>LSQX01043933.1_pt1 | contig 17841 bp, 15 predicted proteins | sample 654561 | NCBI WGS metagenome assembly LSQX01 (sample SAMN04489861, study PRJNA283612) | anaerobic digester metagenome | isolation source: 4 biogas reactors fed with cattle manure at either 37C or 55C with and... | place: Denmark: Kongens Lyngby | collected 2014
TTGAGCGAACTGCATACCCAGTAAAGTCAAATCACAAAAGTCAAAATGTCAAAAAGGCAAATCACACCCTCCGGCAAACTCAAGAACTCAAGAAGGGTGTAAGAATGCGCGGTTTCCACAAGCAATTTCCTTGCCTATAATCTGGACATTTTGTCACAGCTATTCCATGGTTTTCTCGCGGCGCAGCCGTGCGGCAGGTTGCTTTCCTTGCTGGCTTTCCTTGCTGGTCGACAGAACCGCGCCGATGGCGTAAACTTGGGGCTGTTACTCACGGCGGTGTGCCCGGTGGCACCCGCTCCGGTTGTTGACCCTGGAACTCCTGGAGAAGAAACGATGACCAGTCCTGCACGCGGTGTTCCCGTAAAACTCCCTCCCTGCGGTATCTTTATCGGCTCGGGCGTCTATCCCATGAGCGGCGACTACCTGCTCTGTGTGCTGCACGGGCATCAGGCATGGACGCCGCAGACCTCCCACCCCATCGACATGATCGAGAAGATCCTGGCCGACAACCAGGGCAATCTGGCGCAGGTCTGGGGCGTTTCGCGCGGCTATGCGCCGGCAACCATCGCGGAGTGGTTTCTGGCGCTCGACGAGATCGGCGTCAACATCCCCGAGCCCGACTTCGAAAAAGGCACCAACATCCACGCCAAGAGCTCGCCCGAACTGGAACGCCACCGCGACCGCCATGGCGCGGGACTGCTGCGGTTCATGCGGGAAGCCAAGGCACGCGGCATCTACACGACCTTCATCTACACCAGCAGCGAGCAGACCTGGATCGACCGCTTCGGCGAGATCGGCGACTACTACCTTGGCTACGACTTCGGCGAGCGCTTCGGCTTCAGCACCGACAGCGTGCTGCGCAAGGGCAAGCGGCTGGAGGATATCACGCTGGAGGATCTGGGCAATGATCTGCTGGAGCGCGTCAGGGCGCACGTGGATGAGCGCCATGCGGCCGGCTGGGGCAACGTCATGGCCACAAGCTCGAACTTCTGCATCGACTACGAGGTCGAGGCCGGCACCGACATCCCCCTCATCGAGGACTTCGCCTTCTCGCACCTCAACCAGGCCTCGGCGCTCTCGCGCGGCCTCTACCGGCAGTACAACCTGCCGTTGTGGGGCTCGCACCTCGCCCACGAGCACTACTCCTGGCTACCGTGGCAGAGCCCCTACAAGTTCCCGCTGCTGATGGCCGCCTTCCAGCAGAAGTACATGGGCGGCAGCAAGATGATCATCAACGAGAGCGGCAACTGGTTCGTCGAGGCCACGCTCTGCGAGGATTCGCCGCGCCACTCCTTCCCGCGCGTGCCGCTCAAGCCCAGCGAGGCCACCTGGGGCGGCAATCCCGACGAGCGGGTGCCCAAGTTCGTCCCCTACATGGAGGAGGCACGCAAGCACTACCACACGATCGACTATACCTCGCCCTACTGCCGCAGCTACCGCAAGGTGATCTCCGACTTCTACGACTTCGTCAAGGCCAACGGCACGCCCGCCGGCCAGCCGGAGAGCACGCTGGCCGTGGTCAAGGGGCGGCTGGATCTCTGCTGCCACCGCTACGTCCCCAACTACTCCGTCGGCAGCATGAAGAAGGCCGAGCGGGATCAGCGCTGGTTCGAGGGGCCGCCCGAGCGCGGCTGGGAACTGATCCGGCGCATCTTCTTCCCGCTGCATCCCGTGCTGGGCCCCTACCCCAACCTCTTCCTCTCCGGCACGCCGCACGGCAATGTCGACATCGTCTCCTTTGTACAGGAGGATCTCGACGCCGGGCAACTCCTGCGCGACTACCGTGCCCTGGTCTTCTCGGGCTGGAACAGCGCCACACCACACCACTACCGCACGCTCGTCGAATACGTCAAGGGTGGCGGACGCCTCTTCCTGGCCATCCCGCACCTCTCGACCAACGTCACGCGCAACTACAGCGACTACGGCGTGGAGGAACTGATCAACGGCGGCGACTTCTCCGAACTCTGCGGCGTGCGCGTGACAGGGCGCGGCCCGCGCTTCTACTGGGCCACGGCTCCCGATAACAGCGATGCGCTCGGCTTCCGCTTCCCGCGCCGCTTCGGCATCGTCTTCGTGCCGCGCGGCGAGATCGAGATTACCGATCCCGGGGCGGAGGTGCTGCTGGTGGACGACGAGAAGGCCTATCCGCTGCTGCTGCGCCGCCGCCTCGGCAAGGGCGAGGTGCTCTTCCTCAACTCCTGGGCCTACCCCGGCGCATGGGAGCAGGACGACGGCCCCGGCGGACGCGTCGGCGGCACGGGAATCATGGGCTACGTCTGCCGCTATCTGGCACGGCACGCGCGCGGCCACGTCTGGATCAGCGATGACGGCGTCGAGCCCGGCCCCGTCTGCGAGCGGATCGCCTTCTCCTACTTCCCGGAAAACGGCGAAATCTGCGTCCAGAACGTCGACTTCGACCACGCGCACCGCTTTGTGCTGCACGAGGGCACGCAACAGACGCCAATGGAGCTGGCGGGCGGCGAATTCCGCCTGCTGCGCCCCGGCCAAGCCCCAGCGGTCATGCTGCGGCAGTAGGCGGTCCTAAAGCAGGCCATACCCCAACTTTGTCGCGAGCTTTGTCGGTAACTTTGTCGAAAACGAAAGATTAAGCGGGTGGAGTAAGCGTCCCGATTAAGAGAGAGTTTAAGAGAGGGTTTAAGTGGGTGCTGCGCACTTACGCCTTGTCTCCCACACCTTGTCTCCACACTTTGTCCCTTTACGCTTCGTCTCCACACTTAGTCCCCACACTTTGTCGCCTTACACTTAGTCGCCACACTTAGTCGCCACACTTTGTCGCCTTACACTTAGTCGCCACACTTAGTCGCCACACTTAGTCGTTTTACTGGGGAACCCCAACGAGAATACCCCAATTGAGCCGGACAAGAGTAAGCGGGTGGTGCTTCGCACTTCCGAACTTTAGAACTTTAGAACTCCCGGAGCGCCCGGCTCCGCCGGGCGCTCCTACGCGAAATACTTCACCGCCACCAGCCCCGCCACCGATACCACCACCCACAGCAGCACACCCTGGAGCATCGGGCGGAAGCCGACGCTCTTGAGCGTGCTGCGCGACAGACCCGAGCCGATCAGGAACAGGGTCGGCGTCAGGCAGCGCTTGGCAACCACGGCGATGGTGTCGTACACCGGCTCGCCGGCAGGCCAGAGCGTGCGGACAGTGGCGGCCGCTAGGAAGGCGGGGATGAACCACGGCAGCCTGACCTTCCCAGCTGCGCCGCCGCGCTGCATGAAGGCCAGCACCAGCGTGATGGGGGCAATCCACAGTGCCCGCACCAGCTTCACGGTGGTGGCGATCTTCAGCGCCTCCTCGCCGTACCGCGATGCGGCACCCACGACGGAACTGGTATCGTGGATGGCGATGGCCGCCCAGATGCCGAACTCGCCCTGGTCCAGCCCGAGCCTGTGACCGATAGGCGGAAAGATGAACAACGCCACCGCGTTGAGGATGAAGACCGTGGCAAGCGCAACCGACATGGCGGCGGGCTTGGCATCGATCGCCGCGCCGGCCGCCGCGATGGCGCTGCCGCCGCAGATCGATGTGCCTACCGAAACCAGCGTGGAGGCCTGGGACTCCACCTTCAGCCAGCGCCCCAGCCAGTAGCCGAGGAGGAGCGTGCCGAAGATCGTGGCCACGGTGAAGCCGAACCCCGACTTGCCCGCGACCCATACCGCCTGCAGGTTCATGCCGAACCCCAGCCCGACAACCGACCACTGCAGCAGCATCTTCGAGGCCTTGCCGCTGAACTTAGGGACGGGGTTGCCCAGCGTCAGGGCCATCAAGAGTCCGCCTCCCAGCGCCACGGGTGGCGAAATCCAGCCGGTAAAGGCTATCAGAACCAGGACGATGTAGAGTCCGAGCGGAAGCCGCTGGGGAAGCCCCGCCTCTGAATTGGTGTTGTCGTTATTCATGGGTGTCCGTTTTGGAAAATGGTAGTCCTCCGGAGGCGGAAATACTAGTGGAAAATGAGCCAGCCCCATGTCGCCGCCCCGATTGTTTCTGCCGACGGGTTTTTGTTGACCCCGGCGGCACGGAGCGTTACCCTATCCACCTTTTCAGGGAGTTCACCTCAATGCCCACCTATGAATACGAGTGCCGCAAGTGCGGCCACAAGTTGGAAAAGTTCCAGAGCATCACCGCCGCGCCGCTGAAGAAGTGCCCGTCCTGCGGCAAGATGTCGCTGCACCGTCTGCTCGGTGCCGGTGCCGGTATCATTTTCAAGGGTACCGGCTTCTACCAGACGGACTACTGCCGTCCCAAGGCACCGGAAAGCAAGCCGGAGGCGTCCAAGGCGGAGGCCGCCAAGGCCTGATTTCTGTAGGCAGTAGGCAGTAGCAGTAGGCAGTAGCAGTAGGCAGAGAATCCTAGACTTTGTCGCGAGCTTTGTCGGCAACTTTGTCGGAAGCGAGAGATTAAGCGGGTGGATGAAGTGTGNNTTAAGAGTGGGATTAAGAGTGGGTTTAAGTGGGCGCTTCGCGCTTACACCTTGTCTCCACACCTTGTCCCCACACCTTGTCTCCACACCTTGTCGAAAGAAAGCGAAAGAGAGCGTCTTGAAGATGTCCCGGACTAGCCAGGCGGGTAGCAGGGGCCGGTGCGGGCGGACCGCGTGGCTGGCCCTGGCCATAGGGCTGGCCGGATTTGCGCCGGTAGGTGCCCAATCCGACGACTTTGTCATCCGCACAACGCCCGAAACGCGCCTCCACCGTCTTGAGGTGCTCAGCTTCGCGCGAGACTGGCAGCGCGAAATCTGCAATGCGATCGGCCTGCCCGCGCCGCAGACGCATGCCCCGTTCGAGATCGAGGTGGGGGCGGCGACGCCCGGCGAGACCATCGACCATGCCGTGCTGCGCGGCAGCAAGGGCTACTTCGGCCTGGTGCGTATTCCGGCTGCGGAGCAGATCAGCGCGGAGAAGCTGCGGTTCGCGCTGACGGCGGCGATCGTCCGCACGGCGATCTACAACCAGTCGACCAACCCGGCAACGGTGACCGAGCCGCCGGTCTGGTTTGTCCGCGGCCTGGCGCACTATGGTGATCTAAGCCGTCGCGGTAGCGACTTCGAGTCGGCCTACGCCCTCTGGTCATGCGCCCGCCTGCCGGGGGCGGGTGAGCTATGGCGCGCGGATACGAACTCGCCGACCGCGCACCATCCTGAAGTGGCCGCGCAGTTGGCAGCCTTCTGCGGCTCGCGTGATGGGCGGCGTGAACGCTGGCTGGCCTGGTGCAGGCACCTGGGCCTTGGTGGTGCCTGGGAGCCAGGGGAGATGGCGCGCCTGTGGACGGACGACGAGGATCTTGCTACTCTGGATGCCGTCTGGGACATCTGGCTGGCCGCCCGGACGCGGCGCATCTTCGATCCCGGCCACACTCCGCCCGGCGTGCTGCGCCGCTTCCGTTCCCTTTTGTTGCTTTACCCGTGGGATTGTGGTAAACATTCTACTGTGGTGACACGTGCCGGTCTGCCTCTGGCATGGTGCGTCAGGAACCCCGATGCCGACGGCTTGCGCCACGCCGCGGCGGGCAAGGCCCGTCAACTGGCACTGCAGGGTGCCGGGCGTGATGCGGCCTTCCAGGCCATGACGACCGCCTATGCCGACGTGATGCGGCTCATGGCAGCAGGGGCATCGGCCGCGGAACTGTCGCAGGCGTGGGAGCAGGCGGAAACGTGGCGCCGGAGGGTCGAGGCCGGCGTGAAGGCGACGCCCCCGCGCCCGGCAACACCTTGAGTTTAAGAATCAGGCTGAGCATGAGCGAGAGAGAGTCAAAACGCAAGACGCTGGTTGGGGCCATCCACCCCGATGTGCTGGCGTTTACTGTCGGGCAGGATCCCCGGCTCGACCTGGATCTGGTCGAGTGGGACTGTCTGGGCAGTGCGGCGCATGTCACCATGCTCAGCCGCATGCGGATCACTCCGGTGCTCTTCTTGCCCGAGGAGTGCGAGGCTGTTATACGCGAGCTGGTCGCCATCATGCGTCTGGGGCGCGACGGTGCCTTCGCGATCACCGCCGAGGACCAGGATGTGCATCTGGCCGTCGAGCGCCACCTTACGGAGCGTCTCGGCGACCTCGGGCGCCGCATCCACACCGGCCGCAGCCGCAACGACCAGGTGGCTGTTGACCTGCGGTTGCACGCGCGCGACAATCTGCTGGGAGTGTTCGAGGAGAGTACCGCGCTGGCCGATGCGCTGCTGGCACTGGCCCGGCGCCATCTCCGCGTACCGATGGTCGGGCGCACGCACCTGCAGCCGGCCATGCCCAGTTCTGTCGGCCTCTGGGCCTCGGGCTATGCCGAGGGGCTGCTGGACGATCTGCTGGTGGTCGAGTCGGCCTATGCCTATGCCGACCGCTGCCCGCTCGGCTCGGCCGCCGGCTACGGCGTGCCGCTGCCGCTCGACCGCAAGCTGACCGCCCGCCTGCTGGCCTTTTCCGCGCCGCACCACAACGTCTTCCACGCCAGCAACACGCGCGGCAAGTGCGAGGCGGTGATCCTCGGCGCGCTGCTGCAGCTCATGCTGACCGCCTCGCGCCTGGCCGAGGACCTGATCCTCTTCACAATGCCCGAGTTCGGCTACTTCACGCTGCCGCCCGAGTTCTGCACCGGCAGCAGCATCATGCCGCAGAAGTACAACCCCGACGTGCTCGAGCTGATCCGCGCCAAGACGGCACGCGTGCTCGGGCACCATAGCGCCGCCTGCGCCATCGTCAAGGCCCTGCCCGGCGGCTACAACCGCGACCTGCAGGAGACCAAGGAGATCTACATGGACGGCATGGCGGTAACCCGCGCCACGCTGCGCATGCTCCGCATGATGATCGATGGGCTCCGCGTGCATCCGGACCGGCTGCGCGGCGCCTTCACGCCGGGGGTCTTCGCGACCGACCGCGCACTGGAACTGGTGGCCGGCGGCATGCCGTTCCGCGAGGCCTACAGCCAGGTGCGCAACAACCTCGGCGCGCTGGCGGACGCCGACCCCGACGCGGCGCTGGCGGCAAAGCAGCATCTGGGCGGTACCGCAGGGCTCGACCTATCCGGCCTGGCCGCCCGCTCCGCCGCAATCCGCCGCGAGGCGCGCCGCCGCCGCCGCGCGTCGCATGCGGCCTTTGGCAGGCTTTTGAAGGTAAACTACCCGGCACTGACGCCGGCCACGGAGTGAACTGGAACAGGGATCCCATGCCATGATCAAACCTAAACACGCGCTCATCTGCACAGCAGGCCTCCTGATGGCCCTCTTCTGCGCGAATGCCATCGCGCAGCAGCCCGAACCCCCCGCGCCGCCGCCACCGCCGGCACCGCCCGCCGTGACCGTCGCGCCGGCTCCGCCGCCCGACACCGCCGCCACCGCCCTCGCGGAGGCGGTAGCCCCCGTCAATGATACCGCCGCCACCGCCATCGAGCGCCATTACGGCATGACGTGGCGCGAGGCCTGGAACTACGGCGGCATTATCATGTGGTTCATCCTGGCGCTCTCGATTATCGCGGGCATGCTGGTGATCTATTTCTTCTTCGCCCTGCGTCCGTCGCAGATCGCGCCGCGCCTGCTGCTCTCCGAGCTGCGCGACCGCCTCGGCGAGGGCGACATGAACGCCGCCCGCCGCGCCTGCGAGAACCGCGCCTGTCCCCTCTCGTCCGTCACCCTCGCCGCGCTCGACCACATCCGCAGCGTCCCCACCCCCGAGGTGCCGCTGCTCAAGGAGCTCGTCGAGGCCGAGGGTAGCCGCCAGGCCGACAATCTCCAGTCCCAGACGCAGTTCCTGCTGGATATCTCCGTGATCTCCCCCATGCTGGGACTGCTGGGGACGGTGATGGGCATGCTCAAGGCCTTCGGCTCGATCGCCCAGGACGTGGCCGCCGCCAAGCCCGTGATCCTCGCCCAGGGCGTCTCGCAAGCCATCATCACCACGATCTTCGGCCTGATGGTCGCCATCCCCTGCATGCTCTTCTACTCCTATTTCCGCCGCCGCGTCTCCCGCATGATCGCCCTGCTTGAGATGGCGGCCACCGAGGTCATGACCCTCATCATCACGAGGCCGCGCGCATGAACTTCCGCAGCAAGAACGGGGCACGGCTGCCGGAAGTCCAGTTCACGTCGCTGATCGACGTCGTCTTCCTGCTGCTCTGCTTCTTTATCACGACTTCAGTCTTCTCCCAGTGGGAGTACGAGGTGGATATCGTGCTGCCGACAGCCCAGTCCGGCAAGATGCCCGACCGCCTCCCCGGCGAGGTGATCATCAACCTGACGCGCGAGGGCGACATCATCCTCAACCAGCAGAAGCTGACCACGCTCCAGCTCAAGGAGCGGCTGGTGCGCCTGGCGCGCTTCTTCCCCGGGCAGCCGGTGGTGCTGCGCGCCGACAACCAGACGGTCTACGAGAACGTCATGGGCGTGATCGACATCTGCCGCCAGGCCGACATCTGGAACATCTCCTTCGCCACCCGCGGCGACGAGGCGAATGCCGCCGCCGAAGGCGCTACCGACGGGGGTGCGGCCCGGTGAGGGGTATCCTCCAGGTGTTTCACGGCCGGAACCGTCTGCCGGCCGCGCTGGCCTTGCTGCTGACGCTGCCGGTAGGCGGCCTGACGGCGGCTCCGGCGGCTCCGGATGCCACCGCCAAGACCGATGCGATCGAGGTCGAGGACCGCAAGCTGCTGGCCGACGGCCTCTTCAGCCGCGGCTTCCACGAGCTCGCCCTGCCGGAGTATCTGGCTCTCTCCACCCGGCAGCCGCCACCGGCGGCCCTGGACGAGGTTCTCTTCCGCCTTGGCGAGTGCCAGCGGCAGCTCAAGCGCCTGCCCGATGCCGAGGCCAGTTTCCGGCGTCTCACGCTCGAGCTGCCGCAGAGCCCGCTCCATGATCGCGCCGTGCTGATGCGCGGACTGATCGTGGTCGAGATGGGCAACCCCTCCGTCGGTGCCGCACTGCTCGAGTCGCTGCTGAAATCGGCTACCAACGCCGACCTGCGCGCCTCGGCCACCTACCACGCCGGCGAGGCGCACGAGAAGGCCGGCGACGCGGCGCGCGCCGAGGCGCACTTCCGCACGCTGCGCGAGAAGGCTCCCGCCCACGAGCTGGCCGCCTACGCCGGTCTGCGTCTGGCGGCGCTCCAGGCGCGCGGCGATGATCCTAAGGCGCTCGATGCCGCCATGGCTCTCTACCAGCAACTGGCGGACAAGCCGTTCAACGCGCGTGTCGGGGCCGAGGCCCTCTTCCAGGCCGCCTCGCTGGCCTATGCCCGCGGACAGTTCGAGACGAGCGCGCGGCTCTTCCGCCAGCTCGCCGAGCGCTATCCCGAAGACCAGCGCACCGCCGAGGCCGCCCGTCCCTCCGCCTGGGCCCATTTCCGTATCGATCGCTTTGCCGACGCCCTTAAGAGCGCCACGGCGGGCGCGGCGCTGGAAGGGCAGCCGGCGGATGCCCTGGCCGAGTGGCTCTACCTCAGGGCCAACTGCGAGCGGCGTCTCGACCGCCATGCCGAGGCGCTCAAGAGCTACGAGGCGCTGCTGGCCCTCGAGCCCGCTCCCGCCTACGCGCCGGCCGCGCGCTACGAGCGCCTGCTGGTGCTCTTCAAGGAGGGCGCCTACGAGCAGGTGCTCAAGGAGGCCGACGCGATTGTGAATCCGCCGACCGACTATGTCGCCGATCTCTACTGGATCCAGGCCGAGGCGGCCGAGGCCCTCAAGGATTCCGCGCGCGCGATCCAGTTCTACGGCCTGCTCATACGCGATGCGCCGGACAGCCCGCTGACGATCGACGCCGTCTACCGTCTGGCCTACCAGCTCCAGCAGCAGAAGTCGTGGGCCGAGGCCTCGCGCGCCTACCTCGTGCTGGCCGAGCGCTGGCCCACCAACGACCTTGCGCCGCAGGCGCTCTTCGCCTCCGGCTTCTGCCTCTCGCAGGCCGGACAGTCCGATGGCGCCCTGCGCGACTGGCACCAGTTGCTGACCCGCTACCCGAAGCACGAGACCATCCCCGAGGCGCTGTTCCAGAAGGCCATGGAGGAGACCGGGCTTGGTAAAAGCCGCGAGGCGGCCACCACGCTGGACACCCTGATGCGCGAGCACCCCAAGTATCCGCGGCTCGACGAGGCCCGCTTCTGGCGCGCGCAGCACGCCTATGGCGCACGCGAGATGAAAGAGGCCGAGCGCCTGCTGCGCGAATGCCTGGCGGGGCATCCGCCGCTCGAGGTCAGGCGCGAGGCCTCCTTCCTGCTGGGGCTGGTGCTGCAGGCCACGGAGCGCGATGCCGAGGCGGCGGCCATGTTCCAGCCGCTGATCGATGCGCCGATTGGCGAGAAATTCTCCGTTGACCGCCTGAGCTGGCTGGCCGAGTTCCAGTTTTCGCGCAAGGCCTTCGCCGAGTCCGAGGCGGCGGCCCGTGCCATGCTCGAGCGGGCTCCAACGCCGGAGTGGCAACAGACCGCCTATACCCTGCTGGCGCGCAGCCGCCAGGCCCGGGAGCATCCGGCGGATGCCATCGAGGCCTACACCAAGGCGCTGGACACCGGCGCCCGCACACGCTACGGGGCCGAGGCCGCCCTGCGGCTCGGCGAGCTGCTGATGGCCACCGGGCGCCTGGAACAGGCCGAGGCGCGCCTGCAGGAGGCCGCCAGGCGCGCCAGCACGCCCGAGCTGCAGGAGTTCCGCGCCTATGCCTACGCGGCGCTCGGTGCCGTGGCCGAGAAGCGCGGCGACCGCGAGGCCGCCGTGCGCTACCTCATGAGCGTCGCCATCCTCTTCGACGATGCCGGGCGGGTGCCCGAGGCCCTCGACCGCGCCGCCACGCTGCTGGCGGAGCTCGGCCGCGAGGAGGAGAGCCGGGCGGCCGTGGCCGAACTGCTCGAGCGCTACCCCGAATCAGCACAGGCCCGCCGCAGGAGGCAGGCCGATGCCGCCGCGGCGCCGCCCGCGGGGAAGGAGGAGCGCTAGTGACCCCCTATCCCTACCGCGACGAGGGAGGCAATCCCCATCTGATCATCATTGCGGTGGCCTTTGTGGTCTCGCTGGCGGTACACCTCGGGCTGATGATGACGGTCTCGGAGTGGCATGTGGATACCGTCATGCTCCCGGCCTCGCTGGCCACGCCGCCGCCGCGGCCGCCGATGCATGTCGACCGCATGACGCACGATCCCGAGCGCGCCCTGGAGGATCCTGTTGTCGCCGAACTGCTCGATAGCGCCGGCCCCGGCGTTGCCTCCGAACGGGTGAGCGAGCTGGCGCCCCCGCCCGATCCCGCCATGATCACGCCGCCCGCGCGGCAACCGGAAGCCCTGGCCGGCACGCAGGTCAGCGACCTCGCGGTACCGCGCCAGCCCACGGCGCTGGGCTGGCAGCCGCGCCAGGAGATCGTGGCGATTGTCGACAAGGTGGTGCAGGACGATCTGGCCGCCCTGCCGCGGCGCGAGATCCCGCGCATCGAGCGCGTAGCGCAGGCACCGGACTTCGTGCCGAGCGTGGATGTCACGCGTGACCGCTTCGGCGGGATCACCGCAACGGCAACGCGCCTCACCCCCACCACCGCCGTGCCGGCCGCACCTGCCACGCGCGACGAGGTGCTGGCCGTGCGCGACACGGTACCGGAGGCCGTCACCGTCGAGCTGGACGAGGCCGTCACGCCCGAGGCGGCCATCGACCGCTTCGGCGAGGCGCCCGCGCAGGTCACCGAGTATTTCGCGGTCGACTGGCGCCTGATGGCGCATGTCGAGACCCATATGCCGAAGGGCAATGACGGCCGCAACTACTTCCGTTTGCGCGTGATGCGGCGCGGACAGCAGGAGCTGCCCGTGGTTCCGAAGGACATCATCTTCCTGCAGGACAGCTCGCGCAGCCTGGCCGAGGAACGGCTCTACTTCTGCCGGCAGGCCCTGAAGGCCGTTCTGCCGCGCCTGAACCCGCTGGACCGCTTCAACATCGTCAAGTTCAGCGGCGCGGCCGAGTTCTGCTTCCCGGACTGGTCGCCCGTGGAGCCGGCGGCGCTGGAGAAGGCTTCGGCCTTCATCGACACCATGCGCTCCGAGGGCCAGACCGATATCCTCGCCTCGGTACGCGCGCTGCAGACTCTGCCGCGCACTCCGGGGCGCCCGCAGATAGCAATCGTCATCACCGACGGACGCGCCACCGCCGGCATCACGGAGAGCACGGAGATCATCGGCGCCTTCACCCGCATGAACAATGGCGTCTGCTCGGTCTTTACCCTCGGCACGCACGGGCGCGCTAACTCCTACCTGCTCGATCTGCTCTCCTTCTGCAACCGCGGCGCCTCGGTGGTGGTCACCTCGGGACGCTGGGATATCCCCAAGCATATCGAGGCGCTGGCCGACAGCGTCGCGCGGCCGGTGCTCGGCAATGTCAATGTCACCACCGATCTGGCCTCGCAGGCGGATCTGCATCCGCTGCCCTCGGCCAACCTCTTCGCGGACCGCACGCTGGAGTTCTATGGTTCCACCCCGGCCGGCGTGACCAACGTGGTCGTCCACATGCGCGGCGAGGGCGGCCAGGCCAGATGTGACGTCATCTTCCGCCTCGACCTCGCCTCGGCACCGCACGGTGACGACTCCATCCGGCAGGGCTGGGCGCGGCGCAAGATGCACAGCCTCATCGGCGAGTACGCGCGCGAGCCCTCTCCGGCACTGCTCAAGGAGATGCGCGCGCTGAGCCGGCAATACCGTCTGCCCATTCCCTACCGGGATCAGCTCTAGCCCCGCCGCCCCGCCGTTCCATGCCCTTTGTGCTCAAGAAGTGGATCCGCCGCCTGCGAGCCCGGTTCGAGGGGGTCGGCATCTTCCTGGCGCGGCTGCTCTTCACCCGCTGCTCCCGCAAGCGGATACTCTCCGCCGCCCGGGTGATGGGCGATATCAGCTTCCTCTGCGCGCGCCGCCACCGGCGTATCGCCGCCGCCAATCTGGATATCATCTTCGGTTCGCGCCTGAGCGCCCGCCGCAGGCGTGCCCTGCTGCGTGCGCACTTCCGCCATGCCGCCCTGGTGCTGCTGGACCTCTTCTGGTTCATGCACGATGGCAAGGCGCGCATCGGGCGCTGGGTCGGGATGGATGATGACCTGCAGGAGTGGTTCCGTGCCAACCCCTCGGGCATCCTTGTCACCGGGCATCTGGGCAACTGGGAGGTGGCGGGGCAGATAGTTGTCGTGCGCGGCATGCAGTTGACCAGCGTGGCCAAGCCGATCGGCACGCGCGCGACGACGCGGCGGCTCAACCACTACCGGCGCTCGCTCGGCCAGAAGATCGTGATGGCCGATGGCGCCGTGCGCGGACTTGTGCGCGCGCTGGGCGCCGGGGAGTACATCGCCCTGCTGATCGATCAGTATGTCGAGCTGGCGGATGGCGGCGCATGGGTCGATTTCCTCGGGCTGCCGGCGGCGGTCACCTGCGCGCCGGCGCGCCTGGCGATGAAGTTCCGGGTGCCGGTGGCCGTCTGCTGGGCCCAGGCCCTGCCCGGCGGCCGCTACCAGTGCCGCCTGCTCGGTTCCTGCACCCCCGCACCGGATGACGATCCGGTGCGCGTGACGCAGCAGTTCATCAACCTGATGGCGCAAGCCATCCGCCGCTATCCCTCGCAATGGCTTCTTAGCTACAAGCGCTGGAAACGCTGGCCTCCCGGTGCCGATCCCGCCACCTTCCCCTTCTACGCCCGCCCCTGGGATGGGTGCTGATGGTTGAAAAGCTCCGGCGGCCTGGAGGCCGCCGACGCCAGCCGCGCCGCAAGCGCCTCTCCCGCCACCTCTCTTCTCCAGCCGCGGCCCAGCGGATGTTCCGGGCCGGGGCCCGCCTCGACGAAGGCCGTCACCTCCGCCCGGCTGCCCAGCAGCGCCGCATCGATGCGCAGCTCCCCAGCCCGCCGGTGCAGGAAATCCAGCGCGTCATCGACACGTGCCTTCAGGGAACTGTCGCGGCGTCCGTCCGGCCGTCGCGTGGCTCGCGGTACGGGCACCTTTGCCGCCTCCCGAACGATTCCGCACAGTTCACCGCAGAGTGTCCTGATACGCTGCCGGTCGAGGCGGTGGCGGGGATGCACCGCTTCCGGCGAGGCGGGCCGGCGCATGGCGATATCGATCAGCGACTCGTCGTCGATCACCCAGTTGCGCGGCAGATTCCACTGCATGGCGCGGCGCTCGCGCTGCGCGGCCAGTTGGCGCAGTACCTCATGGTCGTGCGGTGCCAGGCGGCTGCTGCCGCGTACCCGCTGCCAGGCGGCCTCGGGATCCGGCGGTGCGTAGTAGGCGGGATCGTCGTAGAGCCGCAGCTCCTCCTCCAGCCAGGCGGTGGCACCGCGCTCGTCCGCGCGGGCGAGCAGCGCCGTGCGCAGACGGCCCAGATAGCGGACGTCGTCCAGGGCATACTCGATCTGCGCGGCGGAGAGGGGGCGCCGGCACCAGTCGGTCCGCGTCTCGGTCTTGGGGAGATTGATGTCCAGCAGTTCCCGCAGCGCCTGCTGCAGCGAGATGGTCTTGGGCAGGCCGGCAAACCCGGCGGCCAGCCGGGTGTCGAAGATCCGGTGCGGTGTCGCGCCGGTGACGGAGGCCAGCAGGGTCAGATCCTGGTGTGCATCGTGTAGAATCTTGATCGTGTCCTGGTCGGCCAGCAATGCGGCCAGTGCCGCGCCCGCCGCCGCGGCGTCCGCCACCCATGCCGTACCGTCGGCCGCGGCAAGCTGCACGATGCCGAGCCGCGGGAAGTAGGTGCGGTTCCAGACAAACTCGGTGTCCAGCGCCGCGATGCCTTCGGCGCGCAGACGCGCCACGATAGGGGCCAGGGCTGTGTCGGATGTGATGATCATGAGATTCTTATGCCGCCAGACCGGTCATGGGGATTGACAGATTCCGTAACTGGAGGGATGATGGACGCCATGAAACTGAATGAGGTTGTCGAGTTGGTCACCCGTCAGGGCGAGACGTTGCAGGCACGGCGCCTGCGCCCGGCGGATCGCCAGGCCCTGCGCCGGTTCGGCGAGTCGCTCTCGCCGACCACCACCGGCGTCTTCCTGCCGCACCATTACGATGATGCCACGCTGGAGCCGATCCTGCGCCGCTCGGAAGCCGGCGACGATCTCACGCTGGGGGTCTTCCGGGGATCCCGCATCGTGGGCTACTTCTTCCTCTGGTACCTCGACCAGGCGTTCCCGCTGCTGGGCATCGGCCTGCACGACGATTACCAGGGCGCGGGACTGGGACGGCAGATGATGAACCTGCTCGTCGCGGAAGCCGCCAGGCTTGGCCGTGATGGCATTGATCTGACCACGCTGCCGACCAACGACCGTGCCTTCCGGCTCTACCAGAGCGTCGGCTTCCGGCAAATCGGCTATGTGGAAAACCCGCGCGCCGGCGGCGGGGTGACGGTCGAGCGCGCGCTGCGCTATACCCTCAACCCCGCGGCGGCGGCACCCGGGCATCTGGCCAACGGCCGTCCGGTGCGGGAACTCGCGGACGGGAGCGCCCGCTGACCTAGGACTTGTCGTCCTCCATGAGCTCGACATCCTTGGCCACCGGTCCCTTCTCGCGCTGCTCGACCGTGAAGCTGACCAGGTCGCCCTCCATGAGCTCGCCGAAATCGCAGTTCTGGAGCGCTGAGAAGTGGAAGAAGACGTTGTTCGGGAACTGCGGGCACTTGATGAACCCGAAGCCCTCCTTCACCGTGCAGATGATGCCCTTCAGACGCTCGCTGGGGGCGGCAGGCGGTGGTGGCGCATCCTCGTCATCGTCCGCTCTGGACGAATCATCGCGGGAGGATATGCCCTGGTCGACGAAGAGTTGCTTGACCGTGATGTCGTTGCTGTCACCCGACATCACATCCTGCATCATGACGGGGTAGGTGGACTCGTTGATCAGGCGGATTGAAGTCGTGGTCTGGCGGAGCGTGCCGACATCGTCGGTGTACTCGAAGTTCCATCCCAGAAGCATCACGCGCGTGCCGCGCGAGATGACCTTGCGGATCAGCGGGACAAAGTCGGAGTCGCCGGCGATCAGCACCATGATGTCGTAGTTCTTCAGTATGGTGAGTTCGTAGGCCTCCAGCGAGAGCCAGACGTCGATGCCCTGTTCCGAATTACCCTGGATGGGGAGGTAGTGGGTGTTGACGCCCTCGTTCATCAGCACATCGTCGAAGAGCCGTTCCGAATAGAGCTTTTCGCGGGCCAGTGTCTGCTGCGCGGAGAAACGGCCGCGGAAGAAGTGGGCGTCGACGACATGCGCGCAACGCGGCGAGATGCCATCTATCTCGGCGACGCGCTGACGGATATAGTCATGCAGACCGGGGATAGAGATGCGCTGTCTGCGCGGGTGCGCATAGCGGTAGTAGTTGCTGATGTGGTGGAAGAAACCGCCGTCGTAGAAGATACCAATCCTAATCAGGCGTTGTTCCTGTTCTTTTTGTGTAGTCATTGTTCACCAGTTTTGTTGTTGTTCTCTTTTTCCGTTTGCGGAAATTCATTGGTTGCGACGGACTAGGGCTACGGGCAGGCTCATCTCCTCCGCTATCTTCTACCGTGCGAGGCCATGGCGCGGCGGGCATCAAGATCCGCCTCGCGGCGCCTGAGGGTCTCGCGCTTGTCCGCCTGCTGCTTGCCGCGCCCGACGCCGATCTCCAGCTTGATCCGCCCGGTTTTCGGGGCCACGTAGAACCGCAGCGGTATCAGGGTCAGCCCCTTCTGCTCCTGCAGGGCCTGCAGGCGCCGGATTTCGCGCTTGTGCGCCAGCAGCCGCCGCGGGCGGAGCGATTCGTGATTGAAGCGGTTGCCGAACGAGTAGGGGGGGAAATTGGCCTGCATCAGCCAGAGCGAGCCGTTCTCCACGCGCACGTATGCGCCGGTGAGCCCGACGCCTCCGCCGCGCAGAACCTTAACTTCCGTGCCGACTAGCGCGATACCGACCTCCAGCTTTTCAAGTATGGTGTAGTCATGGAACGCCTTGCGGTTGGTCGCCAGTACGCCGTTGTCCTGCTTCCGCTTGCCTTTGCCGGTCATACCGCTTCACCCCCGGGATCCGGATGCCCCGCGGGGCAGGCCCGTCCGGATCAGAACCATTTCTGGTCGGCATGCTGCTTGGCCATCGCGTCGAAATCGACCTCGGCAATCAGCTTGCCCTCGCCGATCTCGCGCAGGGCGATGTCCAGCTTGTCCTCGTCGGGCGAGAGCGGCTTCACATAGGGGCGCATTCCGGCGTTGAGCTGCTTGACGCGCTTCGACACCATGTTGACCAGTATGGGCACGCTAGGCACGCGGAGGCGTGCGTTTTCAAGAAATTCTAGATTCACGGATTAACTCCAAAGGTAAAGTGGATAATACCTGATTTAGGCACGCGCGTCAAATCCTGGAAATGTGTCTTGTGTCTTGTTCTCCATCCCATGTGCTCTCAAACACACCGCGGAGACCGCGCGCTCCATAGCGCATCCGAAGCGAACGGGATGCCGGAACATTCGCTTGCCCTTTCGCTTTCGACAAAGCGTAGGGACAAAGTGCGGAGACGAAGCGTAGCCGACAAAGTGTCGAGACAAGGTGTCGAGACAAGGTGTTGAGACAAAGAGTGAGAGCGGAGCACACACTTAAACCCTATCTTAAACTCACTCTTAATCGGTACCCTTACTCCACCCGCTTACTCCATATTCTTGTGCATTAGCGTCCATTCGCGGCTCCTCTTTCGCGTATTTCGCGGTTAAAACAACACCATCCATTGGCGTGAATTCGCGTCCATTGGCGGTTCCCCTTGGCGTCCTTGGCGTCGTAGCGGTTCAACACCAGCAGGGCGGCTCGGTACAGGCGCCAGCTCAAACTTTAGAACTTTAGAACTCCCGAACTTTAGAACTTCCCCGCGCCTCCGTGCCTCCGTG
>LSQX01203608.1_pt1 | contig 17838 bp, 14 predicted proteins | sample 654561 | NCBI WGS metagenome assembly LSQX01 (sample SAMN04489861, study PRJNA283612) | anaerobic digester metagenome | isolation source: 4 biogas reactors fed with cattle manure at either 37C or 55C with and... | place: Denmark: Kongens Lyngby | collected 2014
GTCGCCGATATCCAGCTGACTTCAGCTGCCGAAGCAGATGTCGGCGACATTCTGATATTGGAAGGTGTCGTCTTGCCGGAAGATGCGACAAACCGGACGATCGTCTGGAGTCTTGTCGATGCTGGTACAACTGGCGCCGTTTTGTCTGGCAGCGAATTATCCGCGGCGAGTGGCGGCGTGGCCGTCGTTGAAGCCCGCGTGGCAGCTGGTTTGGAGAATGGCTCCGACTTCGTGAAGACGTTTGAGATTGGGATCAACGTTCCGTTTGTAGCGGTGACCGATTTTGAACTGGATCAGGCAGTGGTGGATGCCGGCTCGACACTCACATTGAGTGGCGCGATTGTGCCGGATAACGCGACGAATCGTGAGGCGACATGGTCCCTCATCGATGCCGGATCGACGGGCGCATTGCTGAGCGATGATGTGCTGTCTGCCGCAACTGGCGGTGTTGCTGTCATCGAGGTCGTTATAACAGATGGACTGGGTTCCGGCGAAGACTTCCGAAAGACGTTTGACATCACGGTAAACGAAATGTTTGTACCGGTATCCGATGTTTTGCTTGATCTTACGGAAATGGTTGAGGGCGACGAGATCGTTCTTGATGCGACGGTACTGCCTGAAGATGCGAGCGATCAGGCGATCGTCTGGAGTCTCGCGGACATCGGAACAACGGAAGCCGTTCTGGAAGACGGCACACTGAAGGTGGCTGCAGCCGGAACACTTCGCCTGACGGCGACGATTGAAAACGGATTTGCCGAGGGTGAACAATTCAGCAAAGACTTTGACATTGTGGTGTCGGAACGGTTTGTGCCGGTGGAAGACATCACGCTGGAAAATGTGAGCTTTGTGGCAGGCGAGACGCTGCGTCTCGTTGCCGCGGTAACGCCGGACGATGCCACCAATACAGCTGTGACATGGTCCATCATTGATGCCGGTTCTACGGGCGCCGCGCTTGATGCAGATGAGCTAAGTGCAGATGCCGCCGGTACGATTGTGGTTGAGGCCGGAATCGAAAACGGCAGCGCTGACGGCGAAGCATTTGCAAAGCGCTTCGATATCACGGTGACCGAAGCGTTCGTGGCTGTCACTGATGTGACCCTGGCGGAAGACTCCGTCAGAGCCGGCGAGATCCTGGAACTTGAGGCCGTCATTACGCCCGAAGATGCAACAAACCAGACCGTGAGCTGGTCAGTTGCGGACGACGGCGGCACCGATGCCGTCATCGATGGTGTTTCGTTCAGTGCAACTCGTCCGGGCGACGTGACAGTCACCGTCACAATTGAAGGCGGTACGCTGCCCGACATCCAGTATCGCAAGGATCTGACCGTTACGGTTCTGCCTGTTCCGGTAACGGATATCGAACTGGCTTTGACCGAGATCGACTCAGGTGAGGCGGTCACACTCGATGCCGAGGTATTGCCGGAGAACGCCACAGCGAAGGATATAGTCTGGACCTTGATCGACGCAGGCACAACCGGTGCCGCACTGGACGGCAACAGCCTCATGACCGGTGCCGGAGGACGCGTCGTCTTGAAAGCGTCGATCGAAGGCGGCCAGGCTTCAGGCGAAGCGTTCGAGAAAATTTTTGAAATAACGGTGAACCAGAGTGTCGTGCTTGTGACGGATATTCAACTGGCGCAAGCGGAGATGCTGCAGGGAGAAACGCTGGAATTGAGCGCGAATGTCCTGCCGTCCGATGCGACCACAACGACGATCGTCTGGTCTTTGAAGAATGCAGGCTCGACCGAAGCCACGCTCAGCGACAACCGGCTGACAGCTCCAGGCGCCGGAACTGCAGTGGTGACGGCCACGATCGATCAGGGGGACGGGATAGTCTTTGCCAAGGATTTCCAGATTACGGTACACACGGTCTTTGTTGCCGTTACCGATATAGCGGATATCCCGACCGAACTGAACGCCGGAGACTCCATCGTTTTGTCCGGCACGGTCATGCCGGAAAATGCAACCAACAAGAACATTTTCTGGGCGATGAACAACCCGGGGACTACGCGAGCCACGTTGAGAGAAAACACACTGACGACGTCAGCCGGCGGTGTCATCACGCTGACGGCGACGATCCGAAACGGTTTGGAAATCGGCGAGGACTTCGTCAAGCGTGTGGAAATCACTGTCAGTGACGAAGGCCAGACGCCGGATACGCCCGTCTTCAAAGTCAATCTGCCGCCATCGCTCAATGTGGTGGTCGGCAACCAGGCCGCTTTGTCGGTCATCATGGAAGAAAGCAACGCCGAGGAAGTCCGCTACGCCTGGTATAAGGACGATGTCCTGATTCCGGAGGCGACGGAAGCGACACTCACTCTCGAGGCAGCGGCGCTGACCGATGCCGGCCGCTACAAGGTCGTTGTCACCAACGTGCTGAACGAAGAGGAAGCCACTGCCGAGTCAGTCGTCAGTGAACTGCGCGTGACGGCTGCGCCGCTCACCGTCTATCAGGTGTTGTTCGGCAGTCAGCAGACATACAGAGGCGGCAATATCGGTCTCATGTTCGGGACGAGTATCCCGTTCGAAGAGTTCAACAGCGTGTCGATCAATGGAGTCATCGTACCGCCGGCCGAGTACGACGTCAGGCGGGGCAGCACGATCGTCGAATTGAGTGCGCACTATCTGAGCCTGCTCAGAAACGGTACGTACAACATGCGGATCAACGCCGTGAACGGCTACGCGGAAGTGACCTTCTTTGTCATGTCCGCGGTGCAGCCGACCCAACCCACACAACCGACGGTACCGTCACAGACGGTGCAGCCGACGTTCTCGCAGCCTGCCACGGTGGTGCCGCCGCAGGGCACAACAACGCCGCTGCCAACGACGGTTATCACAGGCGTTGGACCGACCCAAACCATACCGGGCAGTCCGCAGACCGGTGAAAGGTCATCGCTCGTCTACATCCTGAGCGGAGCGGGACTCCTGCTTCTGGCAGCGGTCTTCATCGTGATTGCGGTGAGAAGACGCCGTGCCGATGAAGATGAGTTTGGGGAGGAGTATCCGCCGGATGAAGATGAATTTTCGGACGAGCTTCCGCCGGATGAAGATACCGACAGCAAATAAGTAGTCCCGGATCTCTATAACATGAAGCGTGCCCGTCAATTGACGGGCACGCGCTCTTTCAGGCAAAAAGGTTACGCCGGCATATAGCCGGCGCAACAAGGACATTGATTGTTCTTCAGATTACTCTTCAACAAGGAAGCCGACGACAGGCAGATCAGCCAGTACGGTGTCGCCGTGAGGCGATTGGCCGGTCAGCACTTCGGTCAGATCCTGACCCGCTTCGTTCCCGTTGTGCAGTCCGTTTTCCCATGCAGCCACGTCCGTCATGTCGTAGATAATGCCGTCGATGGCAACATAGGCAGGCCGGCCATCCTTGCCGTCATATTCCGCCAGTTCCTCCAGCGTCAGGCCGACGCCTTCTTCTGCCTGTGGTGCTTCAGATTCCGCGTCTGTTGCTTCCACCGCCGTGGTGGCAGCTTCGGTTACTGCTGTTTCAGGCAAAGCGGTTGTTTCGGCGGTATTGCCTCCGCAACTGACCAGCAGGAGCGCTGCGGCCAGGGCCCATACGGTCATGATCACGCGTTTGGTCTTTGTTCTCATACTTTACTTGACTCCTTTCCGGGCGCACCGGAGCGATTTGGATCGTCCGGTGTCCACTTAGAACTCACTCAACAGCTTACAAAGGGATCGCGAGCCTGCAGGTCGCATACGATACTGTTTTGAACAAAGGGGGAAACAAAGAGCCCTCCGTGAAGAGGGCTGTTGAACGCAAAAACCGATGGGTCAGTTTTGTCTATTCGATGGTGATGACGCTGACGGGGCAGCTGTCTCTCGCTTCTTCAGCTGCTGCCATGTTTTCGTCGGTGACTTCGCCGTATGCTTCGGCGAGATTGTCATCGTTCATCCGAAAAACATCCGGACAAATCTCGGAACAAAGTCCGCAGCCGATGCAACCTTCCTGATCTACGTGGGCTTTCATGGTATAAGCCTCCTTTTTTTGTCCATGATAATGTGTTTCCGGGGGCCTGTACAGTTAAAATCTGCGGATGCTTCAGATTAAAAGGGGCTGCTTCTTTGCGAAGCAGCCCCTCGAGATGGTGTTTTGGCTTTTGCCTATTCTTCCCAGATTGCCCAGTTCTTCGGGCGGGCATGGTTCGTGCCCCAGCTCTCGACCGTTTCGTCGGCAGCTGGTTTGCCGATGACGATGGCACACACGAAGACGGCGTTGCCCTTCACAGGGTACACGTAGTCTTCATTGACTTCGCCGTCAAACGGATTCATGAAGCCCCATGTGCGCATGTATTCGTCTTTGACGTAGCGGTCCATACTCTGATACGCATATTCTTCACCGGTTTCTTCGTTCACGCCTGTGATGTCGAAAGGTGCGTATTCACCGTTGATGCTGCCGAAGTAGTGGGTGCTGTAACCGAGTGCGTTGGCGGCAACAGACATGAGTGCGCTGGCCTGTCCGCTGTCATAGTAAGCGTAGTGCGGAACCTGCATGTAGTAATCCTTGTACTCGGAGACGTGGCCTTCTTCCTGACTCAGAATCTGATCGGCAAGAACCAGAACGGTGACGGTTCCTTCCGTCGCAACGTTCTCGGGGTCATCCCACATGTCGCCCAGAATTTTTCTTTGTTCTTCGACGTCTGTCACAGCGATCATGAAGTAGGGCGTCCAGTGAACGGCCGTCTGCTGCTTCATCGCCATGTCGAGAATGATCTCGAGTTCCTCATCCGAGATCTGGTCGGCCGGATCATGCGACCACGATCCGTTTTCGACGGTCATCCAGTTGAAGCTTTCGTTAAACCAGTCGATGAACTCCGGATTCGTATTGGCTGCGGTTTCTGTTTCGGCCGCGATCATGCCTCCGAAGCTCAGACTGAAGATGAGCACCAGGGACATCACTGCGATCAATCTTTTTTTCATGTTTTTTTCATCCTTTCAATGATTTATGCTAGATTGATTCAAGTATCGGGGGTACCGTAATCGTTGTCAAGAAAAAAGCGAAAAATGGCTATATACTCAACCGAAAGCGTTCACATATCGCTTTTACTCGTCATTTTGCTTGTTAATCTTTTCCTTGTGCCGATAACTGCTGACGTGTCGGCGGCAGGGTTGGCTGCCGCTGAAGTGCTTTCGGCAGAGCGCCGCATGAGTGACAAATGGTTCGGATCACTCACGACGCTGACGCTTTACGACGATTTCTCCGATCCGGCCAATGTCGCCAGATTCGAAGCAGTCTGGGACGAGCTGAAGGCACTGTTCACGCTGTATCACGAGGCAGTGAAACTGGAGCCCGGATCGGATGTCAGCCGGATCAATGCGCTGGCATGCGGCGAGAGCATAGAGATCGGTCTGCCCGCGGCGGCTGTACTGGAACAGGCACTTCACATTTATGAATCGACAGATGGCCGCTTCGACCCGACGGTCCATGTCATGGTTGATCTCTGGGGGTTTACGCCGCGATTCCGCAGCAATGCGTACACGCCGGCCATGCCTTACGATCGTGAGCTGGTTGACGGACGCCTGCCGAATCCTCAGCCGGAAATGGTGGAGGCACTGCTGCCGCTGGTGGGACTGGATCATTTCACTATTGAGATGACAGAGAGCGGCGCGCGTGTGACCAAATGCATGCCCGGCGTTCAGATAGACGGCGTGACGGTAGAGGCCGGCATGGATCTGGGCGGTGCAGCCAAAGGCCATGTGCTGAATGAGGGGCTCGCGATACTGCGCGGCCACGGATATGAGTACGGCATGCTTTCGCTGGGGGGAAGCAGTGTCGGTGTTCTTCAGAGGCCCGGTGATGAGGGGGATTATCGGGTTAATGTCGGCGGTCTTGTTGATCGGCTGCCGTCAGCGACACACAGCAGCGTCTCGCTGATGGCCAAAGATACAACGATTTCCACCAGCAATGATCAGCTGCGGCGGCGCGTTGCGGACGACATCATTTACGCGCACATCATCGATCCGTTTACAGGATGGCCTATGCACACGTATGCCGGCATCGGGCCGGATGAACGTGCCGGCATATTCTCAGCGACCGTCGTCGGGAAAGACGGAACCGTCGGCGATGGACTCGCCACGGCCTTTTGCCTGATGAAGCCGGCTGAAGCGATTGAGTGGATCAATGAGATCGGGGCGGATTTCTCCGTCACGCTGCTGGCCGGCAGAGACGGAACGGACCGCGTGGAAGTGATTACCAATGAAAAAAGCATGACTATTCTTGATGCCAGATACGAGATAGCAAGTGAAATGGACAGTTCCGGTGCGATACGATATACGGGAGATTTGTTTCAGCCGGAGCCATAGCATGGCAGCGCTGGCATGCACGTATGCGAAAGCGCACGCTAAAGGGAAAGGCACATCGCATGAACAAGCACCAAATAATGGATTTCGGCCGCACCAGTGACGGCCGGCCGGCACATTTATTTTCTTTTTTGGATGAAAAGGGCTCGGGATTTTGCGTGACGGATTACGGGGCGGCGCTGACGACCCTCCTTGTTCCCGACAGGCGCGGTATCCCGACAGACGTCTTGCTCGGCTTTGATACTGTCAGCGGCTACGAAGCACACGACGGATTTGCCGGTGCCGTCTGCGGACGATTTGCCAACCGAATCAAGGGGGGGCGATTCACACTGAACGGACACGTGTTTCAGTTGTCACAAAACGAAGGACAAAACCATCTGCACGGCGGCACGCATGGTTTTGACAAGAAACTCTGGAACGTTTCCACCCTGGCAGACGGCTATCGTCTTCTACTTCTGAGCCCGGCCGGCGACGAAGGGTATCCGGGTGAGCTGAAGGCAGTCGTTTCGTATCGCTGGCTTGAAGGCGGAAAACTGGAGATACGGTATTGCGTCGAATCGGATCGCGACACCATCTGCAATCTCACCAATCATGCGTATTTCAATTTGAACGGACCCGCGGGACAGGCACTGGATCAATGGCTGACGGTGAATGCCGACAGCTATACACCGACCGACAGCGAAGGCATTCCAACGGGAGAGATTCGGTCCGTAAGCGGCAATCTTGACTTGCGCGCACCAAAACTGATGCGTGACGTCCTGCTTTCGCCGGATCCGCAGTTGGCTGACCGCGGCGGTCTGGACCACAATTTCGTCTTGAAAAAAGAAAAAAGCGATGGTCTGTTTCGAGCGGCCACACTGCAAGGCGTTCTGAGCGGCATCTGTCTGCATGTGGATACGGATGCGCCGGGCCTTCAGGTGTATGGCGGGAACTTTATCCGCAGCTGGGTCGGCAAAGAACAAGTGACCTACGGGAAGCACGCAGGCATCGCACTGGAAACGCAGCTCTTTCCGGATGCACCGAATCAGGCGGCGTTTCCCTCTGCACGGCTCCCTGCAGGTGAAGCACGAGAAACGAGAACCGTTTTCACATTTGAAACGTCAGACGCTTGAGGTCATCCCGGATGACGGTTCAGACTGTTTCGAGCAGCAGCGAGACACCGGCCTTGGCCAGCAAAATACCGGCTGCGGGCGGGACGAAGGGGAGACTTGCCGGTGCCGAATGTTGCTCCGTGGCAAACGGCTTTTTCGGTTCTTCGGGCGAAAAGATCACCTGAAGCCGGTCGATTCCGCGGTCGCGCAGCGCTTTGCGCATGCGTCTGGCCAGCGGATCCGTATGTGTTTTCGTGATATCCGTGATTTGAAGCAGCGTCGGATCCCACTTATTGCCCGTGCCGAGGCAGGTGATCAGGGGGAGGTGACGATCGTGACAGCAGGCGGCCAGTTCGATCTTTACAGGCAGATCGTCAATGGCGTCCAGAACGATATCGAAGCTCTGATCGAGAAGCGGCGGCAGATCTTCGCCGGTCAGGTGCCGATCCACAGTGTCGACCGTGATCTCGGGGTCAATTTCAAGGATGCGCGCCTTTGTCGTGTCCGTTTTTTTGCATCCGATCGTGGAGCTGAGTGCGCCCAGCTGCCGATTCAGATTGCTCATCTGATAGACATCGCCGTCGACGACGGTGAGATGTCCGATGCCGGCTCTGGCCAGTGCTTCCGCCGTATACGAACCGACACCGCCCAGTCCGAGCAGAAGCACGCGGGCTCGCCTGAGGCGGGCCAGACCTGATTCACCGAGCAGGGGCAAGGACCGTTCGTAGCGCATGAAGGACTCCGGATGCGCTATAGTATCGGAGGAGCGCATTGATTGCATTTTAGCAAATGGACATAAAGGCAGGGCAGTTACGGTGAAACAAGTTGACGTAGTCATAATCGGAGGCGGGCTGGCGGGAATATTTGCCGCCTATGAGTTGACCCTGAAGGCACCGCAGGCATCTGTTCTGCTGATTGAACAGGGCGATTCCATCGAGAAGCGAAGCTGTCCGATTATTGCAGGCAAAGTGCCGCGCTGCATCAACTGCCCCGTCTGCGACATCATGCGGGGGTTTGGCGGTGCCGGCGCATTCTCCGACGGAAAATTCAACTTCACAACAAAATTCGGCGGCTGGCTCACGGACTATCTGCCGGAAAAGGAAGTCATGTCCCTGATCGATTATGTGGATGAGGTGAATCAGTCGTTCGGCGCTACCGCCGATGTGTATTCAACCGAAACACCGGCAGCCGACGTGATTCGCCTGAAAGCGCTCGGAGAAGATATTCACCTTTTAGATGCCCGCTGCAAGCACGTCGGCACCGAGAAGAATCGCGTGCTGCTGAAGAAGTTTTCGGATTTCCTCGCAGAACGGATCGAACTCTGGACGAACGTGAAAGTGGATACATTTGAACCGGCTGATGGGGGCTACCGTCTGGTCACGACCAAAGGCGAAATCAGCTGTGACTATCTCATCGCGGCACCCGGGCGTGCCGGAGCCGAATGGTTTGCCGAGGAGTGCAGGCGCCTCGATCTGAAGCTTCTGAACAACCAGGTCGATATCGGTGTCCGGGTTGAGCTGCCGGCGCTTGTCTTCAAGGAAATCACGGACGCCATGTACGAGGCCAAGCTGATGTACCGCACAAAGCAGTACGGCGACCAGGTCCGGACGTTTTGCATGAACCCGTACGGGTACGTCGTCAGTGAAAACACGGACGGCATTATCACGGTGAACGGTCACAGCTATGACGCCGCAGATCTGCGCTCGCAGAATACGAACTTCGCGCTGCTTGTCAGCAACCGCTTTACTGAGCCCTTCAATGAACCGTACCGTTACGGCAAACACATCGCATCGCTTTCCAACATGCTGGGCGGCGGCGTGATCGTGCAGCGCCTCGGCGATCTTCTGGACGGACGCCGCACGGATCATCACAGGCTGCAAAAGTCGTATGTTCGGCCGACGCTGGACGCGACGCCGGGTGATATCAGCCTGGTGCTGCCGAAACGCCATCTCGACAATATTGTCGAAATGCTGTTCGCGCTTGACCGGCTGGCACCGGGGACGGCCAACAGAGATACACTGCTCTACGGTGTTGAAGTGAAGTTCTACAGCTCCCGCCTCGAATTGACGAGCACTTTCGAAACAAAACTTCCAAACCTCTTTGCCATCGGCGACGGGGCCGGCATCACGCGCGGCCTCTCTCAGGCCGGCGCAAGCGGTGTGCAGGCCGCCAGGACGGTCGCGTCGCGTTTACTCGCTTAGCTTCAGCGGCCGCAGGTAGCCCCAGTCGCGCGTAAGCAGGCGCTCCTCATTGCCGGGTGCCTGCTGCATCTGAATGATGCCCGTGACCTGACTTTCCAGCAGATCGATATAGTGCACGATGGCGGCGGCTACCGTATTCGGCCGGTCGCCGTATTCGCCGTGATGTTCGGCGATGATGCTCTGAACCTGCCGGTAAAACGGTTCGTCGAAGGCGCTGATGATCGCGTCCTTCAGGGACGCCAGCAGTTCGATGCCGCGTATGCGGTGGCTCGCGTACCACGTGTCCGAGACCGTCAGGTTGTCGTATTCAAATACCTTCCCGATGTCATGCACGACGATGCCGTATGTCAGCAGATCGATCGAGGCGGAAAGCTCGGGGTTGTTCTGGATAATGGTGGCAAGCAGCCGGAGCATCTTTGTCGTATGGTGAAACAGGCCGCCGATCTTGTTGTCGTGGTGCCGGATGGCGGCACCTTCGGTTTTGAAGCGGCTGTCGAGCGACGGGTCCTCAATCGTGCTGTTAATCAGCTGCATGCAGGTGTCCGATAAGCCGAGCTGTTTCAGATCGCTGAACACATCGCGCCAGTTGGCTTCCAGCATAAAGTCCGGAATGGCATCGAGAAAGTCGGCTTTCGTATACCCGGATGTCGACGGCTGAATCGAACGTACCGTCAGATATTTCTGGTCGTTGTATTCGGAACCGACCACTTCCGTATCATAGACGCCCGGCCCGTTCTTGATGAGCGGCAGAAATGTAACCTCGTCCCAGATCTTAAAGTCGACCTGCACGTTCTTGTCGCAGAACTGGCCGACGGCAAAATCATTTTTTCTCCCGGAACGGACTTGCGCAGGTTCCGAGACGAATACGCTGCCCCTTGACACGGTATCTTTCACTAAGGCGTTCTTTAAATCGATGATGCTCATAGGTCCTCGCTTTCCCGACCAGTATACTAAATTCGCCCGTGTTTCTCGTTTCCGCTCTTATTGGCATAAAATCAATCAACGATTTTGCCTGAGCGGTCCGATTTCTGGAGAATATAACCAAAAACCCCCCTTTATAACGCATCCTAAGCACGATATACTTTGGCCGAGACGACATGCAGAAGACTTGTCGCGTTATCTGCTTAAGGAGGGCTATCATGCCAAAACAGTACGACCCTTATCAAAACATGATCGATATTATGGATGAGGCAGCCGGCGTGCTCGGATTGGAATCAAAGGATTATGAAACGTTAAAACACCCGGAGCGTGAACTGGTCGTATCTATTCCGGTGGAAATGGACGATGGATCGGTACAGGTGTTTGAAGGGTATCGCATTCAGCATTCCAGTGTGCGCGGACCGTGCAAAGGCGGTATTCGCTTTCACCAGGATGTGGATCGCAATGAAGTGCGCGCACTGGCGGGCTGGATGAGCCTCAAATGTGCCGTAGTCGATATTCCTTACGGCGGTGCCAAAGGCGGCGTTACCGTGGATCCCAGACTGCTGTCAAAGAATGAGCTGCGCCGGCTGACCAGGCGCTACACCGCCATGATCTCCCCGATCATCGGCCCTGACCGTGACATTCCGGCACCGGATGTGAACACGAACGCCGAAGTCATGGGTTGGATCATGGATACGTTCAGCATGCTGCACGGTTACACCATTCCCGGCGTGGTAACCGGCAAGCCGGTTCAGATCGGCGGTTCGCTGGGCCGTCCGGAAGCAACAGGCCGCGGCGTCATGCACATCGTCCAGGAGTACACAAAATACGCCAAGCTTGATCCTGCCGACTGCCGCATTGTCATTCAGGGTGCCGGCAATGTCGGCCTGACAGCGGCCGTTTTGCTCAAAGAAGCCGGGTTCCCGGTTGTCGGCCTGTCCGATGTAACGGGCGGCGTTTACAATCCCGAAGGACTCGACGTCGAACGTCTGGCGAAGCACATCAAGACAGGAAAACTCCTTGATACGGCCGTGCTGCACGGCGATACGCATCGCCTGACGAACGATGAACTCCTTCAGCTGGATTGCGAGATCCTGATACCGGCCGCGCTGGAAAACCAGATCAATGAAGACAATGCAAACAAGATCAAAGCGGACATCATTGTCGAAGCCGCGAACGGCCCGACCACGAGAGAGGCGGACAGGATTCTGCGTGAACGCGGTGTCGTGCTTGTCCCGGATATTCTGGCCAATGCCGGCGGTGTGGTCGTCTCCTACTTCGAGTGGGTACAGAACATCGAGCACCTTTCCTGGACGCTGGACCGCGTCAACAGCATGCTGGAAGAGATCATGCACAGGGCGTTCTATGAAGTCATCGAGCAGATGAACAAGCACGCCGTCACCATGCGCATGGCGGCCTACATCCTCGCCATCGAGCGTCTCGTCCGCGCCACTCAGATCCGGGGGATTTTCCCGTAAAACAGTGCACGATCATAAGCGTAAAAACGAAGACAGGAGCGGCCAGGCCGCTCCTGTCTTTACATAAGTACAAAACATTTCTTAACGCGCGCTGAAGTACTGTGCGCCGTTGACGAGTGCAATCCCCTTGATCTGCATCAGCTGGGAGACGGTAACCAGATTGAATCCGCGCGCCTTCAGGAGCGGCAGCGCTGCGATCACACCGTTGACGGTCGTTGCGTGAATATCGTGCATCAGAATGATGTCTCCGTCCTGCGCGTTGTTCAGCAGGTAACTGGTCAGACGCGCGGCATCGCGGTACTTCCAGTCGAGCGTGTCCTTATTCCAGATAATGGCCGCCTTGCCCGTGCTCCCGACCGCATTCAGCACGGCGGTGTTGCGCGAGCCGTAAGCCGGACGCATCAGGCGCGGCCGCACGCCGGTGGCATTGACCACGAGATTATCCGTGTACGTCATCTGGTTGACCGCATTCTGCCACGAGAGATAGGTCAGGTCCGTGTGGTTGTACCCGTGATTGCCAATTTCGTGCCCCTCATTGACCATGCGGCGCAAGGTCCCCTCTTTGCCCGGAATCATGGTGCCTGTGACAAAGAAGGTCGCCCTCGCCCCGTTGGCCGCGAGCGCGTTCAAAAGGGCAGGCGTATAACCGCCCGGTCCGTCGTCGAACGTGAGCGCGATGTACTTTGAGCCAGAGGCAGGCGGCGGTGCCGGCGGTGCGGGTGGAGCGGGCGGTTCCACCACCGGAACCGACGGTCCGCTGAGCGTGAAATGAACGCCGTACGACCAGCCGCTTTTGCCGCCGTATGTGAGGTGAAGCCAGCCGTTTGATGCCCGTTCTGAAACCACGGCCGACGCCCCGTAGGGAATCGTCAGGACGATGCTGTAGCCGGTACCGGGTCCCGAACGCATATTCACCGCGCCGACGCTTGCCAGTGCTGTCGGCACAGTCGGCGCCGGTGTCGGGGCGGGCGTCGGTGCAGGCGTTGGTGCCGGTGTTGGCGTCGGTGTCGGCGTTGGTTCAGCCGATGCAATGGTGCGTGTGAACAGCTCGCCGTTCGACCAGCCGACCTTTCCCTGATAGCTCAGCTGCAGCCAGCCGTTTGCATGCACGGACAGCACGGTTGAAGTGGCGCCGTACGGGATCGTGAGAATAATGCCGTTGCTGACACCCGGACCGGAACGCATATTGACGTAGTAATTGGCGCGAGCCGTTCCGATTGGCGCAGGTGATTCAGGTGTTGGCTCAGGAGCAGGTGAAGGCGCTGGCGTCGGAGTAGGCGTCGGCGTCGGCGTTGGCGTCGGTTCAGCCGATGTGATGGTGCGTGTGAACAGCTCGCCGTTCGACCAGCCGGTTTTTCCCTGATAACTGAGCTGCAGCCAGCCGTTTGCATGCACGGACAATACGGTTGATGCGGCGCCATACGGGATGGTGAGAACAATGCCGTAGCCGACCCCCGGCCCGGTGCGCATATTGGCGTAGTAATTGGCACGCGCTGTTCCGACTGATGCTGGCGTTTCAGGCGCCGGTGCGGGATCGGGTGCCGGCGCTGACGGCTGATTTTCAGCCGGATTGATCCACCCGCCCGGCTGACCCGGCACACGCGTGATGTTGACCATGCCGTTGAATGTATTGAATACGTGGTACTGGCCGGGGGCATAGTACCCGGCGACATTGGTGCGCGCAGCCGCTGAGTAGCTGTCAGTGTATACCGGAATGCGCACGCCGATGTCATATGCCGCTGCACTGACCCGAGCCGGTACCAGCAGAACGAGCGACAGCGCGAGCAGAACTAGCAGAGCTAAAATGCGTTTTGTTTTCATGCTTTCTTGCGAAAAACGCCCGCGGATTCGATCTGGAGAATGCAAGCCTTTTCCACCGCCTCCTTCTCCGTTTATACGACATCGTTGTCTCGGCATTTTTTTACCGAACTGCGCATATCTGCGCATAACTATGTCGATGTGCTAATAATATATCAATTTGCAGCGAGCGGTATGTCATGTTCGGCACAGATTGAACATCCGACCTGCTCGGCTCCATTGTGTGCAGGTGTCTCCCTTGTTATGATGATTGGGCATGCGGGGAGTTTCTGCCGCAGTGGCTTACGGAGGAAAATCTCGAGTGGAAAACAAGAATTTTCATAAGGACGTGTTTGAGCGGATTTCGGATGACAAGCGGGGACGGATATTCGGCAGCGCAATGAAGGAGTTTGCCTCGGAAGGGTATTTTGCGGCCAATATCAACACGATCGCCAGCAATGCCGACATCAGCATTGGGGCGATGTACACGTACTTTCCATCGAAAGAGAATCTTTTTCTTGCCATCAGTGAATACGGGATCGGGATTTTTCATGAAATTCTGGCGGATCTGAAGGCGCCGGCCGGATTCTTTGAAACGGTCGAGCGGCTGTTTCATCTGACCGTGCGGTATGCCAGGAGAAATGTGGACATCAGCCGCATGTATCTGGAACTGACCACACAGCAGCTCCTGGATCTGGCGGCTCGTCTGGCAGAAAAAATGGAAATCGACTTTCGCGAGTTTTACACGGCGCTGCTGAAGGGTGCCGTAGAAAAGGGCGAAATCCGCGCAGACGTGAATATTGGATTTGCGGCCAAGTTCCTCGACGATCTTGTGCTCAGTCTGCAGCTCGAGAATTCCGTCTACTACTATGAATCGAGGCTGCGTCAGTATGTCGGCGAGGATATGTCGGACACAGACATCATCGCCGGGCTGATGGATGTCGTGCGCCGGTACTTTCTGCCATAGGCGAGGTGATGGCGGTGCAGCGGCTCAGCATTGTTTTGGTCGGCGCCGGTGTGGTGGCGGCCAAGCATAAAAAAGCGATTGACTACCTGGTCAAGCGTCATCTGGCCGAGTTGTCGGCAGTGGTCGATCCGAATGAACAGGCGGCGGCCGCCCTCTCTTTGCACACGCCTGTCTTTGCCTCGCTCAGCGCGTGCCTCGCCGAAGTGAAGCCGGATATCGTCGCGATCACGACACCGAGCGGCACGCATGCCGAACTGGCAGAACTGGCCTTGACGCACGGTTGCCATGTCCTGATTGAAAAACCGATGACGCTTTCTCTGAAGGATGCAGATCGGCTTCTCCAGCTGGCTGCCGACGCGGGCAGGCGGATCGCCGTGGGACACATTTTCCGTTACGTGCCATTGGCCGACACGCTGAAAAGTATGGTCGCGGACGGCCGTTTCGGACGTTGTCTCTACGGTGATGTCAAGGTGCGCTGGGGCCACGATCAGGCATACTATGACCAGGCGGCGTGGCGGGGCACGTATGCAGCCGACGGCGGCGTGCTGATGAACCAGTCGATTCATGCGATAGATCTGATGCAGTGGCTGATCGGGGAGAAAGCCGTGGAAGCGGTGGCGATGGCGGCCAGGCAGATGCACGACATGGAAGGCGAAGATCTGGCCCTCGGCATCGTGCGCTGCACGAACAACACGTACGTGCAGGTCGAAGGCACAACCAACACTGACCCTGCGCGTCACGAAGCCTCTTTTGCGCTCTTTTTTGAAAAAGGCGATCTGCGCGTTCGGCTGAGCGCCGGCCAGATCGAGGCGGAGGTGAATGTGCAGGGCCGAAAGCCGGTATCGGGCAAAGCGCTGCTGCGACAGGCGGTGTTCGCTGCCGTTCGACGCGAAGGCATCGGCATTGTCCGGCACATGGGCAATCCGCACACATTCCTGTATCTTGATCTTGTTCGGGCGATCGCAAACGGCGGTGCGGTTCTGGCAGACGGGCAGAGCGGCAGGGACGCACTGGCCACGGTACTCGCCATCTACCGGGCCGCGAAGGAGCGGCAAGTCATCAGCGTTCGCTCTGCGGTGGCTTTTCCCTTGAAAGACATGGTCGGCGTACCCGCCCTCAATCCCGCGGGCAGGCAGGCTGATGATAAACAGACCGAAACCGGGCTTTGAACCGCTTTCAAATGCCGGCAACGGCAAACACGGAGGTGTTAATGAACTTATCCGAGATTCTAGCGTACGTTGACCACACCCTGCTCGCCGTCACGGCGACCTGGGCAGACGTCAAAACCATCATTGACGATGCGGTGGCCTGGCGCACGAGTTCGATCTGCATCCCGCCGTCATATGTGAAGCGGGCAGTCACGTACAGTGACGGGCGTATCCCCGTCTGCACCGTGATTGGATTTCCGAACGGCTACCAGACGACTGAAACGAAAGTGTTCGAGACGGACGATGCTGTGAAGAACGGTGCCGCGGAAATCGACATGGTGATCAATCTGGGGCATGTCAAAGACGGCCGCTTCGACCTCGTCCTGGCTGAAATCCGCGCCGTCAGGGATGCCTGTGCCGGACGCATTCTGAAAGTCATCGTGGAAACAAGCCAGCTGACCGAGGCGGAAAAAATCGAGCTCTGCAACGTTGTGAGCGAAGCCGGTGCTGACTTCATCAAGACGTCAACCGGCTTTGGCGGCGGCGGTGCAACGGTCGAGGATGTGCAGCTGTTCAGGCAGCACGTGGCAGCGGCAGTGTCAATCAAGGCGTCGGGCGGTATCCGCTCGAAAGAAGACGCCGAACAGCTGATTCTGGCCGGCGCGACCAGACTCGGAACCAGTCGTCTGGTGGCGCTGGCGAAGGAGGAACTTGCATGAAAACAAAATCACTGATCGCATATTACGCTGCACTGCTGGCCGGTGCACTCATCTATTGGTTCTTTACCCTGATTCCGCTCAATTTCCGGGATCGCACGTTCTTTATACACTTCATTGTGCTGGTCGCACTCGCTCTGCTGCCGTTTTTGCATCTCGGTCTGCGTGCCCGCTTGCGGCAGCAGTTTGAGCAGGCGCGCGTCAACCGGTTTGCCAGCGGTCAGCAGCAGCCCGGCTGCACGCCTTTTTTGCGGATGTTTCAGGGCTACAATGTGAAATCCCTGTTTTCGACCCGCAGGCTGCTTCTCATTCCCGTTGTGCTGCTTGTGCTGTACTTCATACTCGGCCTGACCGGAACGCCGATCTTTCAGGCGAAACGCTACGCCAGCCTGATCACGAAGGTCGAAGGCGTCTTTGTCGACGATATCGCGGAGATTGAGTTTTACGACATCCCGACCGTTGACAGAGAATCGGCCCTGCGTCTTGGCAACAAGCGCATGGGCGAAATGGCCGATCTCGTGTCCCAGTTTGATGTCACGGGCGACTATACTCAGATCAATTATCAGGGGCGGCCTATCCGTGTGACGCCGCTCGAGTACGGTGACATCTTCAAGTGGCTGAACAATCGTGCGAACGGGCTGCCGCGATACGTCCGTGTCGATCTCATCTCATCCGAAGTCGATCTCGATCCGATTCCGGGCGGCATGAAGTACTCCGAGTCGGAACCGCTTTTCCGCAATATTGATCGCCATCTTCGTTTCCAGTACCCCACGCTGATTTTCGGAACACCGCTGTTTGAAATTGATGAAACAGCTACACCGTACTGGATCACACCGGTGCTGACGCCGAAAGTCGGCTGGTTTTCCGGTCTCGACGTGACTGAAGTGATCCTGACCAATGCCGTGAACGGCTCGAGTGACCGCTATAAGATCGAGGATTGTCCGACCTGGGTGGACCGCACCTATCCGTCCGACATGATCCTGAAACAGCTGAACGACAACGGCCGCTATCAGTCCGGCTGGCTGAACAGCATGTTCGGGCAGAAAGGCGTCCTGCAGACGACGGCCGGATACAATTATCTGGCCATCAACGATGATGTTTACCTTTATACGGGCATCACGTCGGTGGCAAGTGACAGTTCCAATCTGGGGTTTGTGCTTGTCAACCAGAGGACGAAGGACACGCGGTTCTATCCCATATCGTC
>LSQX01177367.1_pt3 | contig 17837 bp, 15 predicted proteins | sample 654561 | NCBI WGS metagenome assembly LSQX01 (sample SAMN04489861, study PRJNA283612) | anaerobic digester metagenome | isolation source: 4 biogas reactors fed with cattle manure at either 37C or 55C with and... | place: Denmark: Kongens Lyngby | collected 2014
TATTTTCGCGGACTTTCTTTCGGGACAAATCATTGCTTTCGGTACTCACATTTACCCGATTGGAGAGGAAAACCAAAACTTTACAGTGGATGATTGAGAATTAAGACAAAGGGGATTAATTATTTCAGTGTTTTGGGATCAACCTTGATAATTTCATCATCCTTTTGAATAACTAAAACGCTGTTATTTTTGATTTTAAACTGAATCAAATTTTCATAGGCTTTTTCCAAACCTTTCAGGATTTTATTTTTTTGTTCAATTTGTTTCTCAATGGTCGTCATGATAACTTTTTAGTTTTTCAAATTTACGGAAATTTATTATCTCTAACTTTTCTGATAAGGTTTTTTGAGCGATAAGCTCGTGTTGACCTTCCGAATTATCAAAAATAAGACACAAATCTACGATGGGAAGATATATTTGAAACAAATTGTTTATTCCCTTTAAAAATCTTTTCTCAATAACATTTTCAGGAATGTTATGCCCGCCTTCTTTTACTCTAATTTTCACTCTTTCTTTTGCTAATTCAATCGTTTGTAACCAAAAGAAAAGAAGAACAACTTTATAGCCTAATTTCTTTGCTTCTAAGACAGTATTTCTATAACTTTTGGTTGCTAAAGTTGTTTCAAAAGAAAAATTCTCATCCTCACTTAATAATTCTTGAATGCGAGTCAGCATAATTCTTCCGGCTTCAAAAGAAACCTTTTCCGGCTGAAAAGGAGAAATACCTTTTGCAATTTCATCAGCATTCACAAATTCTTTACAATCCAGAATTTCTGGTAAAATTGTAAAAGATGCCGTCGTTTTCCCTGCACCGTTACAACCTCCAATTATGTATAGAATTTTATCCATAACTTCCATTTCACCTCACCACCGCATCATACAGCGCCTGCCGTATATTTTCGCGGACTTTCTTTCGGGANNAAATCATTGCTTTCGGTACTCACATTTACCCGATTGGACAGGAAAACCAAAACCAACTGATGATCGGGATCGTTCCAAACCATCGTTCCTGTATAGCCAAAATGCCCATAACTATTATTGGTTCGGTCCGAAAGTTTATCAAAACCTGCTCCTCTCCGATTGCCCGAATACTGGTCTTTCGTAAACTCCTGTAGAGCCTGAGGACTGAAAAAATTCACACCGCCATAACTTCCACCGTTGAGATACATCTGCATCATTTTGGCCATATCCTGCGCATTGGAAAACAAGCCGGCGTGTCCGGCAACACCTCCCATCATCGCTGCACCTTCGTCCTGCACAAATCCGTGCAACAATTGATTTCGGTAAATCCGGTCTCTTGCACTCGGAACAATGAATTCCAAATCAAATTTTTCTCGTGGTAAATAAGTGGTGGAACTCAATTGCATCGGCTGATAAATCTTTTCATCCACCAATAAATTCAAAGGTTTTTGATACTTTTTTTCCAAATATTCCTGAAACAAATAATAACCCAAATCGCTGTATTCGTACTTTTTAGAACCCAATGGCGCATACATAATATCGGTCATAATCGTATCGCGAATCGAACCAATTATGTAAATATTATCGGTCACTTTGATCGGATGTTCCTCATCTTGCTTTCTCGAATAATAATCCAAATACAATCTTGCGTTTTGCACATTTACCGACTCTTTGTAAAACCCAATCCAAGGCGGCAGTCCGGACTGATGCGCCAGAATTTCCCTAAGTTTCAGATTTCCTTTGTCGGTTCGGGCAGATTCGGGTAGAATACTCGCCAGATTCTGGTCCAGGTTGAGCTCGCCATTACTGACTTCCTGCATCAGCAAGGGTAAAGTAGCCGTTACTTTGGTAACGGAAGCCACATCGTAAACATCTTTAGGGCTTACTTTTTTTTTTCGTTCAATGGTTTGGTAACCAAAAGATTTATCGTAAATCACTTTTCCGTTTTTGGCTGCGACGATTTGAAGACCCGGTGTGGTTCCTTCGTCAATGGCTTTCTGTGCCAATTGGTCAATTTGTTGAATGATTTCCGGTTTCAAGCCCACAGCCTCGGGAATTGCAAAACCCAAACGTTGTAAAGACTCGGTTTTTAGTGATTTTCCGTATTTCCATTCGGCATTGACATCGACCGGCAATTTTCCTTTCGCACCGATTGCACCAAAAATGATTCCCGCGGCAGCATTTTGGGTCATATCCAAATTCTGGTACATTACCAAGGCCGCTTTTGTGGAAGTCAAATCCAAATCCATCAATCCATAAGGACTTCCGAAAAGCACCGCAATCGTATTGTTTTGTGCACTTGCTGCTTTCAAAATCGCATTGGAATTGGCCGAAATTTTATAACTTTTATAAGCGGTTTCGTTGGATTTATGGAATCCTATGATGACATAATCGTAGTCTTTTAATTTCGAAACTTCCGCAACCGATTTTATTCGGACTAAATCTGTTTGAACGTGAAAATTCAAATTCTGATGAAAGGTTTCAAATTCAGCTTCTTCCAAAGGCACAAAAGCGATTTTGGTTTCGGCTAAATTTTTAATCGGAAGTAAATCCGATTCGTTTTTGATCAAAGTAGCTGCGTTTTCATAAAGCTTTGAAGTCAGAGCCTGATGAGCAGGCGGATTGAGTCTTAAAACCAAATCTTTTGTATCAATCGGTTTGCTGTTATGCAATCCTACGAAATATTTCGCCATTAAAATTTTCTTGACACTTTCGGCCAATCTTTCTTCTGAAATTTCACCCGAATTAATTTTCGCTATGATTTTCTGTTTTCCGGTTTTTACGGCTTGTGAAAACAACAAAATATCGTTCCCGGCCTCAAAAGCTCTCGCATCAACTTCACCCGGCGGATAAGCCTTAGCGACGCCGTCCATATTCAAAGCATCGGTCACAATCAGACCTTTGAAATTCATTTCATTTTTCAATAAATCGGTAATTATTTTTTTGGATAAAGTGGAAGGCAATCCGCTATTGTCCAACGCCGGAACATTGAGATGCGCCACCATAATCGCCGGAACGCCGGCGTCGATTAATTTCTGAAAAGGTGCCAATTCCACCGATTTCAATCGGGATAAATCCTGATTGACCAGCGGAAGGGTTTTGTGTGAATCTTGACTTGTGTCGCCATGTCCGGGAAAATGTTTGGCCGATGCCAAAACACCTTTTTCTTTCATTCCCAACATATAATGGATGCCTTTTTGGGCGACATTTTCCACATCGGAACCAAAGGAACGATTGCCGATGATCGGATTTTTGGGATTGGTATTCACGTCCACGACCGGCGCAAAATTAAAATGCACTCCCATTGTATTGGCTTGTTCACCGATGGCATTTCCCATTTGTTTCACTAAATAATTGTCCTCCACAGCACCTACGGCCATTGCCCAAGGAAAACGTTTTACTTCTTTTAAGCGCATAGCCAATCCCCATTCTGCATCCATTCCTATCAACAAAGGTATTTTTGCCACTTTGTTATAGCGATTGGTCAATTCGGCTTGTTTAACCGCTAAATCTTGCATAAAAATCAGTCCGCCGATGGCTTCGGTTTTTACCAAATTTTCAATTTCGGCTTCGTGTGCTGCATCTCGGTTGGAATAAGCCGCTACGACAAATAATTGTCCGACTTTTTCTTCCAATGTCATAGAGTTATATTTCTCCTCCACCCATTTGACTTGGAGCGAATCCACATAAAAGGGAGAATCCTGTTGTGCATTCAGAATTTGAGTAAAAATCAATACCGAAAAAAGGCAAAAAAACTTCTTCATTAAATTTAAATTTAGTTCGAACGAAATCAAATTTCTTTCCAAAAAACGTGAAATTATTTAAGAAAATAAAGGATTCACTTCAATAAGAACGAAAATCGCTTCCACTTATGATGCAAAAATTTCATTCAAATCAATTCCGCCGAAATTCGCCGAACTCATCATCAAAAATACTTTGTTCGATTTAGGCAGATTGACCAAATAAGACTTTAATGCGTCTGAGGAGGTAAAGACTTGAATGGCTTCTTCACCAAATGCTTTGCGAATATCCTCAGGAGAAATAGGCTTCATCCGTTTGATTTTCAATGCTTCGGGATTGTAATAGACGATTTTCTCGTCGGCTTTTTCCAGTGCGCCTTTGTATTCGGACAAGAATTCCTGATTCAAGCTGCTATAAGTATGAAGTTCGAGGCAAGCCGTTAAACTTTTGTTTGGGAACTGTTCCTTGACTGCATTTGTGGTTGAAATTACTTTGCTTGGTGCATGCGCAAAATCTTTGTAAGCAACGAATTCGGGCGTCCGTTTGATAAGTTCAAGTCGTTTGGAAGCTCCTTTAAAGGATTGAATCGCTTCGTAGAAATCTTCATCCATAATTCCCAATTGATTGCAAATCAGCCGTGCACCTTCGAGATTGTTCAGATTATGACGTCCAAAGATTTCCAAAGGAATCGGGCCGTCTTCGGTTTCCAGATAACTCACTCCATCTGAAATATGGAATTCCGGCGTGGTATAAGCGAATTTTTTAAGTGATTTTTCGTTTTTATCAACGATTTCCACCAGGTTTTCATCTTCTGAGTTATAAATCAAAGCGCCTCCGGCTGTAATGGAGTCGATGAATAATTCAAACTGATGTAGGTAGTTTTCAAAAGTCGGGAACACATTGACATGATCCCAAGCGATGCCACTAATCAATGCGATATTGGGTTGATACAATAAAATTTTAGGTCTTCTATCGAGCGTTGAAGAAAGATATTCGTCACCTTCCATCACCATGAAATCGTTTTCTTCCGTTAGTCGAACCATGACATCAAAGCCATCCAATTGTGCTCCCACCATGTAATCCACGTCTTTTCCGTGGAAATGTAAAACATGGAGAATCATAGATGTGATGGAGGTTTTCCCATGGGAACCAGCAATTACGACGCGGGTTTTGGTTTTGGATTGTTCGTACAAATATTCTGGATATGAATAGATTTTGAGCCCGAGTTCTTTGGCTTTCAACATTTCCGGATTATCGGCATGGGCATGCATTCCCAAAATAACTGCATCCAAATCGGATGTAATTTTCTCTGGGAACCATCCAGTTTCTTCCGGCAGAAGTCCTCTTTGTTTTAGCCTTGTAGCCGAAGGTTCAAAAATCGCATCATCGGATCCGGTGACCTGATAACCTTTTTCATGGAGTGCGATGGCAAGGTTGTGCATGGCACTTCCTCCTATGGCAATAAAATGTACTTTTTGCATTTTTTTTGTTTTTCGAAGTGAATAAACTCCGAGCATTGATTAACTAAAGAAATCTCTTGGTTCTCTGTCTTCGATGATTTCCTCTATGGGTTTCACTTTCAAAAATTCTGGAGATTGCTCAATGGCGTCCATAATTTTTTTCATAATGGAGTCATAATCTTCATTTTCAAAGTCAAATAGCAACGGCTCTTTGAATCGCATCGTAGCTTTTACTCCTCTTTTTTTGAGCTTCAATCCTTTTTTATCGAAGGCTCTTCTGAAACCGTCGATGACAACCGGAACTACAATGGGTTGAGTTTTTTTCACAAGCAAAGCGGTTCCTCTTCTTCCCGGCGCAAATGCCGTAGTCGTACCTTGTGGGAAGGTAACTACCCAGCCATTCTCCAGTGCTTTCTCAATATTTGTAATTTCTGAAATATCAACTTTACGATTCACATTTTTTCCAGCTTCACGCCATGTTCTCTTGACCATGATTGCACCTGTATAAGCAAAGAGTTTGGTGAGAAAATTATTTTTCATGGTTTCTTCTGCTGCGATATAATAAAAATCGGTTTTGGGATTTAAGAGATAAACAGGATTTTTGATGGTATCAATGAAGCCATTTTTCACACTGCAGAAAACATGATAAAGCGCAAATACATCTGCGAAATAAGTTTGGTGATTGGAGACGAATAGCACATTGGTATTGGGTAAATCCACCAGATGCTGCGTACCGGATACTTTTAGTTTGTTGTATCCATTGTATCGATTGTAAGTAAAAGCTCCAAAAAGAAAAATCAAAGATCTTTTCAGAAAATACAAGTGGCCGAAAGCATCTCTGTACACATTTTTCTTAACTGCTTTTTGTTTCGCCATTAGAATTACCTCATTTAGAATTGCAAATTTAAAGTTTTTCCACCAATGCACCGAATTCGCTTAGAATCATAGCCGTTGCTCCCCAGATATAAGAGTCCTCCCCCAATTCATAACCGGGAATATCGACCAGATAATCCGAAAATTTACGTTCAAAAGTGACGGGAGTAGCCGCCATGAAGGCTTCCAAATTAATCGGTACAATGTCCGCTACCTCGTGATCGTCAGGATAAAACTCCGGCGAACCATGATGAACAGCAACGTAAGGATAGACCAGAAAATTACTCGGCGGGATGAATAATTCGGTGAGTTGACGAACGACTTCTATATTCTCCTCTTCTACTCCTAATTCTTCAACCGTTTCGCGCAAAGCCGTGTAAGACAAATTGATGTCTTCCGGTTCAAAAGCGCCTCCTGGCAATGAAAATTGATTGGAGTGAACTCCCTGATAGGTATGTCGAAGCGTCACAGGAAATTCGATTTCTCCATCCTCATTTTCATACAAAAGAATCATCACAGCCGCGATTCTCGGATTTGTTTTCTTTATTTCTTCCAAATCAATTTGGTCCCGATAAGGTGGCGACAAACGAAGTTGCGCTTCCGTTCCAGGCAGTTCAAATTCGTAATTTTCCAGCTTTTCTTTTAATTCTTCTAAATACAAACTCAGAAATTTTTGTCAAATGTAATCAAGGTTTTTCCAAACATCAAAGTCCAATGCGCTTTTTGAAATTTAAAACCTTGAAATTTAGAATAAAAAATCAGTTTTCAGCTCAGTTCATTTTTTTTTGGAAGAAGGAAAGCTCTGGAATTATTAATAAATTAGCCAACGGAAAGAAATTAAGTCTCATATCCTGATTCCATGATAAATTTTCCTGAAATAAAATCCGAAATTCAGTTCATTCAAAAAAACAATGAAGTGGAATTGTTTCTATTACGTGAAGATTTGATTCATCCTGAAATTTCTGGCAATAAATTTCGAAAGCTAAAATACAATCTCGAAGCTTACTTCAAAGGTAAATATGATTCCATTTTAACTTTTGGCGGTGCTTATTCCAATCATATTTCGGCGACAGCCGCAGTGGGAAAGATCTTTAAAATCCCGACGATTGGCGTCATTCGGGGAGAAGAATTAATCGATAAAATCAATGAAAATCCCACCTTGAGTTTTGCGCAAAGTTGTGGAATGAAATTCAAATTTGTTACACGTTCAGCCTACCGAAACAAATCCGATCCGGCGTTTTTGGAGGAATTGAAATCCGAATTCGGGAATGTTTATCTATTACCCGAAGGCGGAACCAATGCACTTGCCATCAAGGGAACGAAAGAAATATTACACGAAAAGACAAAGGATTTTGATTATATCTGTTCGGCCGTCGGCACGGGAGGAACCCTAGCCGGATTAATTAATTCCGCTGAAAATCATCAGATTACTTTGGGATTTCCGGCTTTGAAAGACAGCGAATTTCTTCACAATGAAATAAATCAAATGGCTCAAGGCTCAGATTTTGAATTGATTTCGGAATATCATTTTGGGGGATATGCCAAAGTGAAGCCTGAATTATTAGAATTCATTAACGCATTTAAGCAGCAATTTGATGTAACTTTGGACGCTGTATATACGGGAAAAATGATGTTTGGGATTTTTCAGATGATTAATTTGGGTTATTTTCCCAAAGGAAGTAAAGTTCTCGCAGTTCACACCGGCGGAATTCAGGGAAATCAAGGCATGAATCAAAAACTAAATTTCAAAAATAAAAAGATGATAATATGATGAAAAGAAATTTTGTACTGCTCATTTTATTATTCACCACTCAAATTTTTGCTCAGGACGCAAAAAACATTGATTACATCCGAAAACACGCATTGCTTGCTGTCGAGGAAATGCATCTTTATAAAGTTCCGGCCAGTATAACACTTTCACAGGGCATTTTGGAAACCGGTGGTGGGCAAAGTCGATTGGCGGAAATTGCCAATAATCATTTCGGAATCAAATGTAAAAGTCAGAAAGAATGGAGCGGTCCAACGATCAGTCATACAGACGATGCTCCGAATGAATGCTTCCGTAAATATGGTTCGGTTCAAGAAAGCTACCGCGATCATTCCAAATTTCTGGCAGAACGCCCGTACTACAAAGACTTATTTAAACTAAATTTATACGATTATAAAAGTTGGGCACATGGTTTAAAAAAAGCGGGCTATGCTACCAATCCTAAATATGCGGGAATTTTAATTTCAAGAATTGAAAAATATCGATTGGATGAATTTGACCGTTTGAAGCCCGAGGAAGTTCAAAATAAACTCAATGAATTGTACGGACATTCGGACATCATCGCTCTTTCGGGAATGGCCGAAGCGACTTCTGATGTGATGGAAGCAACCATTCCAAGTCCTGTTTCGACTGTTGTTGCAGTTACTATGGATGAGCCCATCAAGCAAATTCAAAAGGAAGAATCTCCGAAACGGATAGAAATGGAGAAACGCCCCGAAAATCCTATGTTAAGGATCAAGCATCATGAAATCGGTGTAGATTATATCGTTGCCAATGAAAACGAAACCATCGAAACGGTGGCTAAACTTTATGATTTTCATCCGAAAGAATTGGCATTGTACAATGAGTTGAATTCAAACAGCAAACTGACTCCGGGCCAATTTGTATTTTTGGGTAAAAAGAAAAACAAAGCTGTTCAGAAACATTACACGGTTCAACCCGATGATACGATGTATTTGATTGCCCAAAAAGTCGGAATTCGGATCAATCGTTTGTATCGACTCAATAATTTACAACCCGGCGAACAAGCTGTTGCCGGCACAGTTTTGAATTTAAAAACAAGAAAAAGAAAATGATTTACCAAAGAAGCAGCGCTTTGTTTCAGGATGCGCAAAACTATATTCCGGGCGGTGTGAATTCGCCAGTTCGTGCCTTCAAATCCGTAGGCGGAGTTCCTGTTTTCATGAAAAAAGCACTCGGTGCTTATCTTTATGACGAGGACGGAAGAAACTATGTGGATTACATTAATTCCTGGGGGCCTATGATTTTGGGTCATACACATCCCAAAGTTTTGGAATCGGTAAAATTGCAATTGGAAAAAGGTTTTTCCTTTGGAACTCCTACGGAACTAGAAACCGAGATTGCCCGATTGATTGTGGAAAACGTCCCAAACGTGGACAAAATCCGAATGGTAAATTCCGGCACAGAAGCTTGTATGAGTGCAATTCGTCTGGCACGCGGATTTACCGGACGCGACAAAATCATCAAATTCGAAGGTTGTTACCATGGTCATTCGGATTCTTTTCTGATCAAAGCCGGAAGTGGTGCCGCCACTTTTGGAAACCCCAACAGTCCAGGCGTGACACAAGGAACCGCTCAAGATACTTTGTTGGCGCGCTACAATGATTTTGAATCGGTAAAGAACTTATTTAAAAATAATCCGGATGAAATTGCTGCTGTCATCATCGAACCCGTTGCCGGAAATATGGGATGCATCGTTCCAGAAGAAAATTTCCTCGAAGATTTAAGAAAAATTTGTACCGAGAATAATTCGGTTTTGATCTTTGACGAAGTGATGACCGGTTTTCGACTTGGCTTTGGTGGAGCACAAGAGCGATTGAAGATTGATGCCGATTTAGTTACTTTCGGAAAAATCATCGGTGGTGGATTTCCCGTAGGTGCTTTCGCCGGAAGAAACGAAATAATGAGTCAATTGGCGCCAGAAGGCTCTGTGTATCAAGCTGGAACTTTATCTGGAAATCCGATTGCGATGCGCGCGGGCCTCACTACACTTTCCATCATCAAAGAGCAGAAAGATTTGTATCGAAAACTGGATGTAACCACCAAAGTTTTACATGAGCAAATCTCTACGATCCTTTCGAAGAAGAGCATTCCGCATTCGGTTAATCGTTTGGGATCTATGATTTCATTTTTCTTTGGCGAACAGAAAGTTAGAAATTTCGATGAGGCGCAGAAAGCGGATCATTCGCTATTTAATAAGTTTTTCCATCATTTACTGAAAGAAGGAATTTATTTACCACCTTCCGGATATGAAACTTGGTTTATTTCAGATTCGATTGGGAATGAAGAGATTGAAAAGACCTTGGATGCAGTAGAGAAATTTGAAATTTAAACAGGCTCTAAAAGATTTGCTAATTCTTCTCCGACCATCGTTCCGATGGCAATTCCGGTTCCGGTCAGGCGTACGCCACAAAATAGATTTTCGGATAATTGCCGGACGATAGGATTTCTTTGGGAACCCATTCCCATGATTCCGCTCCATCGATGTTCGATTTCAAAATCCTGATTGGGAAGAATTATTTCACGCAAATAGGTTTCGAGTTGTCTTTGTATCAATTCAGTCGTGCCAAATTCGGTCGTTGTTTCTCCTTTGAGGTCGAGGTTTCTTCCGCCGCCAAATAAAATTCTGTTTCCGGTATTTCGGAAGAAATAAAATCCTTCGTCCATGTGAAAGCAACCTTTGACCTTAAGGTTTTCAATCGGTTTGGTCACTAAAACCTGTGCCCGCGCAGGCACCACATCCAAATCATATAATTTCGAAGTAAATGCATTGGTGCATAAAAAGACTTTGCTTGCCTGAAAACGAAACTTATTTTTCAATTCCACTTCTATTTTTGAGTTCAATTCGGTCAGATTTTTCACTTCCAGATTATTTAGTACACTCACTTCGGAACTGTTCAAAAGTCGGAGATAAGCCCTCATCATTTTCCCGGTATGAATATGTCCTTCAAAGGGAGTTTCTATGGTGCCAATGGTATTTTTAAACCCAAAATTTCGTTCGCACTTTCGGAATGTTTCACGATTAAAAATAGGGAAAAGCCATCGGTTGATTTCTTCCATCTGATCCAATGATTTCTCCATGAGCACTTGATCTTCACTCCTAAAAACCTCGTAGCCACCTAATTCTTGGAATTCAATTGCGGCATCGCCCAAAAGCTTTCTCAAATTTTGCAATCCTCGATATCTTCTTTCCACCAATTGGTAAATTTCTTCTTTGGGATTTGTTTCTAAATAAGACAAAATTTCGGATAGGGTTCCAAAACAAGCAAATCCAGCGTTTTTGGTACTTGCGCCTTCCGGAAGCCTTCCTTTTTCGATAATGATAATTTTGGCTTTGGGATGTTTTAATCGCAGATGATAGGCAGTGCTCAATCCTACAATTCCACTTCCAATGATTAGGAAATCAATATTTCGGAAGTAAGTATCCAGTTCCCAATAGCTTAAATTCATGCTTCGATCCTTTTATAAATTTCTATAAAGTAAATTAAAAAGAACTGATTATTCCAAAGGAAATTTCGATTTATTCTTTATTTTTGGGTTATGGATTTACAAGATCAGCTCAAAAAATTATTTCCAGACCACATTCAAGAAGAAGAGGAAACCGCCGAAACTTCCAACAAAATTTGGATGCAGGATGAACCCATCATTTGCAAATATGAAAAACGCAAAGGCAAACCCCAAACGATTTTGGAAGGCTATACGGGAGCCGATGAAGACTTCAAACAATTGGCCAAAGAAATCAAAAAAATGCTGAGTGTGGGCGGAAGTTTCAAAGATGATAAAATCATCATTCAGGGTGATTATCGAGATAAAATCATGAAATTCCTGACAGAAAAAGGTTTTAAAGTCAAGCGAGTGGGTGGTTAGATCTTAATGAGATAAAAAAACCGGAACTTTTGGGTTCCGGTTGATTTGTTTGGGTTGAATAGTTAAACGTTTTCAACTTTTAGAATTTCGATTTTTCTTTCGCCATCACGGAAAGGCCAAGTAATCGTGTCCCCTACTTTGTACCCGACAGTGGCCATTGCAATATCAGAAGTAATGGCGTATTTTCCTTTCTTTCTTCTTTCTTTGTTAGAATCCACGAAAATGTAAGTTTCTTCCGTATTGTTGGTGTGATCTTTCAAAGTCACTTTTCGGTTCACGGTTACCACATCTTCTGGAAGTTCTTTGCGAAGTACCTGCTTTGCAGTTCTCAATTCGTTGTTTAGGATTTCTTCTTCTGCCGGAGAAACCTGCTTTCTTCTGATTTGATCCTTGATCAAGTCATAAATTCCTGTTGTTACTACAATATTTTCTGTCATAATCTTGTTTTTTGATTAGCTAATGAATTACTTAAATGAATAGACTTCATAAACTGAAATTGAATTCTTTAAGTTTTTAAATATTTAATTTTATTAATTTAAATCGGAGTGCCCTGTCGTGATGCAGACAGGGTTTATTAAATAAACTCTTTGGAGTCCTGAAGAAAAATATCATCCAGCAAATAAGACAACGACAGCAAAATGCTCGTTCCAAAGAATTTAGAATATTTAGTCGTGACCATTTTCACCAAATAATTTCATGCGAAGTTAAAGCTTAAAGCTTAGATTTGCAAGAATTTATATTCGAAAAAATCAATGGAGGATTCTGAATAATTATTAAAAATCTATTTGTTTCGTTAAAGCCAAATTAAATTCTTTTCTTCATCAATAATTGCTTAATTTCACTGTGCAAAAGCAAATCATAAAAATTCATGGAATCAATTAGTATTTTTGAAATCATAAAAGTAGGAATTGGGCCTTCGAGTTCGCATACGATGGGACCTTGGAATGCGGCAGAGATGTTTTTGAATCGGATTCGGGACAAAAAATCCATTGCTGAAGTAGAGGAAATTTTTGTCGAGTTTTTTGGTTCGCTCGCAAAAACCGGGATTGGCCATGGAACCGATATCGCTGGTATGCTCGGACTTTCGGGTGAAAACTTCAAAACCATTGACACTACTTTGATTGATGAAAAAGTGGAAAACATCAAAACTTCAGGAAAACTGATGCTCGGTGGTGAAAAAGAAATTCCATTCATTTATGGTCATCATTTGGTTTTAAACAAAAAAGAAAACCTGCCTTTTCATCCCAATGGGATGATTTACAAAGCCATTTTCAGAGATGGGACAGAGCTCAGTCAGGATTATTATTCGGTAGGTGGAGGATTTGTTGCTACTCAGGACGAAGTAACCGTTGATAGTTTATGTGTTCGAACTTTGTACCCTTGTCATCATGGAAAAGACGTTCTTCATTATACGGAAAAACTTGGGATTTCTTTTTCGGATTTAATTTATATCAACGAAGAAAGTTGGAGAACCAAAGAAGAGACCGATGTGGAAGCATTGGGGATTTGGCACCACATAAAAGATTGCATTTACAAAGGAGTCAACAACGAAGGATACCTGCCGGGAGGTTTGAAAGTAAGCCGAAGAGCTGCTGGACTAAATCGGAAATTATTGGGCGATAAAACCTATGAAAATCTCGAAGAATGGTATCAACTCGTATTGGATTCGGAAGAAAACTTTGTGAATATCAACAAATGGGTTTCTTGTTTTGCGCTGGCGGTCAATGAGGAAAACGCAAGTTTTGGTCGGATTATTACAGCTCCCACCAACGGTGCAAGTGGAGTCATTCCGGCCGTTTTGATGTATTCTCAGGCTTTTACTGAATTTACGGGCGATGAAAACATCATTCGATTTTTATTGGTTGCGGGTGAAATTGGAACTTTGTTTAAGAAAAACGCTACCATTTCTGCAGCGATGGGTGGCTGTCAGGCTGAAGTTGGCGTTTCTTCTGCCATGGCCGCGGCAGGTTTGACCGAAATCATGGGCGGAAGTCCGGCTCAGGTTTTGATGGCGGCAGAAATTGCGATGGAACATCATTTGGGCATGACTTGTGATCCGATTGCGGGCTTGGTTCAGATCCCTTGTATTGAAAGAAATTCGATGGGCGCTATGAAAGCCATTACCGCAGCCAATATTGCGATTGAAAGCGACCCAGAAAAAGCGAGAGTTACACTTGATGAAGTCATTCAATCTATGTGGGAAACGGCTCAAAGCATGAGCGATCGTTTCAAAGAAACATCAGAAGGTGGATTGGCGATTGCTGTAAATGTGGCGGAGTGCTAAAATAAAAGGGGATCAGTTAAAGGCAGTTTTGCACTTCAAATGAATTCTAATTGCGATTTGCTAATTAAAATTCGGTGGCAGAAAAGCAATTGACCTAAAATGACCCCCGAAAAAGATAATAATTATAAAATTATCTGATTTCTTAGTGCTACAAATATAAAAAATAATTGGAAATTAAAAACCTAAGTCTTTCAATTAAAAATATTTAAAGCTTTTCGTTTTCAAGTGTGGATTTTTTTTGATGGTGATTGGAAAATTCCAATTTATAAATCCTAAACATCCAAAAGAAAAGCGAAAGAAGAATGGGACCGAAAATAATCCCGATGAACCCAAAAATATTAATTCCCACCACAACACCAAAAATGGTAATCAAGGGATGTACATCGGCCATGACTTTCTGTATCCAAAGACGAAAAAGGTTGTCGGACAAACCTACCACAATCATACAATACGCAAATAAGAGATAAGCATTGGTTGTTTCGCCTGTGGCGAGTAAATAAATACAAGCCGGAACATAAATAATCGCTGCTCCTACTACCGGAAGCATCGCTCCAAAAATAGTCAATACAAACCAACCAAAAGCTCCTTCCAGTCCAAACATCAGGTATCCGGCATAGGCGACAAGCGATTGTAAAAATGCGACTAAAGGTACGCCAACGGCATTGGAAATCACCAAATCACGCAAATCTTTGTTGAGAATGACCAAATTTTCTGTCTTCAAAGGAATGTTTTGGTAAAACCAATTTTCCATTTTGCGATAATTCATCAACATAAAATACAAAATCAAATAGGCTACTCCCAATTGTAAAAGACCATTTATAGAAGTATTGAGAATTTCCTGAACAATTTTGATAACCACAGAAGTAGCATCGCTCAGATTGATTTCATTCAGTATATCTACTCCAAATTCACGATGGATTTCCGTCAATCCTTTTTCTATTTTGTTTTGAATGGCATCTTTTCCAGTGATCGCACCTTTCACTTTTTGGGTGAGCATATCAATCAGGAAAACCAAAGGTGTAACAATTACTAGGATGCTTGCAAACATAAGCAGTATGACAGACAGCAATTTGTTCATTTTCCATTTATAAATCATCCAACGCAAAGGATGAATCATCAGCACATACAAACAAAAAGCCCCTAAAAAACCGGGAATAAATGCTTTGAGATTGGAAATAATAATAAAACCCATTGCCAATGCGATTGTTATAAAGAACAATTGCCTGAGTACACTATTGGGAATATATTTTCTCAGCATAAGGCTTTAATTTGATTTTAATTGTAAATATACATCGAATGAATCACGAAATTAAAATTTGTTCAAAGTTAAAATGAATGGAATTTAACTTATAAGCTTTTTGATTTGTTAAATCAATTCATTCAAATGAATTCATTCATAAAATTAAAGTATTTTTAACTTAGTTTAACCGTGTATGCAAATCAATCTATTTAGGGCTTTATGGGCGATGTTTTTTTTCATTCTGCTGATTCCTCTGGCCTATTCTCAGGTGGATGAAGTAAGGGATTCAATGGTAACGGAAAAGATTTCGACCGAAAAGGATAGTCAATTTGAAGAATCACTTGAGAGGTACCGTGATAAAAGTAAATTCAATCGGTTAATTCATCGTCTTTTTGTGAAGAAGCCCGGAACACCAAAAGCCTATACAACAACTGACCGTTTTGGTGAAACACATGAAAATTTTAGTGAATTTGAAGGGAAAGTTATCCGAGACATTCAAATCGAAACCTATGATCCATTTGGATATTCGCTCTCGGATTCCACGCTCCGTCCCGATAATTTTTTGGAAAAAGCGGGCAATTTTCTCCATATTAAAACCAAAGAATTTGTGATCAAAAACTATTTACTTCCCGAAAGAAATCAGACTATCGATTCTCTTAAAATTCTGGAATCAGAACGACTGATTCGAAGTCAGAAATTCATTCGGAGAGTAAAAATCACACCGATCGCAGTTGGAAATGATAGCGTTGACTTAGAAGTAAAAACATTGGATTCTTGGAGTACCATCCCCAATCTTACCTATTCCGGCAGTCGATTAGGCTTTCGATTGCGCGATCGAAATTTTTTAGGCTTTGGGCATGATTTCGACAATCGATACCGTCAGAATTTCGAAACCGGAAGAAACACTTTCCAGACCCGATACAGTATTCCCAATATTCAGCGGAGCTTTATCGGTTTCAATATCGGATATTACAGCAACGAAGAAAACGACTTTAGCAAGAGCGTTTCTCTCGAAAGGAAATTCTTTTCTCCCTTGGCGCGTTGGGCGGGTGGTGTTTACATCGGACAAAGGGCTTATCAGGATTCCATTCCTAATCAAGAGGGAATTCTGGCTCAAAATTTCAAATTTAATTTACAGGATTATTGGGGAGCTGTTTCTTTTCAATTGTTTAAAAAGGAAAATTCAATGGCTGAACGTGTTAATAATCTCATTTTGTCGGCAAGATACTTTCAAGTCAACTATGTAAAAAAACCAGTTCCCGAACTCGACCCTTCCAGATTTTATTCTAACGAAGATTTTTATCTCATGGGTATTGGAATTTCTCGACGAGGATTTGTACAAGATCGCTACATTCAGAATTATGACATTGTGGAAGACATCCCTATTGGTTTGTCTTATGGATTGACGGCAGGAATTCAAAACAAAAATAAAAAAAATCGTTTCTATCTCTCAGGTGGATTTAAAATGGGGAACTATTATCGTCTCGGCTTTTTTGGATTTGAAACCCAATACGGAGGATTCTTTGGTGAAGACCGTGCTGAACAGGTTGTTTTTTCATTTGATACGCATTATTTCACTCGTTTGATGAGTTGGGGACGTTGGAAATTCAGAAATTTCATTTCCACTGAACTCGTCATTGGAAATAACCGAATGGGTTCGAGAGGAGACCGACTGACGCTTAATGAGCATGATCCGTCGGGGATCCCGGGTTTTTATAGTCGCGACGTAATCGGAACCAAAAAATGGCTGACCAATATTCAGATTCAGTCTTACTCGCCTTATGAATTTCTTGGCTTTCGGTTTTCTCCATTTCTGAATTCCTCGTTAGGAATTATAAGCAATAAAGGAGAGAAATTATTTAATGGAAAACTTTATGCAAAAATTGGTTTGGGCGTATTATTCACAAATGATTACCTGGTTTTCAGCAACTTTCAACTTTCCATTGCCTGGTACAATACTATTCCCGACAGCGGTGATAACATCATTCAGACCAATACTTTTGACAACCGCGATTATGAACTGATGGATTTTGAATTCGGTAAACCCGAACTGATTCGTTACAATCCTTATGTGGTTTACTGATTATTTTGGCGCCTCCCGTTTCGATTCAATATTTCCGAATTCAATATGATTTTAGCGCAACGGAAACAGGCACAGCTACGCTGGTTACTTTCGTTTTTTCCTTTCTAAAAGCAAAAATCTCAGTAATGCTGTAACTCCTCGTCGCTATCGCTCCTGCGGGGTTTCCGCTGCTATCCTTGGCGCGTTTGACCACCATTGAACCAATTGTATAATGTGTATTGTATTGTTGAATATTGTAAGTACTAAGCCAAAACTGCTAAATAGAATTCAGAATTTCAGATTCAAAGTTTTTTCGGTTGATACCCTTTTCTATGTGCTTGTCCAAGCAACTATGAAAACTATATACGCCTAAAAAATTCACCAAACAATAATCCAAAAAAAAATCCTCTACCAAATAAATGATAGAGGATTTAAAAAAAGACTGGCGGCGACCTACTCTCCCACTTTCGTAGTACCATCGGCGCTGGCAGGCTTAACTTCTCTGTTAGGAAAGGGAAGAGGTGGATCCCCGCCGCTATAGCTACCTTATAGATCTTTTG
>LSQX01244858.1_pt1 | contig 17831 bp, 18 predicted proteins | sample 654561 | NCBI WGS metagenome assembly LSQX01 (sample SAMN04489861, study PRJNA283612) | anaerobic digester metagenome | isolation source: 4 biogas reactors fed with cattle manure at either 37C or 55C with and... | place: Denmark: Kongens Lyngby | collected 2014
TCTCTATTCTGTACAAGTAGGCCTCGCTGTGAGCCAAGAGAGGTACTTCGTGCAATGACTAATGGGATGGCTAAACCTAGGGCGTGGGGACAGGCAATGACGAGTACAGTGACACTATAGCGAATGGCTGTTTGTAGATCTTCGATATTGAACCAGATGATAAAGGCAACGATGGCTACTATTAGGGCAATGTAGAAGAGCCAACTCGCAACTTTATTCGCGAGGTTTTCACCGCGTGATGGACTGGCTTGGGCTGTCATAATTAAGTGTTGGACTTGGGAAATAAAGGATGCTTCTCCGGTCTGAGTGACTTTAATGAGCAAGTGACCTTCCCCATTAGTTGAACCACCAATGACTTCATCATTGACTTGTTTAAGAATGGGTTTAGATTCTCCAGTTAGTAGAGCTTCATTGATACGAGATTCTCCTGAGATAATGATACCATCGGCTGGAATGTTTTCTCCAGCAGCGACGGATAGGATATCGTTTATATGGACATCTTCTAATTTTCTTTTCTTAATAACATCATTTTCTAAGACGACAGAGACTTCTTTAGGTAATAGTTGGGCGAGACTTTCTTGAGCATCGCCTGCTTGTTGGACGGCTTTCATTTCTATCCAGTGTCCTAATAACATAATTAAGATGAGTGATGAGAATTCAAAGAAGAAATCCATCATATGTTCATTAGTTAGATAGCGTATCACAACAGCGTAAACACTATAGAGATAGGATACACTGATACCTAATGATACTAGGGCCATCATACTAGGACTTTTTTGTTTGAACTCATCAATGGCACCTTGAAAGAAAGGTTTACCTCCATAGATTAATAGAATGGTGGATAGTATTGTAACGATAATATCGGAATAAGGAAAGGTTATCTGAAATGGTAATCTAATGTCCATCATGGGTGACATCCACAGGATTAAGAGTCCAAGGGGTAATGATTTTAGAAACAGCTCCTTGAAGTCAGCATGGTGGTGATGATCGTGTCCATGGTGGTGATGATCGTGATGGTCATGACTTTGATGATGTTCATGATGATCGTGATGATTGTGTTCATGATGATTATGATGTGACATGGTGACACCTCCTTGATAAGTTAATTATCCCATAGTGAAAAAGGGTTTGACTATGATTATGATGTTATGAGAAATAAAAGAAACAAGGGTAAGCTTGTTTCCTTTGGCAATAATTAGGAATTATCTCTAGCATCGATAACTTCTTGAACAATTTCTGGTTTAGATGGATTATCTTCAATGTGAACTTCAATATGCTTCACATCATCACCAAGTGATAAGACAGTCATAATTAAATCCATCATGGACTCTTCATCCTCCATATCAAATACGATTTTCAAAATATCACCTCCACTGTGCTCCATTACTTAAGATAATAATACACCTTCAAGATAAAAAAACCTAAAATCTACCACTTAAAGTTGAAATAATACCTGTTAGACCAAAAATATGGACTAAAAATGGTTCTACGGTATGATAAACTTACGTTGTGAAGGAGCCTTTATGAAAGAATTACTATACAAGAATAAAAAAGGATTTACTCTCTATATCTTGGGATGTTTAATCACAGCACTCACAGGAGTGATGTCATCATTAGCACTTTCTATAGGCTTCAGTATTTATGAAGCTTCAAGTTCTCAAGAAATAGTACTCAGAGCCATCGGCACCATCGTGATAGGTTTATCACCTGTCTTACTACAAGTTATCTCCCGCTTTTTAAGAATAGGCTTTATGAGAGATGTTTTAATAGACGTTCGTCATCTAGCATATCAAAAAATGATGAAGACACCCATTGAACAATTCAGACAAAAGAAGGGTGATGACTATGTAGCCTTATTGGTCAATGACATCAATGTCTTCGAACAAGATTTCTTCTTATCCATCCTCAACATCGCATTTTCCTACGGTTCATTTCTAGTGGGTATTATTGTGTTGTTCATCATCAGTCCTATTATCTCATGGTTAGTCATCGGATGTTCAATACTTATCTTTATTTTAACAAAATTTTTCGAAAAACCAATGAGAGATAATGTAAAAAGAAAACAAGAAGCCAACGCTTCCTATAATGAACAAGTCTCCAATATTTTAGGCGGACTCGAAGTAATTAAGTTATACCAAGTAGAAGATCGCTTCAGAGGTCCCTTCTATGGAATCGTAAAACGATTAGAAATGATTAAACGTAAAACTAATTTATTCCAACAAAATCAATTTGTGCTCTTGGAATGGATTGCCAGTACTTTCCAGATAGCAATGTACATCTTCGCTACCGCACTCTACATTCAAGGTAATATGACCCTCTTTGGACTTATCATAGTCTTCAACTTCATGGGTAATCTCATCTGGTCCAATGTTAATGGCGCCAGCATGATCAATCGACTCAATGGATCAATCGATATTTTCAATCGTATTACAGAAAGCCCTCATTGGGACTCTGGAAGTGAAACCTTTGAAATGACACATTCTATTGTGACAAAAGATCTCAACTTCTATTATGGTGAACATCATGTCCTAAAAGATTTGAATATCAAAATAGACAAAGGTGAGAAAGTATTAATCTATGGTCCATCAGGCACAGGAAAGACCACTCTTTTAAATTGTTTGTCTCAAAATTTAACATCCTATAGTGGTGAGATATTAATTGATAATCAAGAATTAAAGAAAATTGACTTTGAATCGCTGTTACAAGGAAGTGGATATGTACGCCAACAACACTTTATGTTCGACGCTAGTATCAAGGATAATATTATTCTCGATGAAGTTTACGACGAAGAGAGACTCTTTGACATCCTAAAACAAGTCGATTTATGGCACTGGGTGACCAGTTTAGAACAAGGTGTTAATCATAAATTATTAGCGAATGGAACGAATGTTTCCGGTGGACAAAGACAAAGAATTAGTATTGCTCGTGAGCTCTATAAGGATAAAGAAATACTCTTTGTCGATGAACCATCAGCTTCCTTAGATGATGAAACTTCAAGAGTTCTTTACGATACACTTTTATCATTGGATAAAACACTCATCATGGTCTCACATCGCCACCTTAACTATCTAAGTGAGCGAATGGACCAAGTGATCAATTTAGGGGAATTAGTATGAATAAATATAAAACAGGACACAAATTAAGTTTTGTCTCAATGGTCTTCTCTATTTTCTTAAACTCTGCACTCTATGGAACCCTTACGTATTTTATAGGGACCATGGTCGACTTAGGCCTAGAGAAGAATCTATCTGAGATGTTCTCACTAAGTAAGTTATTGGTCGTCATCGCATTATTGTCATTAGTTGTAGGCTTTGTGACTTCATTTATTGAAAATGGTTGGATTAATTTAAGTATGAACCAACTTAAAAAAGACTATATTGACCAAGTTTTGGACCAAGATATTTTAGAAGTTCAAAAAGAAAAAATACCACGCTACTTTTCAAATTTAACCAATGACTTTGATCGTTATGAAACAAAATACATTAAGAGTATTCCTCAGATGATTGGGATGGGTGCACAATTTAGTATTGCCTTAGTCTTATTAAGTGTGGTCAATCCAGCTTTAGTTATTGTGCCCATTGTGATGTTAGTTATGATGTGGAATAGATCTAAAAAGAGTAGTGAGCCCATCAAAGAAAAGGAACAAGAGAAAACTGAATCATTAGAAAGTTATACACAATATATTAATGAAACGATTTTAGGCTATGAAGTTATTAAACAACACCAGATCGAAGAATCCAGAGAACAACAATTTATGGACCATGCGACGCAGGTTCAAAAGGATAATTATCAAGTGGATGTGGAAACGACCAAAGTTGAGGCCATAAACTCCTTGATGATAAATACGCTATTAGTAGTATTAGTTATTGTGGGAATGGTAGTGGCGGTCAATACAGGAGTAACATTTGGAAATATTGTGATTGTGTTCTCGGCCTTCTCCAGTGTGCTATGGCCTATTCAGCGCTTTAGTCTAGTTCTAGCTGAGATGAGAGGTGTCTCCGATGTGATTGAAAACTTTAGTCTCAAGAGTAAAGTATCAAAAAGAAATGTGGAAGTTAGTGAGTTTAATGAACTTATCTTTGATCATAATGATTTAGGCTATGATGATGAGACTATCTTAAAGGATGTTGATTTGGAAATAAGAAAAGGCGAGAAGATTTTAATTATCGGTCCTAGTGGTGCTGGTAAGAGCACTATCTTAAAAACGATACGTCAATCAATCACGCCTTGTGAAGGTATTGTAACCCTTAATGGTCATAATATTAATGATATTAAGGCTCAAAACTATTTTGAATTATTCTCAACCGTGGACCAAGTAGGATTTATCTTCAGTGGTAAACTCAAAGATAATATTACACTGTTTCAAGACATTGATGACCATAAGGTCTCTACTGTTATGAAACAAGTTGGTTTGGGTGAGTTAGATATTAATACTTCCATTCAAAATGATGGAGATAATTTATCAGGTGGACAAAGAGCTCGAGTACTCCTTGCGAGAGCACTATGTTTAGATGCTCAAGTGATTATATGTGATGAGATCTTTGCGAGTTTGGACGCTTCTGTTGCTCGAAGTATTGAGGCTGACTTACTCTCTTTAGATATGACATCTATTAATGTGAGTCACATCTTCTTTGAAGAAAACTTGCCTCAGTATACTCGTATTTACATTGTAGAAAATAGCACTATTAAAATAGCTCAAAGCTTACAAGAGGTCCATGATCGTATGTTAGAGGTAAGCCATAATTAACTTAAAGGTGTTGTGGAGTGCCTCTTCATGAGTGCGCTCCATTCCATGAGAACTTGCGACACCGGGGCCTATGAGGGCTGCTTTAATATCATTGCCACCACGAAGGGCAGCACTACCATCACTTCCATACATCGGATAAATATCGACCGCAAATTTTAAGTGATTTTCTTTGGCCAAATTAATGAGACGAGAAGTCATTTCATAGTCATAGGGACCACTGGAATCCTTGGCACAAATGGATACATCATATTCAGTGCAGGCAAGATCGAGTCCAATACATCCCATATCGACAGCTAATAGTTCAGTGATATCTGATGGAATATGCGCAGCCCCATGACCAACTTCTTCATAAGTAGAGAAGATAAAGGTCGTATTTGTTTGGGGAACAACATTATTATCTTTGAGTGCCTTAAGGACACTGTATAAAAGTGCGACGGAAGCTTTATCATCTAGAAAGCGTGATTTAATGAAGCCACTATCGGTGTAGACAAATTTTGGATCATAGGCAACAATGTCACCATTTTGAATACCTAGTTTTAAGACATCTTCTTTTGTTGTTACTTTTTCGTCAATTTTGACGATAAGTTCATCGATGTCTCTTTTTTTACTACTGGCATCTTTGAAGACATGGACTGATGGTGAGGTTGATAAAATAGTGCCACTATAGACCATTTGATCACGTGTAATGATGTCACAATATTCTCCATCTAATGTGGGAGTTAAGGGGCCGCCTAGGGCTGTTAGTTTAAGAGTTCCATCACTGTTAATGGAGCGGACCATGAGTCCTAAAGTATCGACATGAGCGCTGATACCTCGTGTAATATCTGTATTTTGTCCTTTAACTTCTACTAAGAGGTTACCTTTTGAATTGAGACGTGTTTCATATCCTAAGTCTTCAATTTTTCTTTTTAAAAAGGCTATCGCGTGTTTGGTGTAGCCTGTGGGGCTATGGATACTGAGGAGTTCTCCTAAAAATTCTATAGTTATTTCTGGCTTATACATCTTGATTCCTTCTTTCTTTAATATTTATTATATCACTGTAACCTCCCTAAGGAGTGGTTTCTTTGGTATAATATTTAAAGGTGATAAATATGACAAGGATTCTCGTAGTGGAAGATGACCAAGCCATCACAATGGGTTTAGAGTACGCATTGACTGAAGAGGGCTACCATGTGGATGTTGCGGATTTGATAGAGAGAGCTCAGGAATATCATGAGAGTCAAAATTATGACTTATATTTACTTGATATTAACTTACCGGATGGTAATGGGCTAGATTTTTGTAGAGAGCTTCGAAAGACCACATCACAACCGGTTATCTTTTTGACAGCTTCGGAAGAAGAGAACAATATGATTACCAGCTTTGAAATTGGGGGCGATGACTATATAACCAAGCCCTTTCGTATCAAAGTACTTTTGAGTCGTATTAAGGCTGTTTTAAGAAGGACAGAATCATCGACGCAATTGGTGTCGTTGGTCAACTTGGGTAATTTGAAGGTTAATCTTCAGACAGCGAAGGTCTATAAGGATGATGAGGAAATTATCTTGACTACGATGGAATATAAATTGTTGTTGACGTTTATTCAAAATCCTAATGTGAACTTAAGTCGTGAGAAACTACTGGAGGGACTCTGGGAGTTTGGTTCTGAATTTGTGAATGACAACACCTTAACGGTGTATATTAAGCGTCTTCGTGAGAAAATCGAAGAAGACCCATCACGTCCACAACTTATTCAAACAGTTCGTGGTTTGGGTTATCGTTTAAGTGTATGAGAATTTTAACTAGAAGAGTTATACCTATTTTATTGGCTCAAACCTTAATGTTGGGGGCGGTTTATTTCATGAGTGTCTCATTGGAAGTTCCCCTTCTTTTGGCACTTATTTTAGGTGTCATTGGTGAGAGTCTACTCATTACACTACTACTTTATAATCGTCGTATTAAAGTGTCTAAACTAAATCAATATCTTGCTCAGATTAATCAGGGACGGGCTAATTTAGATTTGACGGTATTTACGGATAGTGAATTGGGGATTTTAAGGAGTGAATTGTTTCGTTTATCTGAGACTCTTCATCGCCAAAATGAACAGTTAGTGGCTGATAAGAAATTTATTTTAGATTCACTTAATGATATTGCTCATCAATTAAAGACACCTTTGACTTCAGTGGTGATGATGGTGGATTTAATTCAAGAGAATGATTTGCCACCAGAGAAACAACAACAGTTCATGTTGAACATTGAGTCACAATTGGAAAGACTTCAAGGATTGATTGCGAATCTATTGACCTTGTCTAAATTAGAGGCAAACGTCATTAATTATCAGGCAGAATCAATTATGGATACACAATTGATAAATCGTTTAGTGTCTAGTTTTGATGTTGAGTTGAATGTAAAAAATGTTCATTGTGAAATTGAAACGGATAATCAACTGGTGACGATTGATATTGATTGGACCATTGAGGCCTTATCGAATATTGTTAAAAATGCGATTGAACATATGCCTGATGGGGGTACGATTCGTATTTTATCGACGGTCAATTTAATGTATTGGCAAATCATTATTGAAGATAATGGTACGGGCATTAAAGAGGAAGATATTGAACATGTCTTTGATCGCTTCTATCGTGGTAAGACTTCTCGTAAGGATTCAGTGGGGATTGGTTTATCATTAACGAAGCGTATTATTAATCAACAAAAGGGTTTAATTAAAGTGGAAAGCCAAGTAGGTCAGTTTACCCGTTTTATTATCAGATTTCTTAAGTAATACAAGATTGGAGAATTAGCTATGAAACAACTTATTATTATCGATTGCCAACATGATTTTATTGATGGAACTCTTGCTTGTCATGATGCGTCATTGGCAGTGGAAAACATCATCAACTATTGTCATGAACATCCGGCGATGGAAGTCATGTATTCACTGGATTGGCATAAGCCTACGAATCATTCATTTAAGATCAATGGTGGTATTTGGCCAGTTCATTGTGTACAGAATGAATGGGGTTCTCAGTTAGATGAGCGCTTTGATTCATTGAATGAGCGTCAAAAACCACAAGTCTCTAATAAGTTTTATAAGGGACAAGTGGATGAAGTTGAGGAATATTCAGCCTTTTATGCCAAGAATGAAGAGGGTGAAGTTCTAAATGATGTGAGTGATTCTCATGTGATGATTGCGGGAATTGCGAGTGAGTTTTGTGTCATGGAAACGATTAGAGAACTAATAAATGATAATAAAAAAGTGACAGTGCTCAAGTCTGGTCTTGGTTATGTAGATCCAGAGGGTCACATGAAAGCACTGGCAGAGTATGAGGCCTTAGGGGCCAAAATCGTATGAATGAACTGACAAGATATTTAATTACTTTTTTGACCTTTGGTGCGGTAATGTATGCCTTAATGGGTGTGGACTTTGGTAAGTTTATTCATAAGAATAGAACTTTACAGGCCCAATTGTTACTTATCTTTCTGTCCATGGCAATCACTTATTGTGTAATTCAATTTTTATTCTCATTGCCTTTATTCTTTTAAAGCCAATTCATTAGTAAGTTATTTATTAGGTCTAATTGATATTAAATCAATGAAGAATAATGTCATTGATTTCGAAAATAACATGATTGAGATTTATCTTCCAATAAATATGGAGCCCATGGTCTTTCTAAATGATACTTTAGAAAAATACAATTTTCATGTCATGGAGCTCAATTACAAATTTATTCAACATTTTGTTATCATTCATAATTCTCAAACTCTTCCTTACATTATTGGTAAGTATAATGATCCAATAGTTGACTTTACCAAAGAAGATCTCATCAACTATTTTCCAATAGTGAAGGTGAATGGATAGGGTATTTGATGATAATGTCAAGTCTTTCTTTGTGACATTGTGTGAAATCATCAAGCAAACTGTATTTTAAATGGTAATTTGATATAATAGTCCTGCTATCAATGAATGAGAGGAACTATATTAATGTTATTTTCGAAAGCTGTAGGTATCGACTTAGGTACCGCGAATATGCTGATTTATGTCAAAGGTCAAGGGATAGTTATCGATGAACCATCCGTTGTTGCTTTAGACGCAGAAACAAAAAAAGTACTAGCTGTTGGTCACGGAGCTAAAGATATGTTAGGTCGTACTCCAGGAAGAGTCTTAGCGATTCGCCCGCTAAAAGATGGAGTCATTGCTGACTTTGAAGTCACTGAAATTATGTTGGCTTACTTTATAAGAAAACTAAATCTTAAAGGAATTTTTTCACGCCCTACTATTTTGATTTGTTGCCCATCCAATATCACTTCTGTCGAAAGAAACGCGATTCGTGATTCTGCTTATCGTGCAGGAGCGAAAAAAGTTTATATTGAAGAAGAACCAAAGGTTGCGGCAGTGGGTGCCGGTCTTGATATCTCTAAACCATCTGGTAACATGATCTTGGATATTGGTGGTGGAACCACTGATGTCGCGGTTTTATCACTAGGTGAAATTGTGACTTCAACCTCACTAAAGGTTGCTGGTGACACATTAGACCACGATATTATTAAGTATGTTAAGGACAACTACAAATTACTGATTGGTGATCGTACCGCAGAAGCAGTGAAAATGGAAGTTGGAACTGTCTGGCGTGAAGGTCGCGATAAAACTTATGATATTTCAGGACGTGACTTAGTCACAGGTTTACCACATACGATTTCTATCAGTTCAGCAGAAACTGAAGAAGCGATGCGTGAATCAATGTCAGATATCGTAAGAGCATGTCGTACTGTTCTAGAACAAACACCTCCAGAACTATCAGCTGATATTGTCACAAGAGGTATTGTTTTAACTGGTGGAGGAGCAATGATTCATGGTCTTGACCAATTATTAATGAATGAATTGTCCATTCCAGTATTCGTTGCTGAAAACGCACTAACCTGCGTAGCAGAGGGTACAGGCATCATGTTAGAAAATCTTAATAACGATTAAACCAGGCTTTGCTTGGTTTTTTTATTTGACAATCTAAACAATAAGGACTACAATCAAATTATCTTAAGGTTAGCCTTAAGATTTAGGAATGAGTCATTATGAAAAGGATGTTAGTAGTGTTGATAGCCTGCTTGTTGTTAGTCGGTTGTCAGGTGAATGAAAATAATAGTAATGGAAAAGTTGATGTAGTCGTATCAACGACAATGTTAGCTGATTTAGTCAAACAAATAGGACAAGAACATGTCGAAGTAACGATGTTATTTGGTCCAGGAATAGATCCACATTTAGCACAACCTACCGGAAACGATACCCAGGTAGTATACGATGCTGATTTGGTCGTTTTTTCTGGTTTAAATTTAGAAGCTCACTTTCATCAGATTGTGGATGCTTTCAGTGACAAGACTTTGTTAGTAGGAGAAGAACTGGAAGAGTCTGATTTATTGGTCAGTGATGGAGAATATGATCCACACTATTGGTTCAGTGTGCCATTATGGATAAAGGCAGCAAAGTTAGTTGCTGAAGAATTGATGGTTACTGATAGTGAACATAAGAGTGATTATGAGAGTAATTTGAATGCATATGTTGCTGATTTAATGGAATTACATGAATGGATTGAGGGAAGAATAAATGAGATAGAGAGTGACCAAAGAATCTTGGTCACAGCTCATGATGCCTTTAATTATTTTGCGAATGAGTATGGGATGTCAGTATATTCGGTAGGAGGAATGTCCACCGATAGTGAAGTCACGGCCAGTAGTGTCAATGAGATAGCTAATTTAATGATAGAACATGAAATAAAGGCTATCTTTGTCGAAAGTACGGTCCCTTTAACTTCAGTAGAAGCTGTTTTGGCAGAAGTTAAAAGACGTGGTTTTGAAGTTTCAATTGGACCTGAGTTGTTCTCAGATGCCTTAGGGACTCAAAAATATGCGCAGTACGTTGAGGCCATTAAGTACAATGTGAATAGTATTGTCGAAAGTTTAAAATGAGGTGTAGAATATGATAGAAATAAGAGATTTAACGGTTTCCTATGATGAAAAACCGGTATTATGGGATATTGATTTACAGTTAGAAAAAGGATTGTTATGGGCAATAGTAGGACCCAATGGGGCAGGAAAATCAACACTCATTAAGACAATGTTAGATTTTATAAAGCCCGTAACTGGAACTATTAGTTTTGGTGGCCAAAGTTATCAAAAGGTACAAAAACAAATAGCCTATGTGCCACAAAGAACATCGGTCGATTGGAATTTTCCAACCACGGTCTATGATGTTGTTTTAATGGGGCGCTATGGTCATGCTGGGATATTAAAGCCCTTGAGTTCGAAAGATAAAAAAGTTGCCTACGAAGCCTGTGAGAAGTTAGGAATAACTCACTTAAAAGATAGACAGATTGCTCAGTTGTCAGGTGGACAACAACAAAGAGTCTTTTTAGCACGAGCCTTATGCCAAGAAGCAGAGATTTATATTATGGATGAACCCTTTAGTGGGGTAGATATTAAGACAGAAAATGCGATTAATGAATTGTTTAAAGAATTGAAACAAAATAATAAGACAGTGATAGTCGTCCATCATGATTTAGAATCTGTCGCAAAGACTTTTGATTCGGTTGTGTTACTCAATCGACAAGTGATAGCACATGGTCCCATTGATCGTGAATTTACAAGTGAAAATATAGAAAAGACGTATCGAAATGCTTGAGTTATTAAATAATGGAGTCGTACGAGTTGTTTTATTAGGAACCATGACATTAGGATTAGTCAGTGGAGTTCTAGGCGTTTTTACTCTGTTAAGAAAACAAGCTCTCATAGGAGATGCTTTATCACATGCGACCTTACCAGGAGTGGTCTTAATGTTTATTTTTACTACATCTAAAGATGTTAGTGTTTTAGTCATTGGGGCAGCCCTATCATCTGGAGTGGCCATGATCTTAATGAGACTCATTAAGAAGTATTCGATTCTTAAAAACGATGCGGTGCTAGCATTAATATTATCCTCATTTTTTGGCTTAGGAAGATTTCTAATAAGCTTAATAGCCCGCTATCCTCAGTTCTCCCAAGCAAAATTAGATGATTTTATCTTTGGCTCCGCTGCCACGATGGTAGAGTCAGATGTACAAAGTTTATTAATAGTCTGTTTGGTGGTGTTAGTCGTCATTATTGTGCTATGGCGACACTTGAAGGCTCAAACATTTGACCCCTTGTTTTATCAAAGTTTAGGATTCTCAAATACGTTCATGGAATTTTGTGTGTCCTTTATGATGATTTTGGTCATTGTCTCAGGGATTCAATCGGTTGGTGTTATCTTAATGAGTTCATTATTGATAGTACCTGGTATAGCCGCAAGACAATGGAGTCACCGCTTACATATTAATGTGTTATTAGCAGGAATCTTTGGATTGTTCTCAGCCTTTATTGGAACTTTATACAGTGTCAATAGTCAATTACCCACAGGACCTGTCATTGTGATTGTAGGAACAGTGATCGCCTTATTGTCATTGTTAATAGCTCCCCAAAGGGGTATTTTGGCCAAAGAAATAAGAGATAGAAAACATCAGAAGCAAATTATTCGCTATCGAACACTAATTCATTTATCGATGAATGAAACAATTGATGAAGAGATTCCAAAGTATTTATATGAGGAGTTTTTAATCAATGAACATGATGAATTGACTCATCAGGGATATCAGAAAGTACAGTCTATTTTAGGAGATGATTATATATGAACGCACTCGCTATCTCAACATTATTAATAGCCATTGTCGTCAGTATTTCATGTGCTCTGATGGGTGTCTTTTTAGTCTTAAGAAGAATGTCCATGATGGTCGATGCGATATCACATACGGTGTTATTAGGAATAAGAGACAGATATAGTATCGTATTAGATTTATCATCACCATGGTTATTAGTAGGCGCCACTATCATGGGTGTCTTAACGGTGGTCTTGATTGAATTGTTAGTGAGTACTAAAAGAGTCTCAGAAGATGGAGCAACTGGCACAGTCTTTCCCTTGTTATTTAGTATTGCGGTCATATTAATCACAACTCGTTTCAGTAGTACTCATTTAGATACGCATGCGATTAGTGGTAACTTAGAGTTTGCGGCCTTTGAACAATTGACTTTATTTGGATATGAAATAGGATCTAAGACTCTATGGACCAGTGGTATTGTCTTATTAGTTTTAATATTGATTATTGTTGTCTTATACAAAGAGTTTAAAATTACAATCTTTGATAGTGCCTTGGCTAAGACATTAGGAATGGCTCCCTTATTTATTCACTATTTGATGATGACCATGGTCTCCTTAACCGCTGTCACTTCCTTTGATGCGGTAGGAGCAATCTTAGTGGTAGCAATGATGATTGGCCCAGCCGCAAGCTCTTTATTAATCACTAAGCGATTAAGTACCGCCTTGATATTGGCCGCATTGTTAGGGGCGGTGAATGCGACAGCGGGCTATTTTGTCGCAATGGTAGTGTTTGGTGGAATGGTCAATATTGCCTCCACGATAACAGTTGTAACCTTCATTACCTTTATGTTGGTATGGATATTAGAACCTAATAAGGGATTAGTAGCCCTGATAAGGCGACGTAGACTTCAGCGTAACGATATTGAAAGCTTGGCATTGATGACTCATATGGCAAGTCATGAGGTGAGTGTATACTCTCATGATGATTTAATACAACAACTCAATTGGAGTTCATCACAATTAAGAAATCATTTACATAAAGAAATGAAGCGTGGCTTTTTAACTTTTGAGAATGATACAATAGTGATAACACAAAAGGGTTATGAACATTATCAAGTGTTGTTAAAAGAATATTCAAATGAGGTGTAACCATGTATCGTTCTGAAGAAGATTATCTAAAAAGTATTTATGAATTGTCGATTGAACAAAATAAAACGCAAGTAAAAACTGTTGAACTTGTTGAAGTATTGGGCTATTCGGACCAAAGTGTAAATGAAAAGATTAAGAAATTAGTCGCCAAGGACTATGTCGTCTTTGAGCCCTATAAGGGAGTTTCATTAACAAACAAGGGTAAGAATGAGGCCATAAGAATGGTGCGTGCTCATCGTATTTGGGAAGTCTTTCTGATGAAAGAATTAGGATTCTCTTGGTTAGATTTACATGGTGATGCGGAAGAGTTAGAACATGCGAGCAGTGATAAAGTGATAAGTAAACTTTATGATTATTTAGAAAGACCTCAGTATTGTCATCATGGTAATCCAATACCTGATTTAAATGGTCAGATACCTAAGTTGGCAACCCATAGTTTATTAGAGAAAGAGATTGGGGATAACTTTGTGATAAATAGAGTCCTTGATCAAAAGGAACTCTTGATGTATTTGATGGAGTTGGACTTATCTTTGGATAGTGAATTGGTTGTTGTGGATAAGAATGACTTTGCTAAAGAAATGAAGGTGAGTGTGGGTGATAGAATCATTACTATTGCGTACACGATAGCTGTAAAATTATTTACTTTTAACTAAAACTTCTAATTTATTTAGGAGTTTTTTAATTGTCATCATATTTAAGAGTAGGTGATACATATGAAAGCTATTAATATAGCGAAATTAGATTCAAATGAGCTCTATCAGTTGATTGATCGTTATGTAAGTGAGGTTCGTGAGGAATTGTTCAACATGAAACCTTTTGAAGTGAAGCGAGAAGTAATCAGTGGTTTGAATCGTTTGGAGCGCAAGGAAATGATTTCTCATGAGAAATTGAATGTTCAGATTGGTGATATTTGTTATCTAGACTTTGGGCAGACCTATCTTAATGAGGCAGGGTTTCAACACTTTGGGTTGGTATTGACGATGTTTAATTATAAGGCGTTTGTGGTCCCGATGAGTTCTAATGAGACACAGATTATTCAAGCGAGAAACTATCGCTATGCGTCAGATTATAAGGAACATCTTTATTATATTGGGCAGCCCAAAGGTCTAAGTAAACCCTCAGTTTTATTTCTAAATGATGGCAAGTTTATTAACACATCACGTATTATTTCAGTGAAGGCTCACTTGAATCCAAAGGGTGCCATGATGAAAGAGATTAGGAATCTGGTAGCTTCTCTATTTGAGTAAGTCATGACGCATTCTCGTATTTACATTCACCAATTAGTGATAAGCTAAAATCAAGAACAAACACTAAAGTAATTAGGATACTTACATAAAACTTACTATTATAAAGTGTGAAGTAAAAAAATATGAAAGATAGTAAAAGTAACCAAGCTTCATAAGACTTTATGAGACTTCTTACCTCAATTTTCTTCACAGATAATCCACGAAAACCAAGTGATAATCAGTGAAGAATTAATACAAAGCAATAGTTAAGAATCATAAACTAAACAAAGTGGTCTCAGTCAAACTATCAAAGAAAGGAGATTTCCAATTTGTTAAACACGTCATAACAAAGATATCAATGTAAGTAAAAACAAAATAGGGTAGAACCTATCCGAATTAACGCCTGTGGAGAATACGATGCAAAAAGGTCGATCTAGGAAGCAGGAAACTCTAATAGTGATATTAGAATGCCGGGACTTTAGTCACGAGAGGCTCTCTGTTTGTGATACAATATTTGTGGTGATTTGATGAATAAACCATGGATTGTAGGTGTCTCAGCAGGTCCAGATTCAATGGCTCTAGTTGAGATGTTACGGTCTACTAAAAAAGAGTTAGTGCTGGTTCATGTGAACTATCATCAACGAGAAAGTGCGAATAGAGATCAACACATTTGTGAGGCTTATGCTCATAAGCACGATATAGAGTGTGTCGTCTTTGATGCGCCTGAGAGTTATGAAGGTAACTTTCAGGCTTTTGCGCGTGACTTTAGAATGAAAGCTTTTTTAGAGACCGTCAAACAATATAATGGTCAAGGTATTTATTTGGCACATCATCAAGATGATCAACTTGAGAGTATTGTCTTTAATCTATTGACCAAGCGCACTCCCCAACATTTAGGGATGAAGAGAAAACAGAATTATGGAGGTAGTACTTTACTACGCCCTTTGTTAAGTAAATCCAAACAAGAATTGATAGAGTATTGTCATCAGAATGATATTGAATATGGGATAGATGAATCCAATGAGTCATTGGTCTATAAGCGTAATCAAATTCGTTATGTCTTAAAAGATATGAGTCATTTGGATAAGCGTTGTCTTTTAGCATACCAACAAGTTTATAATCAAAGACAAAAAAGTTTGAATTGTTCACTTGTTGTAGAGGACCAATTGGATCTAAAAAAGTATCGTCATTGGTCACTTGAAAGAAGACTAAGAGTACTTAGAGCTTTTTTACAACACCATCAAATTGAGGTATACTCAATGAGTCGGGCTTATTTTAAATCATTAGATGAAAGGCTATTAAATCCTAGAACACAGACGATTATCTTTGACGAATCACATCAAATGGTGATTCAATATGACAAAGCAGTGATAACTTCGTCTAAAAACTATGATTTCAGTGTAAAATTTGATAAAATATACTATACGACTCATGAGTTCTTTTCAACAAAAAAGAGTGGTCCAAGTACTAGTGGAGTGAGTCTATCACCTTCAGATTTTCCAATAGTCATTCGTAATGCGCGTCATGGTGATAAGATTGCCATGCGTTATGGAACTAAGAAGGTGTCGCGCTTCTTTATTGATCGTAAGATAAAGATGGAAGAGCGAAGAGTTTGGCCCGTTGTAGAAAACGCCCAAGGTGAAGTTATCTTGGTAGTTGGCCTTGGCTGTGATAAATATCATTATTCCCAACAGCCTAACTTATTTGTGGTAAAATGAATGTTATTTAATAAAGGAGTAGCACATGCATCAAGATGTTAAAAAAATTATTGTAAGTGGTAAAGAAATAGAAGCACGTTCTAAGGAATTGGCAAAAGAAATTGAAACCCATTATAAAGATAAGGATGCTCCCTTGTTGGTAGCTCTTTTAAAAGGGTCAATACCGTTTTTAGCGGAGTTAATTAAACATTTTGAAATAGATGTTGAGTATGATTTCATGGATGTCTCTTCCTATGAGGGTACTGAGTCTATTGGTGATGTGCGTATTCTTAAGGATTTAGATCAATCAATCAAAGGACTGAATATTTTATTAGTTGAAGATATTGTAGATACAGGCCGTACAGTTCATGAAGTAACAAAAACTTTAATGAACAAAGGTGCCCAAGAAGTTAAAGTCGTAAGTTTACTCGATAAACCTTCACGTCGTTTAGTCGATGTGGAAGCAGATTTCGTAGGCTTTGAAATACCTAATGAATTTGTGATTGGATTTGGTCTAGACTTTAATGAAAAATATCGCCAACTGGGATATGTCGGAGTCTTAAAAGATGAGTTATATCAATAAAGGAGTTTTGAATGAATAGAAGAAAATTTTCGGGATTAATACCATGGATTATTATCCTGTCGACCTTCTTTATCTTGTTACAAGTGGGTGGACAGAATGCGGTTAGTGTTTTTAATTATACAGAACTAGAATCTCTAATTGAAAAAGATGTGATTAAAGAAGCAACAGCTGATCTTAATTCACTCACAGTAGATGTTACAGGTGTCTATATGGTAGGTGAAACAGAGACAGCTTTTAAAGCGCGTATTGCCAATACAGATGCCAACTTAGAGTACTTACAAGCAGAGTTAGGAGAGCGCTTAGCGTTTTCTGATCCTAATTCAGGATCAATCTGGACGGTTTTATTAGGAACCATTGTTCCCTACTTGATCTTTGGGGCTCTAATCTTCTTTATGTTATCGCGGATGAATACGGGTAATAATAAAGCATTTGATTTCTCTAAATCACCTGCGTCATTACAGTCAAATTCTAAGGTTAAATTTACAGATGTGGCCGGAGCAGATGAAGAGAAGGAAGAGATGTCAGAGTTAATTGAATACTTGCGTCATCCTAAGAAGTTTGAAAAGATGGGTGCTCGTATACCTAAGGGTGTCCTATTAGTAGGTCCTCCAGGAACGGGTAAAACATTATTAGCTAAGGCAGTTGCGGGTGAGGCCGATGTCCCCTTCTATGCGATTTCAGGTTCTGATTTCGTAGAGATGTTTGTAGGTGTTGGTGCGAGTCGTGTACGTGACATGTTTAAGAAGGCTAAACAAACGGCACCTAGTATCATCTTCATTGATGAGATTGATGC
>LSQX01243759.1_pt2 | contig 17827 bp, 12 predicted proteins | sample 654561 | NCBI WGS metagenome assembly LSQX01 (sample SAMN04489861, study PRJNA283612) | anaerobic digester metagenome | isolation source: 4 biogas reactors fed with cattle manure at either 37C or 55C with and... | place: Denmark: Kongens Lyngby | collected 2014
ACGCTCCCAGCATAGGGAGCGACTAATAAAAGTTACCTATTGACATAGGATCTGTAAATAATGCGTAATCTCCGAACACCCTCATAAAAAATGGGTTGGATTTGAATTCGCTCATGGCTATATCCCCCTTTAAAACACTAATGGTTGTAATTCTCCTTCAATTAGACCTACCCTATGGTTATAATTTTCCTGGTTCAGGATAAATATCTGGCCGTCCAATTCCTTGCTCACATAAACTTCGTAATCCCTGGTCCTTCTTATAGCAATAGTGTAGGGTTGTAGTCTTTTCAGCATTCTCTTTATCCCATGATAGTCCTGGATATCTATTTCCATATATAACTGCTCTAATAGTTCCTTATTTTCATATGGTGTTATTACATTTATGGTGTTCTCATTTATTAAATCGAAGTTGACCGCTGCCGTCTTAAAGGCTTGTTTTATCATAAATTTCGGTTGCCTGTTGTACTTCACTTGATAATCACTGGTTCCTTTAGGATTGATAGTTAAAAGATCTAAGATGGTATTTTCATTATCTATCGGAAACTCCAAGTTTCTACCCCTAACATTATCATTGGCATATAGCTTATGAAAATAATGATCAAGTGCTCTTTCTATATCTACCCTTGTATCAGTATCGTTTTCTCTTTCTAATACCCTTAGGGCAGTCTTGCCAGCATCTCTTTGTTTTTGTATATCCGGCAAGTATCTTAGACTCTCATCTCCATATTCAAAGATAAATAGCTTGCCTTTATCCTTCTTTTTTCCCTCCCTATTGCATCTGTCACCACATTGTATGATGTTATCAATACCTGCTAATGACCTATAAACCACATTAAAATCTATATCCACCCCCGCTTCCACTAACTTTGTGCTAACACATATTAATTTCCTATGCTCATAGCCTTCCCTTAGTTTCTTCAGTCTGCCTTTCATACCTTCGATTATATCCAGTCTATGCTTAGGGCATTGGTTTGTAGTTAGATAGATAACCTCCCACCCCAACTCACTTATTCGCTTATCTTTAAACAAGCTATTATAGAGATTAGCAACCGCTTTTTTGGTGTTCAAAACTATTAATGCGCTATTTTCCACCTCTAGCTGTCGTATAATATGGTCTGTTAGATTCTGGGTATTCAGGACAATATCCAATCCTCCTCCCAAAAGACTGTAGTAATCTACTCTATCAAAAACTTCGGTTTTAGTTGCTCCGGATATTATTGATGCGTTATTTGTCCCATCTCCATAGAAACACGGGTATTTTAGTACATCATTATTATCAAAACTAGGTTGTGTTGCGGTACAATGTACCAAATTACAGTTCATAATATTAACCAGAAAATTGGTCATCAAGTTAAAGTTATATATGGCCTTTGTAGGTAAACTTTGAACTTCATCAATTATCAATACAGAATTAATCAGCTTACAGAAACGCCTGATATTTGAAGATCTGTCCTTAAACATAGTATTGGACAGCTGAACTATTGTGGTTAAAATGATAGGAGATTCCCAGCTCTCCTTTAGATATTCGGTAACTTCATATTCTTTTCGATCTTCCCGATCTTCATCCTCCACGAACTCTTCGATGATATTGCTATGGTGCTCTAAGATATGTTCATCTATATATTCATTTCCTTGCTTACCGGCCAATGCCTGCTTTATAGAAGAAGCATTTTGTTCCAGAACTGACAGGAAAGCTGTGGCGTAAAATATCCTGGATTTCTTAAATTTTCTGGCATTCGCTATAGAGTATCTCAAGGCTGCATAGGTCTTCCCGGAACCCACCGGCATATCCAGCTTATATACTCCTTTATCATATTCTTGGGAGAAATTATATATTTGATTTGCCAGATCTGTCCTGATGATATCTAACTGAGATTTATCTACCTTTTTGTTAAAGCCTTCGTACAGGGTCTCGATTGATTCCCCCATCCTTTCCCATATAAGATTCAACTCATCCCAGGAATAGATTTTATCCTTTTGTTCCCTATAGTAATTTGAGGAATCATAGATATCAGCGTTCTTCAATATAGAAAGTAATAATCTAACCAATGAACCATAATAGAAATATAGCGCCTTGCCCCTTGTTTTTTTGTTATGAGTAGCAACATCTTTAATATTCAATGCCATTTGATATAGTTTTTTTCGTATTTTTATGAATTCAATAAATCCTTCATGATAGGTATGGTATATAGATTTACCTGTCGTATACTCATACTTAGTGTTAAGAGAATTAAAATAATCTTCCATTTTGCGTGTATATTCTTCTCTGTCTCCCCCAGCATAGGCCAATCTAATACCGGTATGATAATCAAATTTGTTGTCGATAATATCATATAATCCGTGATGCGCCAGGATGGGGTATTGCATTATTTCCCTGTATAGATGCCATATATCGGGGCGGATTCGTCGAGACTTAAGAAAATTATCAATATCATAATCTGCCCAAACTTTCTTCGCCACTTGATCCAGGATGATTGCGCCGGCGGAAGAATGGTTAACCCTCCCTTTATATTTTCCTCTAATATATGCTTGAAATTCCCTACTGCATTTCCCTAGATCATGGAGAAGGCCTATTAATTTGGACATGCTACCCATGCCTATAACTTCTCCCGTCCTTCCAGAGATCTCCGACACAGTCATTAAGTGGTCTGTTAACAGTTGCCCCCCTAAAGGGGTCTGATCATCATAATGGGCGAGTGGTTTGTTGTTATCAACCAATAAACTACCCCCTTTCAGTTTAGTTCGATATTTATTGCAATTTATCCAAATCAAGCTATGGAATACATAAGTTGCCTATGGAAAAATGTATTTCTTTTTTTATGTATGATAAGTATCTGCGCTGTCGGTAAATTCGATATATAATAAAAATGTACTAAAAAAACGGAAAACCATTACTAAAGAGCAATGGTTTTCCGTTAATGTTTTTCTATGCTGTTTTACCCACTGCCTTTCATACGCAGGGTTTTTATCATTTTTTCTATCTTTCGATATTCTTCATGTTATTAGTACTTCTACATTCGACCAGTCTTTTCCATTTCTTTCTTGAAAATATTTATAAATTTTCCAGTTAACTGTTCAAATCAATCAAGCTGTCGATACCGGCCCCCGGTGGTACTATGGGATATACCTTATCATCGGGATGAATATCGCACTCTATCAATACCGGCCCATTTAGTTCCAAAGCGCTACGGAGCACTTCCTCTGCCTGCTGGTTATTGTCTATCCTAAAGGCCTTGATATTATAAGCCTCTGCTAATTTCACGAAGTCCACGTCCTGCCCCAGGCTGCTGTGGGAGTATCTTTTACTAAAGAAGAGATCCTGCCATTGCCTCACCATTCCCAGGGAATGATTGTTCAGCACCAATTGTATAATGGGAATCCCATACCTGGAGATTGTGGCCAGTTCCGTAGAGTTCATCTTAAAGCTTCCATCCCCAGCGATATTGACAACTCTCTCCCCCGGCCTGCCCAGAGCTGCTCCAATGGATGCGCCAAGTCCATACCCCATAGTGCCCAATCCACCTGAAGATATAAAGGAACGGGCCCTGGTAAACTTATAGAATTGAGCGGCCCACATCTGGTTCTGCCCTACCTCTGTGGAAATGATGGCCTTGCCATCCGTCAAATCGTATAGCTTCTCTATGATATATTGAGGACTGAGGGTACCGTTCATCTTATAGGTCAGGGGATGCTCCTGCTTCCATTTCTCTATCTGATCATTCCAACGGTTTTCTTCCTTTGCCTTTACTTTTTCATTGAATAAATCCAGGACCCGACCCACATCACCACATATCTGTATGTGGGTAGATACGTTTTTGCCCAGCTCCGCCGGATCTATATCCACATGAACGATCTTTGCCATGGGAGCGAATCTCTCCACATCGCTCACTACCCTATCGCTGAACCTGGCACCAACGGCAATCAGGAGATCACAGTTGGTAAAGGCATAGTTGGAGTATCTGGTGCCATGCATCCCCACCATCCCCATATAATATGGATGTGTGCCGGGAAAGGCCCCCATTCCCATGAGGGAGCAGCTGACAGGTGCTTTTATCCTTTCAGCAAATTCCACCAACTTCTCATTGGCGCCGGCAATATTAATACCTCCGCCGGCATAGATGACCGGTCTTTCGCAATTGTCTATGGCTTCTATAGCTCTGTATACGTTTTCGTCAATTTCTTCTTCACTTGCTCTGCTGGAATTATCGCCTTCCAATGGCACCGGTGTATAGTCCACCATAGCTACCTGAATATCCTTGGGTATATCTACCAGCACCGGACCCGGCCGGCCCGACCTGGCAATGTGAAAAGCCCGCCTGATTATTTGGGGTAGCTGCTGTGGATCCTTGACAATATAGTTATGCTTGGTTATGGGGTGAGTAATCCCAGTGATATCCACTTCCTGGAATGAATCCCTGCCTATCAATGAGCTGGCAACCTGACCTGTAAACACCACCATGGGTACCGAATCCATATATGCCGTTGCAATACCCGTAACGGTATTGGTTGCACCGGGTCCCGAAGTTACTATCACTACGCCCACCTTTCCGGTTGCCCTGGCATATCCGTCCGCTGCATGGGTCGCCCCCTGTTCATGGGCGGTCAATACATGTTTTATATCCTCCACATCGTAGAGGGCATCATATATGGGTAAAACCGCACCCCCGGGATACCCGAATATTGTATCCACGCCCTGTTCCCTCAAACATTCTATTAATACCTGCGCACCTTGTAATTTCATCCTTTTGCCTCCCTTTCGATTCTAAATGAGGATCAGACCATCCTATTCTTTGAATAAATATAAAAACCTTCCATCCCGCTATGGGACGAAAGGTTATATTCGTGGTACCACCCATTTTCGCTGTTATTTTGCAATAATAGCCTCAGTAGGATACGGCCATAAGGCTTATATCCCTGGGCTGTTACGGGCCCATTTCCGGCCAACCCTACTAAAGGTTTCAGATTGGCAGCTCCGGGATGATCTTCAAAACAGCAACCTGGTATCGGCTTTCACCATCTACCGACTCTCTGGAACCAAGGCTAACAATTTTTACTATTCCCTTCATGGCCTTTTCATATATTACAGAATTTCAAATAATTAAAATACATTGTAATATAGATTCATTAAAAAGGCAAGGAATATTACAAGGATTTTATAAAAATTAGCCGTACTGCAAGATTATAAAGGACTTCTAAGTACCTCAGAACGAAATCCGGATAAGTCACATACCTACTTGACCAGCTCGGCTATGGCATGGGCGTATATCTTGGCATTCAGGACCAGATCCTCTATCTCAATATATTCGTCCTTCTGGTGTGCCAGCTCAACACTGCCGGGAAATGTGGCTCCAAAGGCAACTCCGGTACCAAGGGCCCTGGCATAGGTTCCGCCTCCAATGGACAAGGGCTTTGCATCTTCATCCCCGGTCTGTTCCTTATACACTCTAATCAGGGTCTCCACCAGGAAATGATCCTTGGGTATATACAAAGGTTTTTGCCCATGCAGGACTTTCACATCAATCCCGGTACCCTGGAGTTTTTCATGGATCTTTAACAGGATCTCCCCCTGGGTATACTTAACCGGATATCGGATGTCCAATACAGCCTTCCCTTCCTCGGTATCGACATCGATTATGCCCAGATTAAGGGTAAGATGGCCGGACACATCGTCTGAGCATTTAATTCCCAGCCCATCGCCGGTGGTATCCTGACCTATAAGCCTGTCCAGATCCGCTATAAACCTATCAAGAGGTCCATTTCCAAGGCCCTTGGTTTTTAGACTTTTCAGTGCCTTGGCTATGGCATTTTCACCCTTGTCGGGGGTGCTGCCATGGGCGGATATCCCCTTAACCTGTATGGGCTCTGCCTCTCCCTGGAGGATGTAGGTGCAGCTGTCGGGGACCATATTGGCCCTGGAACCGCCTTTTATACTCAGAACAGGGGATCTGTCCCCATCCGATTTATCAAAGGTCTTGTAAAGTTCAATATGTACTATTCCCTTCTCTGCGTGAATCACAGGGTAGCTGCCATCCGGGGTTAAACCAAAGTCCGGCATGGGTTGCTCTTTAAAATAGTAATCCATATCAGCCCATCCACTCTCCTCGTCGGTCCCAAGAATAAGGCGCACCTTCTTATTGACCGGTACTCCGGATTCCATAACGGCCTTCATGGCATAGAGGGCTGCCAGGGCCGGCCCCTTGTTGTCGATGGCTCCTCTACCGTAGATCCTATTGTCATGAATTTCCCCGCCATAAGGTGGGTAGGTCCACCCTTCGCCCTCAGGAACTACGTCCAGGTGAGCCAATATACCAAGGGTTTCGCTTCCCTGACCAAATTCAACGAAACCCGCATAACCATCCACATTACCAACCAGGAAGCCCAGCTTTTCACCCAGCTCCAAGGTATATTCCAAAGCCTTGCTTATCCCTTCACCAAAGGGTTTACCCTCTGATGGCTCCCCTTTCACGCTGGGAATTGAGACTAGCTCCTGGGTAGATTTTATGAGCTTATCCCTATAAAAATCCACTATTTTATCCAATGGCATAAACCTGTCCTCCCGTCATTGACTATTTTTCCTCAAAAAGACAAAAATAAAAGCAAGAAATTACTATATTCCATGTTCCTTTTTATTATATCACAGCTTTTCTCTTTTAAAAACAAGCATTAGGGTTTATAATGTATATGAGGCAAAAAACACCAAATACCAATTTATAGTATCATCAATAACAAGGTAAGTTGAACTTAAGTCACATGCTGCTTTATCCAGGACTGGTATAATCCTTTAAAGTAACCTGTCTCATCCAAGTCTGACTGATCTGTCTTCTATGGTGATACCGATATTACGCTGACCAAACTATTAATAAATTGTAAGGAGGTCTGGGATTTGAAAATAATAATTACTGAAAACATGGGAGAGTTTAATAAGGTCGCCGCTGACATTGTAAGCCGTCAAATCAAGAACAAACCCGATAGTGTCCTTGGTCTGGCAACCGGTAGCACTCCTCTCGGTTTATATGCCATGCTGATAGACATGTATAAGAAGGGAGAATTGGATTTTTCACGGGTAAAGACCTTTAATCTGGACGAGTACAGAGGCCTTCCAAAAGACCATCCTCAGAGCTATTATCATTTCATGTATGAAAACCTTTTTAACAAAATCAACATCAAAGACGAGAATGTGAATCTACTCAATGGAAATAGGGATGAATCCTACAGAGAATGCGCTGATTATGAAGAAAAGATCAAGGCTGCCGGAGGGATTGACCTGCAGGTATTGGGAATCGGACATAATGGACATATTGGTTTCAATGAACCCGGAACCCCCTTTGACTCGGTCACCGACCTGATCGATCTTTCGGAGAGGACCATAGAAGCCAATTCCAGATTTTTTGATTCTCCCGATCAGGTACCAAGACAAGCCCTTTCCATGGGAATCAAAACTATAATGCAATCACGTAATATCGTACTTTTGATTTCAGGGAACAGTAAGGCCAGGATTGCTGCCAAGGCCCTAAATGGGCCCATTACGCAGAATGTTCCTGCCTCTGTCCTCCAACTCCATCCCTTCGTGACGGTTGTTCTGGACAAAGAAGCTGCAGTATATTTGTAACCAATAACACAATCACTACTGCAAGCAGCAGATATGGATTGGGTATATAAGTAAAGCCACCATACACGGATAGGATCCGTGATATGGTGGCTCTTTTACTATCTAGATACTTGAATCCACCTGATCTATTTATCCACTACCTTGGAGTACATGAAGTACTTATATCCAAGAGGTGAAGAATAGAAGCCTTCAAGTTTGGGGCTCTTTAGATATGTGTCTACATAGTAGTAAATGGGTGCCAGCATGGCTTCTTCAAATATAATATCCTCTGCCTGGTGCATGAGCTTCATACGCTCTTCCCTATCTGAGGAAGCCTTTACCTGGGAAATTAAAGAATCATATTCAGCGTTGGACCACTGGGCATCGTTGTTTCCACTACCGGTTACCCACATATCCAAGAAGGAAATAGGATCGTTGTAGTCACCCAACCAGCCGTTTCGAGCTATTTGGTACTCGCCGTTCTTTCTGGTGTCAAGGAAGGTATTCCATTCCTGTGAAACAAGTTCGATGTTAACCCCTATCTCTTTCCACATACTCTGTAGAGCTTCACCGATCAGCAAATGCCCGGTATTCTCATTATAGAGATATTCCATGGTAGGTATTCCTTCACCATTGGGATATCCTGCATCAGCCAATAGTTGCTTGGCCTCTTCAAGGTTTCCTTCATAATCATAAGGATCATAGTAATCTCCGCCTACCTCACGGAATTCCTTGGTAGGATCAGCGTCGGAAAGTCCGATTGATACAAATGCTCCTGCAGGCTGTTGACCGGCTTTACCAATCTGCTCGCAGATATATACCCTGTCAATAGCCAACATTAAAGCCCTACGAACCTTAGGATCATCCAGCGGAGCCTTCTGTACGTTAAAGCTGATATAGTAGGTACCAAGCTGACTTTGAATGAAGAACTCTTCCTTATCCTTCCAAGCATCAATTTCATCGTTGGGGAAGGTGTCGGCAAGAAGAATCTCACCATTTTCAAAAGCAGCCAGAACAGCGCTATCGTCGTCCATTAGTAAGAATTTAATGGCTTCAGGGCCAATCTCATCCTTATTCCAATAGTTGGAGTTCTTTTTAAAGGTAATATGAGCATCGTGTACCCATTCGTCCATTACATAGGGACCATTTCCTATGTAGGTATCTGGCTTTGTTGCCCAACCATCAGGATCAGCTTCCACTATGTCCTTGCGAACAGGGAAGAAGGTGGGGAATGCGCAGAGCTCCAGGAAGTAAGGGGTAACAGCTTTCAGCTTTACCACTATGGTCTTTTCATCAGTTGCTTCCACGCTGAGATTGTGATTTCCTTCCTCAGCATCATAGCCTTCGATGACTTCAAACATATAGGCATAGTCGGCTGCTGTTTCAGGATCAACTGCCCTCTTCCAGGAGTACACATAATCCTCAGCAGTTACCGGCTCGCCATCACTCCACTTTAAGCCATCGCGCAGGGTAAATGTATAGGTTAGGCCATCATCACTAACTTCATAGGATTCGGCCTGTGCCTCTACAGGAACCCCGTCCTTATCAAGATTCATGAGGCCTTCAAAAGCGTGAATTAACATAGTAGCCCCATCGACAGCTGAGTTTAATGCAGGGTCAATGGTATTTGGTTCAGATCCTACTTGGACAACCAATTCTTTGGTACCGGAAGTACCGCAACCAGCTGCCAGCATCCCAAAAGTCATAATAATGACTAACAGCAATGCAATTCTTTTCATACCTTGTTCCTCTCCTTTTTTATATATTCTATCTATTGAATTGTTTTTTTCAATAGATAAAGGCAAAATTATCCAGGGGTGTTAGGCGTAGCCTAAAGGACACCCCTTAATTTACATTTGTAAACTGCCTGTTATTGTACCCTGTCCAGATGATGACAGGCTGCAAAATGTCCCTTGGAAACTTCTCTAAACTCCGGTTCCTCCCTGGCACATAACTCATCGGCATAGGGACAACGGGTACGGAATCGGCAACCGCTTGGTGGATCCAAGGGGCTTGGTACATCGCCTTCAAGGACTATCCTCTGCCTTTGACGGCTAACCTTGGGGTCAGGTACCGGTATTGCCGAAATAAGGGATCTTGTATATGGATGGAGGCTATGAAATGTCAATTCGTAGCTATCGGCCAGCTCAACCAATTTGCCAAGATACATAACCCCTATACGATTGCTTATGTGCTTAACCACAGACAGATCATGGGCTATAAACAGGTAGGTCAGCCCCATCTCCTCCTGGAGTTCCTCAAACATATTTACAATCTGAGCTTGTATGGATACGTCAAGGGCGGATACCGGCTCGTCGCAAACGATAAATTCCGGATCTACAGCCAGGGCCCTTGCTATTCCCACCCTCTGTCGTTGTCCACCAGAGAATTCATGTGGATAGCGGTTGGCATGTTCACTGTTCAGGCCTACCCTTTCCAGCATCTCCATAATTCTTTCTGAACGCTCTTTTTTGGAGTGGACCAACTTGTGAATGTCTATGGGCTCACCCACGATATCCCCTATAGTCATTCTGGGGTTTAGGGAGGCGTAAGGATCCTGGAATACGATCTGCATCTTCCTGCGGTAGGACATCATATCAGCATGGGTGATATCCTCTCCATCATAGAATATCTTACCATCCGTTGGTTCATACAGACGAAGCAAGGAGCGCCCGGTTGTTGTTTTACCGCAACCTGATTCTCCGACTAAACCCAATGTCTCCCCTTTTTTTATATGGAAGGATACATCGTCCACGGCTTTTACATACTTGGTGCGGAAAAAGCCGTCGCTTACGGGAAAATATTGTTTTAGGTTCTTTACCTCTATTAGAGGGCGTTCGTTTTCCCTTATATCAACTTGACTGTCGTCCAAGTGTTTTTCCATTAGTTTTCACCTCCAGCGGCGGCCTCAAAGGCTTCCTTTTGCAAAAGCCAGCAAGCGCACTCATGTGTATCGCTGAGTTTGGTATACTCGGGCATTTCCCTGAGACATATCTTCATACATTTATCGCAACGGGGGGCAAAGGGGCATCCCGCCGGCGGATTAAGCATATCCAAGGGTGTCCCTTCAATGGGCACCAGTTTTTCGTGGTCCTTCGTGTTAAGGTTTGGAACACTGCGAAGCAAACCCTTGGTGTACTCATGTTTTGGGTTATAGAAGATTTCATCGCTGGTCCCGGTTTCCACGATCTTACCGCCATACATTACTACGATCTTATCGCACATATTGGCTACTACACCCAGATCATGGGTGATAATAATGATGGACATATTGATCTTTTCCTTTAGCTCCATCATCAGCTCTATTATCTGAGCCTGTATAGTTACGTCCAAAGCTGTAGTAGGCTCATCGGCAATTAGTAGTTTGGGTTCACAGGCCAGAGCAATTGCGATCATCACCCTTTGACGCATACCGCCCGACAGTTCATGGGGGTATTGCTTTAACCTCTTTTCGGGTTCATTTATACCAACCAAGGTTAGTAGTTCCAAGGCTCTTTCATTGGCCTGTTCCTTATTCATATCCGTATGGAGGAGTATTACCTCCCGGATCTGGTTACCTATGGTATACACGGGGTTAAGGGATGTCATAGGATCTTGGAATATGATGCTCACTTCATTTCCCCTAATCTCCCGCATCTCTTTTTCAGTCATATCATTTATTCGATGCCCATTAAAATCGATGGTGCCTCCAATAATCCTTCCCGGAAAGGGAACGAGGCCCATTATAGAATAGGCAGTTACGGATTTACCGCTTCCACTCTCACCCACGATGCCCAAAACATCACCTTCATGCATCTCAAAGGTAACATCGTTCAAGGCCTTGACCTCTCCGGCAGGGGTAAAGAATGAAAGCCTGAGGTTTTTTATATCTAATAGTACGTCACTCATAATTTTTCCTCCCTAGTTCTTTAACCTTGGATCAAAGGCATCCCTAAGGCCATCCCCGAGAAGGTTAAAGGACAAAATGATGAGGCTTATAGCTACTGCAGGAACTAATAGCCTGTGGGGATATGACCTAATACCGTCAACCGCTTGGGCGGCCAAGGAACCAAGACTGGGCATAGGTGCGTTTACCCCAAGACCTAAAAAGCTAAGAAAGCTTTCGGTGAATATTGAAGAGGGAATCTGCAGCGTGGTCGTTACGATTAGAGTACCCACACAATTGGTCAACAGGTGCTTTCTGATTATCCTGCCATGGGAGGCCCCCAAGGCTCTGGCTGCAGTTACAAATTCCTGTTCCTTCAGAGTCAGGATTTGTCCCCTGACGATTCGTGCCATACCTACCCAATACAACAATGAAAAAACGATAAATATGCTTATAAGTCCAGTTCCTACTACATTAATCCACTCAAAACCCGGAACATTCTCGGCAAGCTCCTTCAATGGATGCTTTACCGTTACCATGAGGAGTATTATAACCAAAATATCCGGTACAGTGTAAATGATATCCACTATACGCATCATGATCAGATCGACTTTTCCGCCAAAGTACCCTGCGATAGCACCATAGGTAGACCCTATGAACAGTATAATGCCGCTGGCTATTATCCCAACCAAGAGTGAGATACGGCTACCCATCATGACCCTGACTGCCAAATCCCGTCCCAGGCTGTCGGTACCCAATATATGGGGAAAAACCTTCTCCCCGGCTTCTATGCGGGCCAGCTCCTCTTCTGAATATTCCATTACGAAAAGATTTTCGCTGCCTCTTATCTGCTGTTCATATGAATATGGATAAAAAGTAGGCACAACAAAGGCCAAAATCATAACTATTATGATGACAATGAGAGAAGCCATAGCCAATTTATTCTTCACCAGCCTCTGGAATCCGTCCTTCCAAAAGCTAGTGCTCTCTCTCATAATATCTATACTCTTTTTTTCCTCATCATCTGCAGGCAAAAAGTCAGAAACGTCCAAATGTAGGCTTATCCCAGGTTTATCTTTTACATTCATCAGCCCACACCCCCTACTTCAACTTAATTCGTGGATCTACTATCTTGTATACTATATCCACCACGACGTTCATAATTATAATCAAAGACGCTAGAAATATTGTAGTACCCATGATAAGAGGATAGTCCCTATCGGTAATGGAGCTTATAAACTGACTCCCCAGACCGGGAATAGTAAATATCTTCTCCACTACAAAGCTTCCTGTCAGTATATAGGCAAGCAATGGACCTAAATATGTGATAACCGGCAATAAAGCGTTTCTAAGAGCATGCTTAAACAGGGACTTAAATTGGGACAATCCCTTTGCCCTGGCTGTATTCATGTAGTCCTGTCCCAAAACATCCAGCATGCTGGATCGAGTCAACCTGGAAATATAGGCTGTTGGGTAGAAGGCCAGAGCTACTACGGGCAACACATAATGCCTGGGGGAACTGAGCCCAAAGGTAGGTAAAATATTCAATACCACTCCAAAATAATACATGAGTGTAGAAGCAACTACAAACCCTGGCACTGCAATGCCAAGTGTTCCCATAAACATAATTAAATTGTCAAACCATTTCCCTCTGTTAAGTGCGGCCAGAGAACCCATGGTTATCCCCACGACTACGGCCACCAGGACTGCAATACCCCCAACCCTGGCCGATACCGGAAATCCGGTACCTATAATGTCGTTGACAGTCCGGCCACGGAGTTTCATTGATAAGCCTAAATCACCTTTAAGCAGGTTCTTCATGTAGTTAAAATATTGAATATGAAGAGGTTTATCCAACCCGTATTTCTTCTCAAGAGCAGCCATTGTTTGGGCAGAAGGCGACTTCTCCGCAAGGAAAGGCCCTCCGGGAACCAAATACATAAGGAAAAAAGTTATTGTTGAAATCAGAATAATTGTTACTATTGCGGCAATTATCCGCTTAACCATATAAGCGGCCAATAAACCCACCCCCACGAAATCGAATGAATGTTTTCTTTAGAAAACCTTAGAACTTAACATAAATCAATCTTAACAAAAGCTATGATTACAAAAAAATAACCCGTTGGTTGAAGTTTCAAAAAAACGGTGTCATGTACTCTATACTCTATCCAGTCCATCGGACTTTCTGTTTTTTGAGACTTCCCTAATATATGTCTTACGAAAAACCCCCTATATTATATAAGATACAGTAAAGATTTTTCTTATACGCTGTGTAGAAACACTCAATAAACACCAGCTCGTATAAGTTAACTCTCATTGCATTTATAGAACTTTCCGCAACGCATATAATCCATGATTTATATTTTTAAATTATATATGTATATTAGCATAATGTCAATTGAATTTCCTGTATTTCTGGACTTTCCATCATGTAAGTTTATTACAGCACCAAGGTCAGAATACCATCTTTAGGATAATATTGGTGTAATATGTCACATACTGGCGACAGAACCAGCCATTATAACCTACATTAAAAAACTTGGGTTCCCCGGCCTAAGGACATCGCCTTGGCCGGGGAACCCGGATCATTCCATTATAGTCGCTTATAATTTGCAGAGTACCTTAAGTTAATATAGCTCCTTTATCGGCAGAGCTTACCATTCTCGCATATCTGGCCAGGTATCCCTTCTTTATCCTGGGCTCCGGAGCCTTCCACCTACTCATCCTGGACTGCAGCTCCTCGTCGCTGATCTTCACATCCAATACTCCCTCCGGAATATTGATAGAAACTATATCTCCCTCCCGAACCGCAGCTATAGGTCCGCCCTCCATGGCTTCCGGGGATATATGGCCTATGGATGCACCTCGGGTAGCTCCGGAAAATCTGCCATCGGTCAATAGGGCTACATCCTTATCAAGGCCCATACCTGCAATAGCCGAGGTTGGTGAAAGCATCTCCTTCATACCCGGCCCGCCTTTGGGGCCTTCATAGCGAATTACTATAACATCCCCTTTTTTTATCTTACCGCCCAAAATGGCTGCAAAGGCATCCTCTTCCGAATCAAACACCCTGGCTGGGCCCTCATGGACCATCATTTCCGGCGCAACTGCAGATCGCTTAACCACCGCACCGTTGGGTGCCAAATTCCCTCTCAGAACTGCTATGCCTCCAGTCTCACTATAGGGATCCTCAATAGGCCGGATCACATCATTATCCAGGACTCCGACCTTCTCTATATTGGTCCCCATCCTATGCCCGGTCACCGTCATCAAATCCAGATCTATGAGGTCCTTTTTTGAAAGCTCTTTTATTACAGCCTGTACACCGCCGGCGGCATATAGATCCTCTATATGGTGTTCTCCTGCAGGGCTGAGCCTGCACAGATTCGGGGTCCTCATGCTTATTTCGTTGATAATATCCAGGTTCATCTCCACCCCTGCCTCATGGGCAATAGCCGTTAAGTGGAGTACCGAATTTGTCGAGCAACCCAAGGCCATGTCCACCGTAAGGGCGTTCTGAAATGCCTTTTCTGTCATGATATCCCTTGGACGGATATTCTTTTCTACCAGATCCAGGATCTTCATTCCTGCCTTCTTGGCCAGTCTGGTGCGCTCGGCATAAACCGCCGGTATTGTTCCATTGCCCGGCAGTCCCATGCCCAATGCTTCGGTCAGGCAGTTCATGGAATTGGCGGTGAACATACCGGCACAGGAGCCACAGCTACGGCAAGCATCCTCTTCTATGTCATATAGCTCCTCCTCCGTCATCATCCCGGCACTGACGGCGCCAACCCCCTCGAATACCGAGTTCAGGTCGAGGTTTCTTCCCCGTTTCTTTCCTGCCAGCATAGGTCCCCCGCTTATGACTATTGAGGGAATGTTAAGTCTGGCCGCTGCCATAAGCATGGCAGGCACTATCTTATCGCAGTTGGGTATAAGTACCAGTCCATCAAATCCATGGGCCATTGCCATCGCCTCGATGCTGTCTGCTATGAGTTCTCGGGATGCCAGTGAATAGTTCATGCCCACATGGTTCATGGCAATGCCGTCGCATACTCCGATGGAGGGAAACTCTATGGGGGTACCCCCTGCCATCCTTATACCGCTTTTAACTGCTTCTGCTATAGTATCCAAATGTATATGTCCCGGCACTACCTCGTTTTGGGAGTTTACCACCCCTATAAGGGGCAGTGCCAATTCCTCGTTGGTATACCCCATGGCCTTAAACAGAGACCTATGGGGTGCCTTTTCGTAACCTTTTTTCACCCTATCACTTATCATTAAGTTACCCTCCTCATCGGTGGCGAAACTGAAACTCAATAAATATCATCGCGTTAAGATCTTAGGCAATGCAGTCCGCTAGTCCATAGTGTTCCAATATATTATATCGTCCAGCTTTCGCTTCGGCACATGCAGAACATTATTTTCGTCCTTATAATATCTAATACTTCCCTTTTCGTCCTCCCATACTGATTCCTCAGCCGGATATCCCAGGGATATAACCGTATCAATCTCTACATCCTCGGGAATACTAAATTCTTCTGCCAGATTCTCTCTCTGCACAGCTCCAAAGAGGCAGCTGCCAATACCATAACCCCATGCTCCCAGGAGGATGGACTGGGCTGCTAAACCGATATCATGGTTGGTATATGGCCCCTTTTTGCCGGGAACCAGAATCACGATATATGCTACGGGCTTTTCTCCTTCTTTTGGGTCTCCATCCGGCCTTAGATACCCGGCCCAGGAAAGATTAACAAAGACCTTCTCCAGCAGGGCAGGGTCATCCACAATTAAGTATCTAAGAGGCTGGAGATTTGAAGCGGAGGGAGCCAGCCTTGCGCCGTCCACCAGGTCCCTTAGGATCGCGGGATCGATTCTATCCTGTTTGTACTTCCGAATAGTCCTTCTTCCCTTGATAATATCCATAAAATTCATCCCTGTTACCTCCTATTTATTTTATCCCTGATCTTTCCCATGCTCTTAAAAAAGGGTAGGGGTTGATGGCCTTTTCTCCTGAACCGGTCCAATCGTCCCGTTCATACATGCCAAAATGCAGATGTGGAGCAAACTTACCGGTGGTACCTTCTTCGCCATAACCGGTATCCCCGGCATAGCCTATTATCTGACCCTTTTTAACCTTATGTCCTATATCCAGGCCGTCTTCATACCGCGATAGATGGGCATAATAGTAGTAAATTCCGTCATTTCCCCTTATTCCTATGCGCCAACCCCCCAGTTCCAGCCAGCCCTTTTTCTCTACTACACCATCGCATACAGCCAGGAGAGGGGTACCCATATCGCACATTATATCAATTCCCTCATGACTGCGCTGGCCGCCATAGCTTCTCCCATCACCATAATCGTTTTCATAGTCGTATTTGTAGCCGTTAATGGGAAAGACCTTGTCCTGATAAACACCGATTATATATTCAAGGGATTTTATCTCTTTCTCTATTTTTTTTATAAACTTACTTTCATTATTATAGCCCTTAAGCTTTTCCGACAGCTCCCGCGGAGAACTTATACCCCGCAGGTGAAGGGCTATCTGTTCCGCCCTCCCCTGGCTTATCTCCTCCTTGGGGATTTCTTCCGCCCTGTCAACTGCCAAGAGATAATACCAGGGTACACCATGGGCATCGCCTGCATCAAAATACATCTCCAGGTGCTGGCTGTCAAATTCTACGATCTTGTATTTTGTATAAAAATCCTTCTCCTGGATCCTGTTAAGGATCAATAAAACTATAAATATAGTAACCAGGGCCAGAAAGGGATAAAACCTTTTACCGTTTATTCTAAATCTTCTACGCCGACCCACCCTATACCTGACGGTCCCCATAATTGTCACCATCCCGGATATTATTATGACTATTCTGTTATAAGCTTCCAGCCTCTAATAAATAGTCTATTATCTTTTGGATGGATTTACAACGATTCCAAACGAAATTAACCTCTATTATAATAGATTATGGCTATTGTCCTCTCCCCCTCCATCCGCTTAGCAATAACTCATTACCCTTACAAGGGATGATTCAGTTGGCTGTATTTATATGATTTGCCATATTAGTACTGCTACTAGGGAGGATGGATTTATGGAAGCAGATTAAGGTTCAATAGCCATTACCAACATATTTCTAGTTACTACAATATAGTAGGTCATATCTCCCGGGCAATAAGGCTTCCCATCCTGTCAGTTCCTACCTCTTTCATCCCGGGCTCCATAATATCTCCGGTCCTGTACCCCATATCCAGTACCGACGAAACCGCCCTTTCTATGTCCGCCGCCCCATCATACATATCAAAGCTATGCCGCAGCATCATGGCAACACTCATAATGGTGGCTATGGGATTCGCCTTGTCCTGTCCTGCTATATCCG
>LSQX01039557.1_pt1 | contig 17823 bp, 14 predicted proteins | sample 654561 | NCBI WGS metagenome assembly LSQX01 (sample SAMN04489861, study PRJNA283612) | anaerobic digester metagenome | isolation source: 4 biogas reactors fed with cattle manure at either 37C or 55C with and... | place: Denmark: Kongens Lyngby | collected 2014
GGCGGGCTCGGAGCTGTGTATAAGAGACAGAACGTACACCGCGGTGGATCAGTTGAAGCGGTGCAACTGGACGCAGCGTACGAGCAGGCAGCGGTGCGTGCCGCGCAGATCATGGGGCTGCGTGTCGCGGGCGTCGACATGCTCGAGGGCGACGAAGGGCCGCTCGTAATGGAGGTCAATAGTTCGCCGGGGCTGCAAGGCATTGAGCAGGCGAGTGGGCTCGATGTGGCCGGGGCGATCATTGACTACATTGCGAATCAGGTCTCGTTTCCTGAGATTGATGTGCGACAGCGGCTCAGCGTGTCGACCGGCTATGGCGTCGCAGAGCTCGTGATGCACGCGGGCGCTGAGCACGTCGGCAAGAAGCTGGGTGATCTCGGGCTGTGGGACAGAGACATCACGGTGCTGACGCTGCATCGTGGGGTGCAGGTGATCCCCAACCCGCGCAAGCACGTGGTGTTAGAGCCCGAGGATCGCCTGCTCTGTTTCGGCAAGCTCGAAGAGATGCGCTCGATGATCCCCGATCGTCCGCGGCGTCGCGCGCGCGTGCGCAAGCTACCGCAAGAGGCTCGAGACCTCGCAGAGGGGCAGTAGCCTCGTCGTCGGCTTCGTCGTCGGCCTCGTTGTCGGGGGAAGCCGCGGTGATGCCTGTGAGCTGCGGCGGCCGCGCGAGCAGGTGAGCCGTTGTCGCTGACTATTCGTGTGTTGCGACTAGCGAAAACTCGACGAAACCGGTCGGTTCTACCGAGACGAAGCCTAGGCTTGGCGCTTCGACGCCAAAGTCAGCGAACGCGATGGGAATCTGTCCGACTATCTCAGTCGTCATGCCGTCGGTGCGCAGTTGCACGGCGAAGGTGACTCGCTGCGTGACCCCGGCGATGGTGAGGTCGCCAGAGAGCGTCTGCTCGACCACTTCGCCCGCAACTGGCACCTGCGATGTTGCTACTGGTGCGCTGAGCTCAAATCGAGCAGTGGGGTGTGTCGCGGTGTTGAGTGCCTGCCCACGAAAGTAACTGTCGCGCTGCGAGCTGTCTGTGGTGATTGATGCCACATCAACTTCAAACTGCGCGCTTTCGAGGGTGAGGTTCTCGAAACGCAGTGTGCCAGTCACGTCAGAGGTGGTGCCGACCACCGTGAACGGTTCGCCACGCAGCAGTTCGTCGACACGGTAACCGGCCTGCGAACCGTCGGTAACCACCCAGGTGCCGTCGAGCTGTTCGGGTGTGAGCTCGGCCACTGATTCAGTCTTGAAGGTTGAGTCGTCGGCGCTGAGCGAGGGTGCTGCTGTGACCGGGGAGGCGAAGAAGGTGCGATAGACCGTTGGCCCGACCGCGATCGCAGCCGCTCCGATCGCGACGACCACTGCGCACACAATCGTGATGACCGCTGTGCGTTTGCGCATGCTGAACCTCCTCTGACGATGCCGCTCTAAGCATGCCTGTTCAACCCACGAACAGTCTGAGAGTGCTCAGCGCGTGGGCTGAACGCGCGGTGTGTCGATGCCGAGAATCAGCTGTCTGCTGGCGTCGACTTAAGTACTCGGTACCCTCGTGCAGCTTCGTGGCCGTGAATCTCGCGGGTGTCGAGCACCGACATGAACGCCAGAACATCGCTGGTGATGACTTGCCCGGGCACAAGCACCGGAAACCCTGGTGGGTAGGGAATCACGAAGCCCGCGCTCACAAGTGTCTCGCCCTGTGCCACCCGTTCGCGCAGCTCAGTGGGCATGATGTACTCGACGTGGCGTCGCTGTTGCCCCCTAAAATAAGCTGCGCGCAGGTCGCCATCGGGCAGCCTGCCGTCAGTTGCGTATTCAGGTGCGAATGAACTGAAGTTTGGCAGCGGTGGCATCGAAGTTTCTGCCGGCAACGGCACATCGGGGTCGCGCTGTTCTTGGCGTTCTTCGAACCCGTCGGCCAGCTTGACCAGCACCTCGATGAGATAGGCGATGCTGCTGCGTGAGGTGCCAATGTTCGTCATGAATAGCACCGTGTTGCGGCTTGTCTTGTTGACCTGAATGCCGAAGCGATCCATGAGGTAGTCATGCTTGAATGTGTCGCCATCTACCCCGGTGCGGCTGATTTCAACGGTGACGCGGCTCGGGTCGATCACGAACTCGTCTTCTTGCCAGGCTTGCCACATCGCTGCAAGGCCACGGCGCAGCGGCATCGGAGGGCTATCGCCACGCAGGTTCTCTGGAACCAGCTCGTGAGCTGTCACCACCCGAAAGAACTTTCGCAGCAGCGGGTGTCGAGCGATCGCCTGCGAGAGGCTCGTCGCAAGGTCGAGTTGTCGTTGTACGAGCTCGAAGCCTTCGAGCTCGACCTGGCGCCTGCCGAGGTCAAGTGAGGTAAGAATTTGGTAGTTCGGCGACGTCGAGGTGTGCGTCATGTACGCTTCGTCGAACGGCTCACGTGCGTCGCGCACCCAGTCTTGATCGTAGACGTGGATCATCGACCCCTGGCGCAGTGACGTGAGCGTCTTGTGGGTCGATTGCGTCACGTACACGCGAATGCGGGCCTCAGGCGACGGAACGAGACGTTCGCTCAGCCACACCTCATCGGGCGCAGGGGTGCCGTCTGCAGCAAAGAGGCGCTTCTGCTGCTCGGCATAGGCCTGTTCGTGTGCTTCGGTCTTGAACTGCTCTTCAAGATGTTTTGCTGCCGCCATTGCGGTGCGGCGCCTGGTGACCGGGTGAAATGCGGCGAACGCGAACCACGCCTCGTCCCACAAGAACACCAGGTCAGGCTTGATAGCGAGGCATTCGGCCATCACTCGTTCTGCGTCGTAGACAATACCGTCGAACGTGCAGTTGGTCAGCGTGATCATACGCACTTCATCGAGGCGACCTGCGGCACGGTAGTCGAGCAGCATCTGCTTGATGCTTGAGATCGGCACTGCGCCATAGAAAGCGAACTCATCGAGAGGGTATGCCTCAAGATAAGCCGGCCGCGAACCGGTGAGCATGATCGCGTGGTGGTGCGACTTGTGACAGTTGCGATCGACGAGCACGACATCGTTCGGCGAGTTGATTGCCTGGTGCACAATCTTGTTCGCCGTTGACGTGCCGTTGGTGACGAAAAACGTGTGCTTCGCGCCGAACGCGCGAGCAGCGAGTTCTTGAGCCTTCTTGAGCGTGTGCACCGGTGCGAGCAGCGAATCGAGACCACCCGAGGTGGCACTCGTTTCGGCAAGCAACAAGTTCAGGCCGTAGAAATCGGCCAGGTCGGTGATCCATTTCGAACCAACGACTGACCCACCGCGGGCAATTGGCAGCGCATGAAACACTCCGACTGGCCTGCGTGCGTGGTCTTGAATTGCCGCGAAAAACGGGGTGTCGTAGAGGTGCGACACTCGCCGCAACAGCGACAGATGCAGCTCGAGCTGGTCTTCGCGGCGAAACACTCGGCGAAAGCGGCGAGTGAGTGCGCCAGCGAGCTGCTCGATGTTTGCGCCGGCCATGAGGTACAGATCGATCTCTGGGCGCAGGCTGTGCAGCACATCAGCAAGACGTGTCACGCGCTGCACGGACGACAGCGAACTCGATGCAGGCGCAGTTTCGACCCCGGCGGTCTGCCACACCAGGTCGATTGTCTCTTTCATGTCCTCGCTCAGCGTCTGAGTGCTGCGCCCACTGAAGCCGGGACGAATGATGCAAGCGAGAATGTTGGGGTTCGTGAGCAGTGCCGCGATCGCGTCGTCGGCGGAGGGAACCACCACATAGTCATAGATGAACTGATCGGCCGCAGATCGCATTCGCAGGGTCTCAGCCCGCATCGAATCTCGGTCAGATGCGGTCGTCTCGTCAATGACCAGCACCTCGAAGCGGGGGCGCGGGTCGTTGTCATCGTTGAGTTCTGCACGCTCGTTGTCGTCGAGCATGTCGTCGTTCGGATCTTCTGGCACAGTTGAACGGCGCAGCCGCTGCACCACACGACCGATGCGGTCGAGGGCTCCCTGGTAGTCGCCTTCTTCAAGCAGCTCGGCGATGCACCGAACATAACGTTGACCGAACCCAGCCCAGTACATCTCGATTGTCTCGAGGGTGCGAAGATTGCGCGCAATCTCACCATCACGGGTGAGCGCTCCCTTGTCATCGCCACCAAGTGCAATGCGCTTGACACCAAAACGCAGGTACTCCCAGGCGTCACTGCGCAAACGCCAGGTGCTCGTGGGCATGCCCATGTCGCGCTCAAGCTCCCCAGTCATCGGCGGCGGTTCGACGATCGCAGAGTGTGTGTGACTACTTGAAGGGAGCTCGAGTGAGGTGTCATCGAGGTGAGTCATTGCGCAGACCTTTCGCCAGGTACGCGTGGCGCCCCGGTGCTACATGCCATTTTTGACGAGTTTACGCGGTCGTAGATGCCCGAACCGGCAGGCAGCTTCAGAAATCTGTCGTTAGTTCGGCCAAGTAGAATGTTTGGTATGTCAAAAAGCTCTGAGCGTAAGCATCGCATTGTCGTGTTGGGTGGCGGCCCTGGCGGTTATGAGGCGGCACTTGCTGGCGCTCAACTTGGCGCCCAAGTCACACTGATCGAACGCGAAGGGGTGGGCGGTGCGGCGGTGCTTACCGACGTCGTGCCGTCAAAGAGTCTCATTGCTACGGCAGGTGGCGTGCAAGCGGTGCGTGATGCCGGCCGACTTGGGGTGCAGACGTTTGTGCCCGGGGGCGATGGCAAACCGGTGCGGCCAGAAACCACGGTAAACCTTGCTGCCGTCAATAAGCGGCTACTCGCGATGGCGGGGTCACAGTCGATCGATATGTTGCTCAGCCTAGAAGAAGCTGGCGTGCGTGTCGTACAGGGGCAGGGCCGACTCGACGGCGCAAACGCGGTCATTGTCTCGACCGCTGCGGGCGACGAGGGCACCGATTTTGATCGTGTCGAAGCAGACACGATTGTGCTTGCCGTCGGGGCGAGCCCGCGCGAACTCGAAAGCGCCAAGCCTGATGGTGAACGCATTCTCACGTGGAAGCAGCTCTATGACCTGCCCGCGATTCCCGAGCATTTGATCGTCGTGGGCTCGGGTGTCACCGGTGCCGAGTTTGCGAACGCCTATCGCACGCTCGGTTCTGAGGTGACGCTCGTGTCGAGCCGCGAACAGGTGTTGCCCGGCGAAGACCCCGATGCCGCTGCGGTGATCGAGCGAGAGTTCAACCGCCTCGGCATGCACGTCATGTCGAAGTCGCGCGCAGCTTCGGTGACCCGCAGCGAGCACGGCGTGATTGTCGAACTCGAAGACGGCCGAACGGTTGAAGGCACGCACTGCCTGATGGCTGTCGGTTCGGTTCCCAACACCACCGGGCTCGGGCTCGCACAAGCTGGGGTCGAACTGACCGACAGCGGTCACATCCGTGTGAACAAAGTGGCGCGTACCCAAGTGCCTTCGATTTATGCGGCGGGCGACTGCACTGATTTCTACCCGCTGGCCTCGGTCGCATCGATGCAGGGCCGCACGGCCATCATGCACGCGCTCGGTGACTTCGTGCGACCGATCGACCTGCGGAACGTTTCTGCGAACGTGTTTACCTACCCAGAGATTGCAACCGTTGGGTGGAACGAGCGGGCGCTCGCCGACAACGCTGACCTTGCGAAGGCGGTGTCGCACACGGTGCCGCTCAACACCAACCCGCGAGCCAAAATGATCGGACTTGAAGACGGGTTTGTGAAGTTGTTCGCCTGGCAAGCATCAGGAACCGTCATCGGCGGTGTCATCGTGTCGCACCGTGCGAGCGAACTGATTTTTCCGCTGGCGCTCGCGGTCGAACACCGACTCACGGTCGATCAAGTGGCTTCAGCGTTCGCTGTCTACCCATCGATGACAGGCGCGATTACCGACGCCGCCCGTGCGATGCACCGGGGCGCACAGTGAGGCTCATAGGGCGCGTTCGATCGGTGCTGGCCGCAGCTGCGGCAGTGTTGCTCGTCGCCTCACTGACGGCCTGCGGGGGTGCGGTCGGCAAGCCCGACGTCGTGCCCTCTGCGACGGGGGTCGAAGCTGTGGTGACCGTGCACGTGATCGACAACCGTTACGAACCCGCAGAGGTCGAAATTGAGGCGGGGCAGGCCGTGCGCTGGGTGTTCGAAGGGGTAATGGAGCACGATGTTGTTGCCACAGACGGCAGCTTTGTGAGCGAGCTCGTCACCTCGGGCGAGTACATTCACGTCTTCGAAGACGCGGGCACGTTTGCGTACGATTGCTCTATTCACCCCGAGATGACGGGTGTGGTCACCGTTCGGTAGTTTGGGGCGCCGCTAAGCGCACAGACTCCAGTTGCTCTGCCCGTGAGGGCGCCGGGTGCACGGTGATGAGTTCGTCGGCCTCTGCGTGCTTTGCAAACGCAGCGAGTTCTTCTCGCACCCGCTGCGGGGTGCCGATCGCCGTGTAGTGCAGCATTTCTCGAATTTGCTGCCCCGCGGGCGTGTCGTAGAGCGCGGCCGCCTCAGATTCAGTGAGCTCGAGTTCGCGACCGCGCGACAAGAACCTGCGCACTCGCTCGAGCTCTGCCCGCGCGAACAGCGCCTCGGCGGCCTCATCAGTTTCGGCAGCCACAACGTTGACCGCAGCGATCACGTATGGCTCGGGGTGGGCCGCACTCGGCTGGTAGTGCGCGCGGTAATAGGCGACCGCCTGCGTCAGCAATTGTGGCGCAAAGTGCGAAGCGAATGAGTAAGGTAAACCGACTTGGGCCGCGAGGCGTGCCCCAAACATGCTTGAGCCGAGCACGAACAGGGGCACCTGTGTGCCCCGACCTGGGTACGCGTTGACAGCCGTGCGGGGCAGGCTGTCTGATAGTAGCTGCTGCAACTCGAGCACGTCTTGTGGAAACGCATCGCTGGCTGCCGGGCTGCGGCGCAACGCGCGAAAGGTTGCCATGTCGCTGCCGGGCGCGCGCCCCAACCCGAGGTCGATGCGGCCAGGGTGCAGCTCTGCGAGGGTGCCGAACTGTTCAGCAATGATGAGGGGGGAGTGGTTCGGCAGCATCACCCCGCCAGCACCCACCCGAATCGTGTTCGTGTGAGCCGCAATGTGTGCGATCAACACCGCAGTGGCGCTCGATGCGATCGACTGCATGTTGTGATGTTCGGCATACCAGACCCTACGGTAGCCACTGGCCTCAGCTGTTTGGGCGAGGTCTACTGAGTGATTGAGCGCCGCACGAATGTCGTTGTCAGAGGCAACGGTCGCGAGGTCGAGCACAGAGAGCGGCACATTGGTCATATTGCACTCAACCCCGGTGCCCCGGTTGGTATTCCATAGTGCATTGCTGCGAGGTTATTACTCTGACTCGGCAACCACGCTCAGCAGCAGGTGACCAGAGGCGACCGTCTGACCGACAGGTGCGTCGATCCCCGTCACCACACCCGCATGCGGGGCAGAAATCGCCTGTTCCATTTTCATGGCTTCGAGCACAACGAGATGGTCGCCTGCCTGTACGAGTTGGCCTTCAGTCACGGCCACCTTGATAACGGTTGCCTGCATTGGCGCAGTCACGGAGCCGCTGCTTGACCCCGCAACGCCACCGTTCTTCGCGCGCTTGGGAGCTGGCCCACGGGTCACGTCTTGGTCGCCGAGCGGCATCAGGTTTGCCGGCATCGTGACCTCGACCCGACGCCCATCGACCTCGACCGCGACAGTCTGCCGTTTAGGTTCGCTCGCGATCGATTGCATTTCACCTTCCCAGGGCGAAATATCGTTGTCGAACTCGTTTTCGATCCACAGGGTGTACACGCCAAAGGTGCCGTCAGCTGCCACAAAGGCAGGGTCACGCACAATCTTGCGGTGGAAAGGCAGCACCGTGGGCAGCCCTTGCACTTCGAACTCATCAAGTGCGCGGCGGGCTCGCTGTAGTGCTTCTTCACGGGTTGCGCCGGTGACGATGACCTTGCCGAGCATTGAATCGAAGGCGCCCGAAACTACATCGCCCGACGTGACACCTGTGTCGACCCGTACGCCGGGGCCGCTCGGCGCACGAAACAGGGTGACTGGGCCGGGGGCCGGCAAAAAGCCATTGCCGGGGTCTTCGCCATTGATGCGAAACTCGAATGAGTGGCCGTGGGTGGTGGGGTCATCGTAATCGATGACGCCGCCCTCGGCGATGCGAAACTGTTCGCGAACGAGATCGATGCCGGTAACTTCTTCACTCACCGGGTGCTCGACCTGCAGACGAGTGTTGACCTCGAGGAATGAGATGGTGCCGTCGCGGGCTACCAAGAATTCGCAGGTGCCGGCCCCGACATAGCCGACTGCTTTCAAGATCGCCTTCGAAGCGCGGTATAGCTGCGCGTTCTGCTCATCGCTCAAGAAGGGTGCGGGCGCTTCTTCGACGAGTTTCTGGTGGCGGCGCTGCAGCGAGCAGTCGCGGGTTGAAACGACAACTACGTTGCCATGCTGATCGGCGAGACACTGCGTTTCGACGTGGCGAGGCTTTTCGAGATATTTTTCGACGAAGCATTCTCCACGCCCAAACGCTGCGACTGCTTCGCGCGTGGCCGAGTCAAAGAGTTCAGCGACCTCATCACGGTGGTAGGCAACCTTGAGGCCGCGTCCACCGCCGCCGAATGCGGCTTTGATTGCGATCGGTAGGCCAACTTCGTCAGCGAAGGCAAGCACCTCGTCAGCATTCTGTACCGGGTTGCTGGTGCCTGCCGCGAGCGGGGCTCCAACCTGCTCGGCGACGTGCCGCGCGCTGACCTTGTCGCCAAGCCGCTCGATTGCTTCGGGTCCTGGGCCGATCCAGGTGAGGCCAGCGTCAATGACGGCGCGCGCGAAATCGGCGTTCTCTGCAAGAAACCCATAGCCAGGGTGCACTGCATCGGCGCCTGAGCGTCGGGCGATGGCGAGCAGCTTGTCGATTACCAGATAGGTTTCTGCGCTGGTGGTGCCACCAAGCGCATAGGACTCATCTGCGAGACGCGAGTGTAGGGCGTCTCGATCTTGGTCTGCGTAGACCGCAACTGATGCGATGCCGCTGTCAGCTGCGGCGCGAATAATACGTACGGCGATCTCACCGCGGTTAGCGATGAGCACTTTGCGAATGCGCGACATGAGTTCCAGCATATTCCAGTGAGGTGCCTCGACGTTGGATATACCAAACAAGGCTTCGCGAGTATCGTTGCCGAAATTGACATATTCGAGACGCTGCTGCGTGATTTGAACTGAAGCCTATATGAGCGCGTCGGGGGTGCTGAGTAAGATTTGCAGTAGCTCACCTGAGCACGCGCGTGCGCGGCATCTCGAGAAACGAGGATCATCATGGCTTCTGGCAGCCCCAACATTTCTGATCTGCTGAACAGTGTGCCGATTGGCGACATTGCGTCGAGCTTCGGTGTTGATGAGGCGACTGCAAAGCAGGCAGTCGAGCAAACGTTACCGGGGCTGCTCGGTGGCATGGCGGTTAATGCTTCGAACACTGACGGGGCAGAGAAGCTCACTGCAGCCCTGAAGAAGCACGAGGGTGCACCGGTCGCGACCTTGAAAGGTGTCGACACGAACGACGGTGAGAAGATCGTCAAGCATGTGCTCGGTGACAAACAAGACGCTGTTGCGCAAGCGTTGAGTCAGCAGTCGGGCGGTGGCATTGGTGACCTGATTCCTAAGCTCCTGCCAATTCTGGCGCCAATCGTGATGGGCTATTTGGCGAATAAGATGAGCGGCTCTTCTTCTGCATCATCTTCATCATCGAACGCTGACGGTGGCGGTATTGGCGACCTACTTGGTGGTTTGCTTGGTGGCGGGTCGAGCTCGAACTCGGGCGGCGGTCTTGGCGATCTGCTAGGCGGCCTGCTTGGCGGCGATTCGAAATCTGGTTCAGGCGGTGGGCTTGGCGGGTTGCTGGGTGGGCTGCTGGGCGGCAAGTAACACGTTCTAGACTGATCTGCATGGTGAATGTAGATATTCAAGGCAAGAGGTATGCGCCGACGGCGCCATACCTTGTCGGTCGCGAGAAGGTGCGTGAGTTTGCGCGCGCAGTGCAAAGCCACGCACCCTTGCACCACGACGTTGAGGCCGCGCGCGCAGCCGGCTTTCGTGATGTGGTGGCGCCGCCCACTTTTGCAATCGTGGTGCAAGACGCCACCTTGCAGCAGCTGCTTGATGACGATGAGGCTGCGGTTGATTTCTCGCGGGTCGTACACGGCGACCAACGATTCAGCTATTCGAGACCAATCGTTGCCGGAGACGAGCTGACCGGCGTGATGACCGTGACAAGTGTCAAGCAGCTAGGCGGCAACAGCATGGTGACCTCGTCGACCGAGATCAGCGATGCCGATGGGGCCCACGTGGTAACCGCAATCTCAACCCTGGTAGTTAGGGGAGAAGAATCATGAGTGCACCTGTGCTTGAGAACCTGCAGGTCGGCGATGTGGTTGCTGAGCGGGTGTATGAATTCACGCGTGACACGCTCGTGCGATATGCGGGTGCTTCGGGTGATTTCAACCCCATTCACTACCGTGATGACATCGCCACGTCTGTCGGGCTGCCCGGGGTGATTGCTCACGGAATGCTCACCATGGGCGCTGCGGCGTCGCCGGTCACTGAATGGCTCGGGGCGGCAGGGGTTGTCGCCGACTATCAGGTGCGCTTCACGAGGCCGATTTCGGTCGATGGTGAGCGCGGCGCGAGCGTCACGGTCACGGCGACTGTCGGCGTGATCGACACCGAGGCGCGCACCGCGCGCATCGACCTGCGGGTCACCTATGCAGACCAAACGGTGTTGGGCAAGAGCCAGCTCGTCGTGACGTTCGCGTGATGTCGAACACAACGCCATCAACGTTCGCCACTCTTACCACGATGCGCGTCGGCGGTGCGCCAGACGAGATTGTGGTGGCACACACCCGCGACGACCTAGTGCAGCACGCGCTCGAATTGTGGGGTGCAGGCGAGCCATGGCTCTTGCTCGGTGGTGGGTCAAACACCGTTATGTCTGACGACGGTTACCCTGGCACCGTGTTGCTCGTACGCAACAATGGCGTCGACCGTGTCATCGACCAGTTGCTCGAGCAAGCCCAAAAAGTGCGCATACGCGTGCAAGCCGGTCAAGACTGGGACAGACTGGTCGAGTTCTGCGTCTCACAGGGGTGGGCGGGCATCGAAGCTCTGTCGGGAATTCCCGGTCTCGCTGGCGCCGCGCCGGTGCAGAACATCGGTGCATATGGCGCAGAACTGTCTGATGCGTTGCACTCGATCGAGTTTCTCGACGCAGAGACCGGCGAAGCGGTGCGGCTCAGCGCCGCCGAGCTTGAGCTCGGCTACCGCACGTCGACGCTGAAGCGTGGCCGCGAGGGTGTGGTGCTGTCGATTGATCTCGTGCTCGACGCAAGTGGCGATGGGCGCTCTGCTCCGGTGCGTTACCAGCAACTCGCGAGTGCGCTCGGGGTAGAGATTGGCGAGCGGGTGCCGCTCACCGAGCTGCGTGCCGCGGTGCTTGGGCTGCGTGCGTCGAAGGGCATGGTGCTCGATGAGGGCGACCACGACACCTGGAGCGCGGGATCCTTTTTTACCAACCCGATCGTAAGCGAACGGTTCGCGCGTGAGCTTCCCGCTGACGCGCCAAGATACCCAGTCGAAGCGGGCGATGAAGCCGCGGCCGTAGTGGTGACGTTTGAGCAGTTGCAGCGAGGTGAGGTGCCCGCGCCGCCGACGCTCGGCGGGGCGACGCAGGCTCGGGTGAAGCTCTCAGCGGCCTGGTTGATCGAGCATGCGGGTGTGACCAAAGGCTTTCGCCTGGCCGGTTCTGGTGCCGCCATTTCGTCGAAGCACACGCTTGCGATTACCAACCGCGGTGGCGCGAGTGCTGCCGATGTCGCCCAACTCGCACGGTTCGTGGTACAGCGCGTGCAGCAGGAGTTTGGCATCGTGCTGGTGCCCGAACCAAACCTCTATGGCCTCGAGGTGTAGCGGGTTCGCGACACTTGCGCGCAGGCGGCCGAGCAGGCTCGCTCGCAACTGGTGCTTAGCTCTAGTTTTTGAGCCTTGATTTAGATGTTTTCTACAACAGTGCTCAGGGGTGTCGCGCCGCCGTTTAGTTGATACCCGGCCGTTCACTTGAAGCACGGTCGCAGCCCACCTAGCGTTGGAGCCAGTGAGTATCGATCTGACCCGTCAGGCAAGGAGCAGTCATGAGTAGCACGCCCCGCATCGACAAGACCGTCGTCGCAGACGCGATCTATGGCAAATGGAAGAAAGAACGGCTCGAAGGTCGCAAGCTCGCCGCAGACCCCCGCTTTCAGACCGTGGTCGGCCAGTCGATGGACGAGCATCGGGAGCGTGTGCTTGAGCAGTTGCACCTGCTCGTCGAAGCGAACGCGATTCAGCGGGCGTTTCCGACGAGCCTTGGTGGTGCCGACAACCACGGCGGCAACGTCGCTGGGTTTCAAGAGCTTGTCTTTGCAGACCCGTCGATGCAGATCAAGAGCGGGGTGCAGTGGGGGCTGTTTGGTGCCGCGATTTTGCACCTCGGAACAGAACAACACCATCAGCAGTGGCTGCCCGATGTGATGAGCCTCAAACTGCCTGGCGCTTTCGCGATGACCGAGATCGGTCACGGCAGCGACGTCGCAGCTATCGGCACCACTGCGACCTACGACGCGCAGGCAGAGGAATTCGTGATTCACACTCCGTTCAGGGGGGCGTGGAAGGAATTCCTGGGTAATGCTGCGCTGCACGGGCAAGCGGCGGTCGTATTCGCCCAGCTCATCACCCAAGGCGTGAATCACGGGGTACACGCATTCTTCGTGCCCATTCGCACCCCAGGCGGTCAGATGCTTGACGGCATCGGCAGCGAAGACGATGGAGTCAAAGGCGGCCTCAACGGTATCGACAATGGTCGCCTGCACTTCACGAACGTGCGCATTCCGCGCACCAACCTCTTGAACCGTTACGGCGACGTGGCACCCGATGGCACCTATTCGTCACACATCGAGAGCCCGGGTCGCCGCTTCTTCACCATGATCGGCACCCTCGTGCAGGGGCGTGTGTCGCTCGACGGCGCGGCAGTGAATGCGATGAAGGGTGCGCTCGCGATCGCAATTCGTTATGGCAGCGAGCGTCGCCAGTTTGCTGGGCCCGACGGTCGTGACACCGTGCTGCTTGATTACGGGCAATACCAGCGCCGATTGCTGCCGAGGCTGGCAGAAACCTATGCAATGCAGTTTGCTTCACACAAGCTGCTCGAGACCTTTGACGAAGTGTTCTCGGGCGCCAATGACACCGATGAGAACCGTGAAGACCTCGAGACCCTTGCCGCCGCGCTCAAACCGCTGTCTACCTGGGCGGCGCTCGACACGCTGCAAGAAGCGCGAGAAGCGACAGGTGGCGCAGGGTTCATGGCGAAGAACCGACTGACCGGGTGGCGGCACGACCTCGACATCTATGTCACGTTCGAGGGCGACAACAACGTGTTGCTGCAGTTGGTCGGCAAGCGCTTGCTGACTGAATATGCGGCTCAGTTCAAAGATGGTGATGTGGCTGCCGTCGCCAAGGTCATTGCCGGTCAGATTGGCGAGGGCGCGGCCCGATTCGGCTTGCGCCAGATGGGTCAGAGCATCGCTGATCTTGGGCGAGTATCACGGTCGGTAGACGGGGTGCGTGACCCTGAAACGCAGCAAGAGCTGCTCTCAGACCGAGTCGAGACGATGGTGGCTCAGGTGGCGATGGCGTTGCGTGAGGGCACGAAGGGTGCCTCGAAAGAGGATCGCGCGGCGAAGGGCGCCGAGGCCTTTAGCGCACAGCAGGCTAAGCTCATCGAGGCCGCGCGTGCACATGCCGAGTTGCTGCAGTGGGAGGCGTTCACTGAGGCACTCGAGGACTTCGAGGGTGACACCCTCACGGTAATGACCTGGCTGCGCGATCTGTTCGGGTTGGGGCTCATCGAGAAGCACCTCGAGTGGTATCTCATCAATGGCCGCTTGTCTGGCGCGCGCGCTGAGGCCGTGACTTCGTACATCGATCGTCTCGTCGGCCGCATTCGCGAGCACGCGCTTGACCTCACTGATGCGTTTGAGCTCACGCCCGAACTGCTGCGCGCTGAAATTGCCACCGGTATTGAGGCAGAACGACAGCAAGAAGCACAGGCTTACGTCGACGCGCAGATCGCAGCTGGCACCTGGCCTGTGCACGAGAAGCAGCTGCGCCAAGAAGCGAAAGAGGCCGCGAAGGCGGCAGCGAAAGCTGCTGCAAAGGTTGGGTGAGGTTGGCGCGATACGCTTGCTGTCATGACTGACGTGACTGGTGCAGCTTTGCGTGAACTCTACCCGCCAATCGAGCCGTACGAGCACGGCATGTTGCCGGTGGGCGACGGGCACGAAGTGTATTGGGAGGCGTGCGGCAACCCTGCCGGAAAGCCGGTCGTGTTTCTGCACGGCGGCCCAGGAGGCGGGTGCACCGCCGACCACCGACGGTACTTCGACCCCGCAAAGTACCGCATTGTGCTGTTTGACCAGCGCGGGTGCGGACGCAGCACCCCGCACGCTGGTTCTGCTGACGCCGACCTCAGCACCAACACCACCTGGCATCTAGTCGCTGATATCGAGCGACTGCGCGAGCACCTCGGCATTGCACAATGGCAAGTGTTTGGCGGGTCGTGGGGTTCAACCCTGGCGCTCGCCTATGCGCAGACACACACTGACCGGGTGACCGAGATGGTGCTTCGCGGCATCTTCACGTTGCGCGAGAGCGAGATTCGCTGGTTCTATCAAGAGGGCGCCTCGCACCTGTATCCAGAGGTGTGGCAGCATTACGTCGCTGCAGTCGATGAGGGCGAACGAGACGATCTCGTCGCTGCCTACCATCGGCGTCTCTTCGACCCGAATCCCGAGGTGCACGTGCCCGCGGGCGTGGCATGGACTGTGTGGGAAAACTCAACGATTCGGCTGCTGCCAGACCACGAAGCGATCGCAGCGGCGCGCGCCGACGAAGCTGCCGCGGTCGCGTTTGCGCGCATCGAAAACCACTACTTTTCGAATGCCGGGTGGATGGCCGACGGGCAGCTTATTCGTGATGCAGGCAAACTGGGCCACATTCCAGCGGTCATTGTGCAGGGTCGATACGACGTGTGCACCCCGCCGCGAACTGCCTGGGATCTGCACCGCGCGTGGCCCGACGCCGAGTTTCATATGATCGCCGATGCTGGCCACGCCGCGAGCGAACCCGGCATCGTTGACGCCCTCGTGCGGGCGACCGATCGCTTCGCGTGAGATGCTGCGCGAAGGCGCAGGATCCTCGCCCCCCGCAAACTAGGCTAAACGCATGACGAAAATTTTGCGTGCCGACGTAATGCTCACTCCCTCAGGTGAGATCGAAAACGCTGAACTCGAGATTGACGACCAGGGGCGCATCGCCTATGCGGGGCCTGCCCGCGCCGAATCGACGGTCACACACGATCTTGCCGGTCACGCGCTGATGCCTGGCCTCGTGAATGGCCATACGCACAGCGCAATGACACTGCAGCGCGGCGTGAGCGACGATGAAGACTTCATGGCTTGGCTCGAAGCCGTGCAGCGCGTCGAGCAGGGACTCACCCGAGACGACATCGTCACAGGGCTTGAACTTGCCATGCTCGAAATGATCGCCACCGGCACGGTCGCGTTTGCTGACATGTATCACTGGGACGCGGGGTTGCTCGACCTCGTGAAGCGCGCCGGCATGCGGGTGCTCGCGGCCCCGGCGATGTTCACTGCAGACAGCGTCGGCTTCGCAGGGGTGAGCCCGCTCACCGGCGCAGAGACCCTCGACGCCACCGAGGCGATGGCCGAACAGTTCGCCGGCGACGAGCAGATCAAGATTGCCTATGGCCCGCACGCGCCATATACCTGCCCGCCAGAGCTATTGCGCGAGATTGCCGAGCGGTCACAGCGCACCGGCATTCCCATCCACATTCACATTTCTGAGTCGGTGGCTGAAATCGAACAGATGACCGAGCAACACGGTACGACACCGGGTCTGCTGCTCGACACGCTCGACTTTTTCAACGCCACCGTGCATGCCGCGCACTGTGTGCACTTAACTCAAGATGAGATTGAGCTGTTTGCGCGCAAGGGCGCCTCGATCAGCCACAACCCGGTGTCGAACCTCAAGCTTGGCTGCGGCATTGCGGCGCTCCCCGACATGATCGGTGCGGATGTGCGACTGGCGCTCGGCACCGACTCGGTGGCCAGCAACAACTCCCTCGACCTCTTCGAAGAGATCAAGCTAGCGACTGTGCTGCATCGCGGGGTGCGTCACGACGCCACTGCAGTGTCAGCGACACAGGTGCTCGAGATCGCGACTCGCGGTGGGGCGGCCGCTCTCGGCTTCACCGATTCCGGCGCGCTACAGGTCGGCAACCTTGCCGATGTGATCGCCCTCGACCTTGACGTGACCCGAGCAACCCCGCGCGGCTCGTTGAGCTCACACCTCGCCTTCGCTGCGACCGGCCAAGACGTGAGACATGTGTTTATCGGTGGCCGTCACATCTATGCGGACGGCAAACACCTCACTCTCGATGCCGCACACATTCAGCGCAAAGCCCGAGAAGCACGGCAACGTCTGCAATCGAGCCCTGCATAGTTGCCACTCGGCCGGTCACGCAACCGGCCAGTCACGCAACGTTCACATAATCTGTGCGTGTCGCCACACGGTATTCGCACCCTGCGAGCGTAGCGTGTGAGTCATCGGGTACCGCACCCGATCGAGGCGGCCGAAACGCACCTCGAAAGCCAACGGCCGCGTCGCTGAACCGGAATTTCACCGGGCAGAAGGAGTCACCGTGGCCGACACTCAGCACCCCAGCACCGCCGCCGCTTTCATGAGCGGCGACGCACGCGCAGACGCGCGAACTGATGCTTCTGTAAGCGCAGCACCCTCAGCAGCCACTGGCACTCACGAAGCCCTGCCGCAGACCGAGCGCACGTATGTGCTCGATACTTCGGTGTTGCTCAGCGACCCAGGTGCGATCTTTCGCTTCGCAGAACACGCGGTCGTATTGCCGGTCGTCGTGATCACCGAACTCGAGAAGAAGCGTCACGACCCCGAGATCGGCTACTTCGCACGGCGTGCACTGCGGCTGCTCGACGGCTTGCGCGAAAAGCACCTGCGGCTCGACTTTCCGGTGCCCGTCGGCGAGCAGGGCGGCACGCTGCGAGTCGAACTGAACCACACCAGTGTCGAGACACTGCCCAGCGGCATGCGTCTCGGCGACAACGACACCCGCATTCTTGCGGTGGCCCAGAACCTCGCCGCTGAAGGGCTCGACGTATCGGTGGTATCGAAAGACCTGCCCATGCGTGTGAAAGCCGCCGCGCTTGGCCTCGGAGCTGAGGAGTACCGCGCAGAACTGGCAAGCGACGATACCTATAGCGGCATCGCAGAGATCTCGATCGACGAAGAACAGATGTCTCAACTGTGGGACGATGAGCGGCTCAGCGACATCACCGAGGTGACTGAACTGCCGCTCGGCACGGGGCTGATCATCAACTCGGCACGCGGCTCTGCGCTTGGCCGGGTCGACGGCAAAACGTCGTTGCGGCTCGTGCGCGGTGACCGCGAAGTCTTTGGCGTCCACGGGCGCAGCGCAGAACAGCGCCTCGCGATTGATCTGTTGCTTGACCCACAGGTTGGCATCGTGTCGCTCGGTGGGCGGGCCGGCACCGGCAAGTCGGCGCTCGCGCTCGCCGCAGGGCTCGAGGCCGTGCTCGAGCGTCAGCAACATCGCCGGGTGATGGTGTTTCGCCCCCTCTATGCGGTCGGTGGCCAAGAACTCGGCTACCTGCCGGGTGACCAGCAAGAAAAGATGAACCCGTGGGGCCAGGCCGTGTTCGATACGCTCGGCTCGATCGTGTCGCAGAA
>LSQX01041726.1_pt1 | contig 17822 bp, 15 predicted proteins | sample 654561 | NCBI WGS metagenome assembly LSQX01 (sample SAMN04489861, study PRJNA283612) | anaerobic digester metagenome | isolation source: 4 biogas reactors fed with cattle manure at either 37C or 55C with and... | place: Denmark: Kongens Lyngby | collected 2014
GAATAAATACATATTGGCTGCTAGTGGCCATTTTCTCTGCATATAGCCTGACCTGTTCGTCTTCTTCCATCAGCTTGCCGCTGTAGGAGGAGAAATGCCAGGTTTCAAATTCCAGATAGCCCTCAGACAACCTTAGAGGGTCGGGGATTATCGGCTCCCACTCATCACCGTTCCAATCTGCCATGACGGTTCGATCAAAGCTTTCCTCGTCGGGTAGCTTATCATTGTCCAGTTTCATAGTAATCTTTACTGGCTGGTCTAGTATTCTCCTTTCATTGTACCAAAGCTCCTTTCTGCGTCTTATTCTGCGGTAAACTTAAAACCAAATCCGGCGGGACATTGATAAACTTGGAATAATAATGCATAGTGACTTCATTCTTATCAGCCTGCCGCTGGTAAATCATCCAGCCACCGGTAGATTCTCCGGGAGCAAGATCAACTCTTTCCATATATCTTTCGTCCCTGTCTGCCTCCTCCAGTATTTATTTTAGATAGGAAATCTGTAAAAAGCATCGTCCGAAAGGATGAAATGACAGAAAAAATCCCCTCATACCTTGGTATGAGAGGTGTTTGACTTAAGCGCTTTTGAACACAACTAGGAGCATTCGTGACTTTGGTTATTAGAGGTCATGTGGTTATAATTAATATCTTATTCACCGGTTTGATTCTTAAGTAAGGTACTAATCAGCTCTGCACGGCTGCCCACATCATATTTTGAGAAAATATTTCTTGTATGGGTTTTTACAGTACTTTCGCTAATAAATAAAATCACTGCAATTTCTCGATTGGATTTACCTGAAAGCACCTGTTGCAATACCTCCTGCTCCCGGACGGTTAGAGGGTCAAGGGTTTTAACCTGGCTGACAATATCCGTTTGTTGTGACCGGCTCATATTGTCGTAAGCGGCAAGGTAGGCGTGGCTTTTCAGCAGCAAAACTAGCCTGTGATTTAGTGGTGGTAGCATAACGAGAGTAACACATACCACCGTAAGAGCAATCACTGCAATCTCCGCACTTAGAAGACCCATGGATGTCACAGCCATTCCCAAAATCCCTCCACATAGGACACCAAGCACATTAGCCGAAAGACCGATTCCAAAGGTTTGCGCCGGATTATCGGTGTAATTCAGCATTTCTCCGAGGATACTCCACCAAAACAGATCAAAAATACCGCAAGCACCAAGCATCAAGGTATCTACAATAAGATAATCGGAGGTGCTTCTCCCCAACAGCATAAAGCTGATGAATGCCCCCATAATCATAGCCATTCCGATATACAAAATCTTGGAACGCTTCGCCTTAATGGGAAGGTTCCTCATAATGGCCAGTGCAACTATATAAGGCACAGCCCAATACCAGCTCACCAGTCCCGTTAAATGCTCGAAGGCGGGGTTGATGACCTGATACATCAGACCAGAATTTATTGTGATGATGAAGACAAAAAGGCAAAGCAGTATAAGTGGGCTTTTAATACTTCCGCTGGTCTTATTTTTATATTGCTTGTTCTGTTCATTCTTCTGCTTGGCCGGAAGCATATAAATGAAGACTATGGCCATTACAAGGCAAAGCATAGAGAGACCGAGACCGATAAAGGGAGACTGGTTCATGGCAATCACATTTACTGCAATCATAATAAGATTGGAATAAATAAGAACATTTGCACAGGACTTAATACGCTCGTTCTTAGGCGTGAAGGCTTTAAGAAAATATCCCCATGCCGCCACTACATAGCCGCAGATATATCCACCGATAATCAACCCACCCATCCATAGAAGAGAAGGTGAAAAAAAGAAAGGGATAGTAGCAGCTAAGCATAAGCCCATACCACCCAGCATTATTCTTCTGGCTGCCACATAAGACCTGATAAAGAAGCCACCTGTGAAAAGTCCAATAAAATGTGCGATAATAGCAGCCAATATGTAAGAGCCGGCATCTGCTGCACGCAAATCCAGTAAACTGTATAGAACCTGACCTTCAAACAGAAATGAAAGGAGATAGGCAAATGAAAATGAAAATGCCGCAATGGAAAGTCTGCGGGAAGTTAAAAATTTATGTTTGCTATATATTGCTTCAGGCATATATGCCACCTCGCTATAACTAATTTAATTAACATTATATAGGACTATTATACCATCCTAAAGAGATGATATCAAATTTTTCGTCAAATAAATACTGATTGTAATCCAAAGAGCACTCTGCTACAATAAAGTAAGATAAAATGAGTTTTAAACAGCTGCTGCGGAGGTATAATATATGACTAATAAAGGTCAAAAAGTAGCATTTCATACATATATGAATGAGCGCCGACTGTCTGTAATCGTACATTCGCTAATATCGGCATGGATGCTGGCATTTCTTTTTGAGGGACAGATATTTTACTCCCTTGCAAACGAATATGATTACGCCCCGAATGTAATAGTTTTCTGTGGACTAGCAGCTTGTTTTGCTGGACTTCTACTGTGCGGATTGATAATAAAGACTAAGAAGGCGGCAAAACAGCTGCTTCTTGGCACCTGTCTCCTGTCTATCGCTATGTCCGCTATTTTCTTTTTTCCACCATCAATATTATGGCTGCTAGGAATTGTTATTGGCTCATTTTTTGCCGGGGCCTGTGTGGCCGCCTGGGCATTTTATCTAAAAAGCAGTACTCCTAAAAATGAGCGTATTAAAACAGTCGCCGATATGCTGATTTTATCTAATATTCTGATGATATTGCTTAACATGGCGGCTATTCTTGTATCAGGCAGGCTAGGACTAGCAGTATCCATGATTATGCTGATCTGTGCCTTTTTCTTTGCACTGAGGCTTCCCACAGATCATGAAGCTATTTTACCGGCATACATAGGCCGAAAGGAGAGCTATGTCAGTATCACTAGGCTTCTAGTATTCTTATGCCTCTTCATTGTAATTATCACCATTAACTCCGGACTCATGTATCAGGTCGTAAATCCCGCCTTTGCACATCTTGAATGGCTGACCAGCTGGTATTGGGCACTTCCTTATATTATGGCAATTTTTATCATGAGGAATCTGTCTCGGCGAATAAATCGGACATATATACTCTATGCGGCTATTGCTATGATTGGTTTTTCCTTTATTGGTTTTATGAGCCTTGGCCGGGGTGCCGCCACCTATATTGTGGTCAATACGCTTATGCTGGGAGCATGTGGTGTATATGATTTGTTTTGGTGGAGTGTCCTGGGTGAAATGCTTGAGCTCAATAAAAATCCTGCAAAAATTCTTGGTATAGGACTATCTGCAAATGTACTGGGTGTACTTCTGGGTGGACTGATTGGAAGTGCTATCACATCACCAAATACATACAACCCAAATCCTACATTGCTGGCAATGATAGTGGTCTGTATTACTCTGGTTCTTTTACCACCCTTACATAAGCACCTATCCCTACTTCTTAAGGATCATGCATTTTTGTCGGAATTCTCGGAATTGTCTGCCAAAGAGCAAGAGGGAAAAGTTGATCGTGTCACAAGGTTTGGCAATCTATCGGAAAGAGAAGGCCAGGTGGCATCAAGGCTCTTACAGGGTAAAACCTATAAAACCATTGCCGGTGAGCTTTACATAAGTGAGAATACTGTTAAATATTATGTGAAAAATATCTATTCAAAATTTGGTATTCAGAGTCGTGCCGAGCTGATTAACATAATACTAAAGGATGAAAATACAACTATAGATAAATAACAGCTATCATATTCGTATTAATTCCCCCTTACCTCTTTCGGGTAAGGATTACCCCCTACCCGAAAGAGGTAGGGTTTTTTTATGCAAACTACCCTAGTGGGTAATGCTCTTTTTCCTTCAGTTTTGATATGCTGTTCTTGATAAGCAAAAGCCTGCAAATAAAGAGGAATTTATTTAATTCATTATAATCAATAGAGAAAAATATGTTTAGTGAAATCCAACCAATAAGGGGGGGAGTATGCTTGAAGACAATCAGAAAAAGACAATTAATTTATGCCGGCTTAGCAAGCCTAAGTGTATTGATAGGCATACTGCTTCTTGTATCCGGAGGAGTCTGGTCTGATATTCATGGGCGGATACTTCTGTCAAGTGTTCTGATTGTCGGATTGGTTCCAATGGCATTAATGGCATACGAGACTAGGAAATATAGGGATGCAAGGCTTATTACAGATAATCCGATTATGCATTATAAAACTGCTGTTATCAGCAACATATCAGTGGAGGCGCCTATGCAGCAACAAACAAAGCATGATGAAATAATTGTCTCCTATTTTGGGATTCTTCTAAATGATAAAACCATTGTATTTAATCAAAAGGGTATCCGTTTAAAAGCCGTGCAAATCGGAGAGGGTTTTATATCTTTAACCTATGGCACGCCAACATGGGCACAAATCATTCGACTTCTATGTCCAGTAATCGATCCGGATGCTATGGATAAAATTAGCGAGAAATTCAGGTATGAAACCGGTATTAATCCCTCACTCATATCCATGGGGATTGATGAAAAAAGATTTTAGTACAGTAATGTAAATGAAATAGGAGGTTAGAGATATGTATTGTATGAATTGTGGATTACAAATACCAGAAGACACAAGGTTCTGTCAATATTGCGGAACCAAGATAAACCCATTACCAGTAGGGGCAGCAAACCCGCCTCCTATAGCAAATATACCACCTGTATCAAACCAGCCTAGCTCAGTAAATGTCTCTCCTACAGGTAATGTACAGCCTGTACAAAACCTGAGAGGCTTCTCTACCCGTATTAATGACCCGGCCTTTGCAAAATATATCAAAAATACTAATCGTTGGTCTGCTATTTTCTCTGTTATATTAGCCATTGTCGCTGTCGTTGGCTTCTATATAGCCGGAGAAAAGGGAGCAGACAATATGGAAAATCCGCAAGCTCTTTATATAGGACTTGGTATTGGAGGTATGTTCCTGTTAATTGCACTGTTCCAAATACTTGGTAGGAAGCGAAGTGTAACCTGGGATGGTACGGTAGAAGACAGAAAGGTAAAGAAGAAAACCGAAAGACAGAATTACGGAGATAATGATGTACGATATGAGGATTATTTGGAATACACCGTAATAATTCGCAGTGACCAGGGAAAAAAGCATACCATAAGGCATCGAAATAATGATACTATTTATAACTATTACAGCATAGGGGATAGGGTACGCCATCACGGAGGACTTAAGTCCTTTGAAAAATACGACAAGACAGGTGATAAATTTATCCCTTGTAATGCCTGTGGAACCTTATGTGATATAAGAGAGGATTACTGCTCTAGGTGCAAATGTCCACTTCTCAAATAGGATATATACTTAAGAATTCAATCTTATATGGAACTTTAATAAAAGCTTAATCAGTATATATTTGAAAGGATGATTATATGAAAAAAATTTACTTATTTCTAATATTAGTCATGCTATTATCACTTACTGCCTGTGATGATTCTGATGACGGTGGCAGCAGCAGTACAGATAAGTCAAAGTATGTGTGGGTGCTTGTGGATACAGAGGATTATGAGAGAGAGGAATATTATGAGGATACTGAAGGCCATGAATTCATTCATAGCTTTAATTATGAGCATGGCAGCTATGAGGTAAAAAAGGTTTATGACGGTGAGACAAGGATAAATGCCGACGAGGAATATATTCATGGTGAGACCTACAAGGCAAGATGTGATTTTAATATACCACCAGAAAAATTCGCCCCCGGCGAACAGATAACCCTTGACATAAATTTTAGAGAAACAGAAAACACTCTGGTGGGATGGTCAGGCCTTGCGAGCTTTTGGGCAGCTATTACTACAGAGGATGTAATCTTTACTGGTACTTCGTCTGAGGATATAAAATTCAAGGATGATACTGGGGATTACGGTCACTTACTCAATACATCGGAAGGAATAAGCTCTATTAATACCAAATTAACTGCCGAAGCACCTAAAGGAAAGAAGGGTGACCGTATTGTAATTCGTACTCAAATAGTTTTGGACGCTGCTAGCATTGGTACAAGATATATATATGAGCTTCAAAAACCGTAATAAAAGGCTCGCTTTACCCTATATCTAACAAAAAAACAATAAGTATTCAGAAAGGCAGGTGCGACAATGGAGCACACAAAACCCTCTTTAATTAGAACCATTTTCGGTATGATGATAAATCCGGCAGGGGCCCTAAGAGGAGCACTTTCGGGTAAATGGTATCTAGCCGTCGCTGTGTCGGCACTGGCCTTTGGTTTGTTTTTTGCACAAACCGGGTTGGATTTATACAAGACAGGCCAGAAGGACTGGACCTTTATCCTTTTATCGGTAGTAACAGGCATAGCCTATGGCCTTGTGGTTATTCCTCTGATTGCAGTTATTATATGGATTATATTAAAGGCTGCGAAAACCGATAAAAGCCTTTTACAAGCCATATCAGCCTTTTGCTTAAGCTATAGTGGAGCGTTGATATACGGTATTTTAGGGCTGATTTTCTCTTTGGCAATGGGTTGGAAAACCTCTATAGCCTTTGGTGCAACCGGAGTCTTATGGGCTATTGGTCCAATGATGTTTACTATCAGGGAGCTTACAGGGGGTAAAAATGCCCTAAGTGTACCTCTAGCAACACTGGTCAGTGCAACGGTCCTTTTTTCCTGGTCCCTGTTTGGCAACCTGTAGGAGGTGATGAGGGTGGAAATAGATTTTAGAAAAGGAAAAACAATGAAAGCTTTGATTAGAAGGCTATGTTATATGGCTTTTGGCATCAGTGCGATGACTAATCCACTTGATGCTCTGAATCTCTATAATATTATAATCGGTGCCATAATAGGGCTTTTGTTTGGATGGATCTTTAGAGTGTTTATTAAAGGCTTTCTAGGTATGTTTAACGGGTCCTTTAAGAAGGAAAAGGGAAAGGATGCAATCCGTTATGCTACTGATAACGGCATGCTTTTTCTTACACCATTTGCTTTAATGCTGCTTTTAGCTACATTTTTATTAAACTGGTCCATGACGGTTCCCTTCATATCTGCGGGACTAATGGCCGTTGGCACGGCATCTAGTATTGAGATGGGGAGATTGCTCGGTAAGCAGAGAATTAAAAATACTATAGCTACGACTGTAGTGTCCTTCATATTTTCATTTATATGGACGTTATCATTTCCATATCTATATAAGGCTCCGTCCTTGGTTGAGGGAGGAGTAACGCTGGTACGGTTATTGTTAGGAGGTGGAGGACTATGAGAAGATTTCTTGCTTGGATAGGAATACTTGCTATGACCACGATACAATTCCTGCCACTGACGGCTATGGCAGCAGAGAAGGGAGCCCCACCCAAGGAGCCATATGAAAAGGTAAGCAGAAAAAGAGGTGGCTGGTACGAAAACCGTATGGATTACGGAGGTAAATCAAAGCTTATAATTGGCTATAACGGGGATTACTCGACGTTGGCTAAGGAGCCAAGCCTGGAGTTCTATCTGGCGGAGGATATTCTGCTCACAGGAATCTATATCCCCTATAAAGGTACAGAGTCTGGCTACGCCGAGCTAACACTTGAGGACAGTAGGGGAAATATTTATCAGGGCTTTTATGTAGAGCATGCACTGACGGGAGGTATAAAAGAGGAGAGCTCGCCCGAAGCAGCTACAGCCGTTCAGCATAATAGTCTTTACGAATTTATACCTGAGAATGAGCTGGTTCTAATAGAAGATAATTATACCCTCTATATAGAAGGCGAGGAACTGCCTATTGATGCTTATCTTGTCAAGGGATACAATTACTCAGCCTATAAGAGATATAAGGATGAGCTGATACAATGGGTCAAGGAGAATGAGAAAGAGGATAATAAACCTGCAGAGAGCCCGGCCAGTGTGGGTAATGAAGACCTGTCAGAGCTCTATAAGCAGTTTATGGAGAATACCAAAGAGGATCTTGAATATGAGCCCTCCTGGGACGAGGAGCCATATGAGTTTATTTCCCCGGTATTTTCTCTCGATGAGGAATATACAGTAGACGAGATTATTCTAAGTACCTGGAATCAGGGTGGAGGTATACGTCCCGGCAACATCAGCATATATAATGAAGACGGAGATATGGTTGCTACCTACAGAGCTCAAGGTGCAAGTCAGGGAGGTAAGCCAAATACCTTATGGGTAATCATGCCTGCTATCACATTAAGCGCCGGTGTCTATTATCTTGATATGGACGCACCGGAGGCTTTGGATTATGATGCTTCGGGCGAGCCTGTATTCTATGTCGGTGTGTCAGTACCTGCCTTGCCGCCGACTGATTTTACAGGAACCTATAAAATAGGGGTGGATTTATATAAAACCCATACTTTAATGGGACCTGTGGAGAGTAAGACTAGTAATTTGAATATTGAGGTTCAGGAGCTGACCATTCTTGACAAGGGAACGATAATTGAACTTATAGGTCAATATGAGGGAATGCCATTTTCACAAAACTGTGATGTTATAGAGAGGGAAGAGGATTATCTAGTCGCTCAATTTGATTTTGGTGCTGATCTAACAAACCTTCCCTACAAGGCAGCCATATCAGCAAATGCAAAGGTAACACTTAGAAAGGAACTATATGACAGGGTTACCTTTCAAGTGGCAGGTAATGCATATTACTCAAGAGCAGCCTCTAAAGAAAAAGGTGCTGATGAGAATACATATGAACTGACAGGGCAGGGTGGGAGAAGCAAAAAGGATTTACCTCCCTTTGTTATGGCGGCTATTGCTAATGCCTATGGTGCGGGAAACATTCCTGGACCTGATACTCCGGTTGAGGCAGCCATAGGCATGCTCTTTCCGCCGCTGGTAGGTCTCGTGGTTAGCGTATTACAGGGACTATTAAAGCCTAAGGAGCTTATACCTAAGCTCTCGGTTGGTGAGCAGGCTATGAAGGATGCTAACCAATCTCTGGGTAAGGGTCTTGTAAGCGAAGAGGAGATTAAGGCATGGACGGCCGTAGCCGATGCCTTGGGAACGTCGGGAGGTGACGCGGAGGATGGTTTCTCAATAGGAGATAATGAGCTTCCGGGAGGCGCTGATTATGTGGCACCGGCATCGGAACCAACAGGATCATTTGGACAGTACGAGGGTCCGGATGAGGATTTATCCTTTGGAAAGCCTGACCCTGCTCCTGAAGCTCAGACCAATGAGCCATATAGCCAACCGATGGATGCCGAATTTACACCAACTACTGAAGCAGAAGGCAATATAGTAGGAGCCGAGTCAGAGCAAAGCGGATATTCACCGCCTCTAGAGCCGGAATCCATGGTTGTACAGACCAATGCTCTGGGGTCTCAGACACTGATTATAAGAGATCCTGCAACAGGAGGATGGATAAATGCAGAAAGCGGTAATCCATTTGATTTAGACGCTCATAGAAGAAACTTCCCTCAGCAGATGAAGGAATATGAGGATTATGCTAACCGTAATGCCGAGCTTGAAAGAACAGGTCGGTCTGCCATGCAACAAGCTCTTGACGATATTGACAGGAAGTACAGACAAGAATTCGATTCCATTCAAAAGCAAATTGATAATCGTAGGATGGAGCAGCTAAGGCGTAATCAGGAAAGTCTTGAGTGGGAGCAAAAGCAAGCCGAAAAGCTTTCCGGTTGGGGTAGGATAGCCGGTGACTGGGTTGTGGGTATGGGTAATGATACCATCGACCTGGCAAGAGCCGGTAAGGACACTGTTGTCAGTGTCGGTGAAAAAGCAGGAACTCTTGCAGGACGAATGGTATATGACCCAGAAAGTATCGCAAAGGATGTAAATGATGCTTATAAATCGGTTAAAAAGTCGTTGGTCTCTGCTAAGGATAAGGTCGTTGGTACCGCAAAGGAGGTATACAACAAACCTTGGATTGCAGTCAAGGGCGTCATGGAGACAGGCAAGGCTGCCATAGATTTTGCAACAAGCCCTAAGAAACAGCTGGAATTTGTAAAGGAAGCAGTAGGAATCAATGATTTTGCTGATTCATGGGATCCCAATCTTCCTGTAACCGAGCGATTTAAGAAGGTGCTATCAGGTACCTTTAAATTAGGAACCACAATTGGCACGGCTGGTACGGGAGCTGCGGCAAAGACAGCGGCAGGTACCGTAGGAAGAGCAGCAGCCAGCGGGGCAAGGACAGCTAGTACTGGAGCTAAGGCAATGGCTACAAGGCTTCCCGTTAAAGGAATTAAACCGTCACTACCTGTTATGAGAAAACCTAACTATGTGGCAGTTAATAGACCAAATGCTTTAAATGGTGTCAGCAAAACAGCTCAGAAGGTAGTTCAGAATGTAGCTGATGACATGGGTCTACAGATTAAGGCCAGAACTATAAAGTCTCCCAATGCTGGTAGAATGATTGATACAGGGCTGGCGGCTCCTAAGAGGATGAATATGAAGGCAAAGACCCTCTCGATAAATGATGAGCTACTGGGAGGACCTAAATACGGCGAAGAATTAGTTGGCTATTATAATCCTAAGCTACCTCCTAAGGAGGTATGGAATAAACTACATCCGACAACCAAAAAAGAGCTGGCTAGTCTTTATAAAACAAGGCGGCGGGAATTCCGTAATCTTGAAGGCACTATGAAAGACCTTCAGGCAGCTGGAGAATATAAGCTGGAAGCCAATGGACTGGTAAGAGACTTAAAGCAGGGAGGCAAATACGTAACCAGCGATTTGGATATACATGACATTACTAACTTTGATGGTTCACCTGTTAGCGAAAGTGTTAAGAAGGAAGCCTATAAGCGCATGATGAATTACGGAAGTGTTAAGGGAAAGCCACCGGTACAATCCACTATAATGCATGAGGGCACCATGTCCTGGAAACCGGAAAGCGAGAAGTTGAAACTAGCTAAAGAGCGTTTGATTGATGGTGCGACAAAGGAAGGTCCCGGTAAAGGTATTACATCCTTTAATCCTTTATCTAAACCAACATCAGAAAAATATGTAAGAGGTTGAGAGGAGGTAGAAGCAATATGTCAAAGCAATTTAGTAAAAAAGAAAGAGTCGACATATTAGGGCGACTGCTACCCTTGGCTCAAAGCTATGATAGGTTGGCTTCCGATATAGACCTATATGGGGATGACGAGCAGGCAAATCCGGAACTAAATCCTCTGGAGGAACAGCTTATAGTTATGAATAATGAAATACAAGAATTACTTGAGTCCTATATGAAGGGACTACCTATAAGGGATTTATCCCGGTGTCCCTTCACTGGGGAGAAGGTATCTATGGCCATAGACGACATGGGTCTGGATGGCTTGTGGTGGAACTATGATTCACCTAAACGCCCTGAAAACAAGCTCCCTGATACCTGGTTTGCTATTGACGGTGCTCTGATGCTTAAGGGTGAGATCGAGAAAGCACCTTTCCTATGTAGCCCGGGCCCGGATATACCCTTTGTTCTTCCGAGACTATTGGAATTTATCCAGGCCAAGGCTGTGATATCAACAATTCAAATCGGCTCACATATCGCTTATCCCATATGCTACTATGCAGACCCCATGCTATATGGAGAGTTAAGAGTTAACGACTGGGGTACGGGAAGGTATTGGGAGACAGGAAGTATGATTCCCGAGCTATGGAGTCCCGGACAGTATATCAGTCTAACTCCTGATAAAGATGAATATGACTTTGATTTGGAGCCATGGATTAAAGCAGGTAAGCTATTATGGATTTCACCGGACGACAATTCTATGACTCTCCATGGTCATGTATCTGGATGTCCCTATCTAAACCTGCAGGGTAGTCGCAGGCTGAAATTTATAAGGGACGGTCTGGTTTGGGAGGACGAGGAGGAACTTGAATTTTTTGATGAGGATAATCCTGATTTTGATCTCGAGCATTTCCAAAGCATATTAAAGCAGATAGAGGAGGAGATTATAGATGAATAGGATGAATGAACCCCTTACTTTTGTTGTAAAGCAGGAGGATATGACTAATAAGGCGCTTTTGATGGATGAAGCATTGATACTTGCCATAGATATAGTATCCCAGCCGGATTTATATGTAGTGATGCGCACGGCTGGAGTAAAAGGAATATCTGAGAGTCGACTACACCGAAATAATGCTCGTGGGAGCCTTGTGGTTCTTACAGAGCAGGGAGAGGGTGATGATGTCGTCATTACTATGTTCGACAATTACAAAACCTTTCTTAATAAATGGGCTGATGAATTCATCGGGTCGGCGGAGGCTCCGGTTGCCAACTATATTCCGCCTGAGATAGGCTTAGAGGAATTTATGCTTACACTACATGCTATAGACTCCTTCCGCAGGGTGACATATCAAAACCTGCTGGACTATGTATATGTTGACAATGCCTATGTAAGAATACCTGAATTTACGAAAACCATGGCAGGGTCTTTAGCAAGCTTTGATATACGCTGGCTCCTGCCGGCCTTTATGGCAGTGACTCCGGGTATAGAACAATATAATACGAATCTGGAAGCAAAAAACATAGAAGTTCTTATGACTCATAAATTTTTTACCGAAGGGATGCTAGGCTCAGGTGAAGAGGTGCTGGTATTTGGTGAGGCAGGGCAGGTAATGGGGTTAGAATTTTTACACTCCTGGCTTTCGTCAATCGGATTCGAAATCAATGTGACCACTGGCGAGGGCTTTAAGGCTGTAGAGAAATTATTTGTCGCCCCTACTGTTTTGACAAACCATTTTGTTAGGCTTAGGGATGTAGGGGATGATAAGGCCATGGTTAATCATCAGACATATATAAGAGAGCAGCTTTTATCGAAGCTTAATGAAGTGTTTGAAAAAGCAGGCTCAATCCTACAACCAGTCCAGACTATGGAACCTACAGCTAAGACTATACCAAATTCGGCTCAGACTGTGCCAGCAATTTCTACACCAAAATTTTGCAACAATTGCGGTACAAAGCTAGAGGTTAATGCAGTGTTTTGTTTTAACTGTGGTAAAAAAATTAACTATTAATATATGTATTAGTAATCATTTAAATGTATATATGGAGTTAGGGAATGGCGATGGAAAAGACAACAGAGAAAATTTATTGGTAAGTCAGTGTGCCAATAATTAAAAACCCAGTGATTATAAAACAACTTGGAATTGCTATCGTCATTCCATTTAGTCTTGTTGCAATTATCCTTGCTGAGGATCGGGCTTATATATATGAAATTTAAAAAGCTTAGTATAAATTACTAAGCTTTTGTTAAATCTAACCACTGAGGTGAATGATATGGGAATCCTATGGAAGGAAAATGGAACTTTTAAAGAAGAAGGTATGGAGAGGGCCGAATCTCTATGGATTCAAAGCCAATACCGCAATAATAACAGTGGAGAAAATGATTCAAACAATGATGTTATAAGACCGAGTCTTAAGGGTGAAATCTCTACTGAGGTTGCTGTAATCGGTGGTGGAATGGCAGGTGTACTTATAGCATATCTGCTACAACAAAGAGGTGTACCGGTTGTAGTAATAGAATGCAGAAAAGCCGGTGGTGGAATCACCAAGAATACAACGGCTAAGATAACCTCCCAGCATAGTCTGATATATAAAAAGCTTTTATCATATAAGGGAGAACAAAGAACCTGGGAATATGCTATGGCTAATCAACTGGCAATTGATAAATATCAAGAGATTATAAAGAAGCTTCAGATTGATTGTGATTATGAGGTCCTTCCTAATTATATATATACTTTAGATGACGAGCAGAAGATTAGACAAGAGGTCGATGCAGCTTTAAAGCTTGGACTTCCGGCATCATTTACAAAGGAGACCACTCTACCCTTTAAGGTTAAGGCGGCTATTAGGTTCGATAACCAAGCTCAGTTTCATCCTCTTAAGTTCCTTGATGGGGTTGCGGAGACACTAAAGATATATGAGAACACCCGCGTAACCCAAATTAATAAGAATGGACTAATCATTACGGAATCGGAATATAACGGTTCCTTTAGGGGAAGTGTAAAGGCAAAGAAGGTGGTAATAGCCACCCATTATCCTTTTATCAATGTCCCCGGGTATTATTTTATAAGGCTTCATCAGGAACGATCCTATCTGACGGCTCTTGAAGGGTGTGGCCAGGCTAAGGACAACTTGGATGGTATGTATCTGGATGCCGATCAAAATGGGTTTACCTTTAGAAAATATAAGGACTACCTGATACTTGGTGGTGGCTACCACAGAACCGGTCAGTATCAGCCCATAAATTCTTATGGCAAGCTTGAGAATGCAGCAAGAAAATGGTACCCTGGTTCAAAAGTAAAATATACCTGGTCTGCCCAAGATTGTATGACACCGGATGCGGTTCCTTATATAGGAAGATACTCGATTCGTACACCGAATATATATGTGGCTACGGGATTTAACAAATGGGGAATGACAAGCTCCATGGTATCAGCCATGATTATCTCTGATATGATTACTGGTAAGGAGAATGAATACCGCAAGGTGTTTACTCCTAGAAGATTGATGCTATCTGGTAGCCGAGTATTAATAAAGGATGCTGCGATTATAACTGTTAGTCTCCTAGAAGAGCATCTTAAGATTCCCCATGATAAGCTTAAGAATATCGAAAAGGGGAAGGCAGGTGTCGTTAGGCACGATGGACAAAGGGTTGGCGTCTACCGTGATAATGATGACAAATATTACTTTGTCACCACCAAATGTCCTCATCTGGGGTGTAAGCTAGAGTGGAATCAGAATGAAATGACCTGGGATTGCCCGTGTCATGGCTCTAGGTTTGATTATCAGGGTAAGATGATTGATAATCCTGCCATGAGGGATGCATTTGATTCTAGCGTTAAAAAGAGAAATATATAAGCCTACTAGTGATAGCTTAATATAAATTCTTTAATCTAGATGGATTAAAGCTCCTGTTATTAATATAGTCCTTAAGATATCGCTCTATTTCTTTTATAGCATTTTCCTCGGTTGTCATAGCATCCCGGAAGGCTTTAATAGCCTCCGGGATATAATTTATGTCATCTCTAGCATTACCAGTCAGCTTAATTTGCTTTAATGGCAAGAGTATATCTGCCAGCCTATGATACAAGAAAGCCACATCTGCTAAATCAGGTATTTCTTTTATGATAGCATCCATATAGCTACAGATTTCAATTTTTATATCTATATAGGTTTCGAGAATATAATAGGCTCCATCTATATTAAAGTCTCTGCACCTGAAGGCATCCAGTAGATTTTTGTAAGCTATTTTGCCAGAACCATAATCAGGGGTAACTTTATATTCTGTATACCACTCCCTTACTGCACACTCAAGGGACTCCAGATAGATGTCTCTATAATCCTTTTCAATAGAATCCCCGATTATCTGGACAAACCAATGACCCTCAGATATCAGACCTAAATTATCAAAAAGCAAAACATCGTCCTCCTTGCTAGTGCTATTAGAAAAGAAAAGGACCTGATCATCCTTATTATAGCCCGTATAGAGACAAAAAATTGGCCTTTCAATTTCCCAGCCTATGGAAGCCCTACCCTGGTCTATGGAGCGGATAATCTTATCTAGCATATTCCTTTGATATAATGGAAAGGTAGAATCCAAAGGTGTTCCTACATAAACCTCATTATAGATCCCAAGTGTGTTGACTGCTTGCCAATTTTCTGCCTGCCAGGAGTATAAATCTAGAGAACTAGGAAGAAGTCTTTTGTGTACGACAAATTTGAATGACATGCCAGTCATTCCTGATAGCATATATTTAGGATGCTGAAATAAGCCTGCTGAAGTTAGTAAGGCATAGAGACAATCAATATAAGATCGGGGTCCTTGATGGAAGTTTTCAATTTTTAATTTCTTTTGATTCATTTTACTCCCTTACTCATTTATCATATTAAGATCATACTCTATTATGGTGTCATAATCTCTACCCATGGCAATATCTGTTTCACCGGTTCTTAGGTTATATACAACTGACCAGACAGTACCCTCCTGATCGACATCTGACAGTAGCTGCATGGCTTCCTCTTCAGACAGCACACCCTTCTTCTCCTCTAGCCTGGCTACTGCCTTTGAATAACGATCACAATACTTGTTACCGCCTTCAGTAGATAGTATAAAGTTGGTACATACCTGCCATGGCTCATCTGTTTTATATACAATTATTTCCCCATTAATAAACTCAATGACCGCAGAGTCCCCGCTTGCATCAGCTACCATAAAATGCAAGGGGTCAGTATGAAATATTATATTGTATTCCTTGAATTTATCAACTGCCTCTTCTATAGTGGTGGCATAATCCAATATGAGCCTCATTATGCCAACCTCGTCCGTACTTGGCTTATCCGGATCGAATGGAGTCTTGGCATGGGGAACAGTCAGTGATGCTATAGCCAATCCATGTTCATTAACTCCGTCAATAGTTACTCGGGGAGCATATAATATGCTATTATTAAACAGGGATTTATTAGGAGGGTTGCCCTTATTATATCCCAAATAGAAGAGATCAACCATAGATATGGAGGAGTTCTTTCCTGGAGCATCTGTTAAAAGAACCGTAATTGGGTGGTTAAGCAAGGTATAATCCAAATTCCTACAAAAAAGAGGCTCTCCCTTTTGGTTTCTGGCTAAAAAACCACTACACAGGACAGTATTATTATCTGTTATAGATGAAGTAGTGCCTAGATGATCTAAATTCACAGGTGAATAATCCAGATCATATGTGCCATAATACCTTATATAATATAGAGGATGATCGTCTACCATTTTAAGGCTTGTGATTGTTAGTATCCGATTTAAGTTAAGAAGAACACCGATAACAGGAACAAGCATAAATATTAATAGAACAGCTATAATTCCTTTTCTTTTAAGCTTCATATCTATCTACCCCCATTTTCTTAATAAAATTTTATAGCTATATTATAAAACGGCTGGTATGACATAGAATGTCATACCAGCCAAGATCTTATAGTTTATCATATATTTTTTTACATTGATTTCTGATCTTATCCTTTAGCCAGTTGGGAGATTTTATATCCTTCCACTGATTAGAAATCATAAGCTCTCTTACCATCTGGTTAATGTCATAGAAATCGATCTCATATAGCCCTTCATCAAGCTTAGTCACTTTATCCCCTAGATAATTTAGATTACACTCAGGGCTATTAGTAATGAGAAGGGTTTTAAAGGGCTTTCTTTTCATAAAGCCGATATAGTTATCTGCATTATAACTAATATTTTTAACAAAAGCCTTGTTGTTTTCAGACCATTTATTAAATCGATCGAGTCTGAATATAGCAATATCCTCATACTCTTCGCAATATGCTACAAGATAATCATTATCTGATTTACCGTATAGAGTATATGGATGCAAGATTAGATGAACCTGTTCACCATCAGGAGTTAGATAAGATACGTTTAATTTTTTTTGTTTATTTATACAATGATTTATATCATGAAATAGAGATATTCTATTATTATTTATATTAAAAACCGGAGAGCTATGTTCAGGGTTTTCAAAGTCTGATAGGTTTCGAAACAAATTAGCTATTCTTTGACTATTTTCATTTCCGTCAAAATTATTGTATCTATAGGCTAAGAAGCTTAAAATTTTCCTCTCTTCATCAGTAATGATAAAGTTAGGAAGTATATAGGTCATATCATCATAAACGTACCCTCTTTTTGCCGCAATATAATTAATTGGTGCATTTAGAGTGTTTTTAAGATATTCTAAATCCCTATTAGCTTGCCGCCATGATATTTCAAAGTGCTCTGCTAATTTACGGCAATTGGGGTATTTGTGCTGCCTTATCTCCTGATCGAGCCACATTATTCGATGTACATTGGCCATATGGACACCTCACAGTTAATCTAGACCTACAAACAGTTCTTAAGTTTTGTCTGAGTATACTTATACATTATAATATA
>LSQX01072564.1_pt1 | contig 17819 bp, 17 predicted proteins | sample 654561 | NCBI WGS metagenome assembly LSQX01 (sample SAMN04489861, study PRJNA283612) | anaerobic digester metagenome | isolation source: 4 biogas reactors fed with cattle manure at either 37C or 55C with and... | place: Denmark: Kongens Lyngby | collected 2014
CCACTAAAAGGGGGGGCTTCGATAATGCTCAAGCCTAAACGATTAGCTTCGTCCCAGTCACTGTCGCCCACGTTAACCACCCCGATGCTTACATTCCAGCCCGCCTTAACCAAGCTCCGCAACAGCCCCCCACCAGACCCGCCCCCCCCTACTACATGCACCCAATCTGGGCGGACCGCTTTGACCGCTCTATGGTCATCGTTATGAAACAAGATGTACGGAGGGGCAGCTAAATCAAACTGCTCCACTTTGATCTCGCAGCCGTAAACGTCTTTTATCATATCGGCGGTTATTACATGCTGGGGGGGACCGATCGCATGGATAGTACCCTGCTTTATCAGAACAAGATAATCACAATAGCGGGATGCCAGATTAAGATCATGCAGGACCATGATGATGGTTATCCCATATTGGCGACGGAGTTTGGCCAGAAGTTGCATGATCTCTATCTGGTAATTTAGGTCCAGGTATGAAGTGGGTTCATCAAGCAGAAGTATCTTGGGTTCTTGGGCCAAAGCCCGGGCCAATAACACTCTCTGCTTTTCTCCTCCGCTGAGTTCATTCACCTGACGATCAGCCAGCCTGGTGGTGTCGGTCAAGTCCATAGCCTGCTCAACTATCCCGATATCTAATCTGCCTTCACTGGCAAATCTTTTCATGTGGGGGATGCGCCCCATCATAATCAGGTCCCTTACCGTAAACGGAAAACTCAAGCTCTGTTCCTGAACAACCACCGCCATCTTCTTGGCTATCTGGGTGGCCGGCACTTTGTATATGTCTTCCTCTTCCAACATTACTTTACCATGCAAAGGCTGTAACACCCGGCTCATAGCTCGAAGAAGAGTCGACTTTCCAGAACCGTTGGGGCCGACAATTCCCACCATATCACTCGTGTGTATCTGAAGGCTGGCATCCTGCAACACGGGAGTCGCTCCATAGGTACAGGTTATGCCCAATATGTCGAAAATCACAATAGTACCCTCCCAAGGTTAAAACAGAGCATTCTTTTGCCGACGCAGCAGAAATATGAAGAAGGGCCCGCCGACCAGAGCCGTAATAATACCCACCGGCAACTCGCTGGGAGCGATAAGGACCCGGGACGCCGAATCGGCCAACAATAAAAATGTAGCCCCGGTCAAGGCTACCGCAGGCAGTAGGATGCGATGATCTGAGCCGAAGAGCATGCGAACGATATGAGGGATCACCAGTCCTACAAAAGCGATCATTCCGCTGACTGAAACACAAGCTCCGGTCAGTAACGCGGCCGCCATCAATAGATAGCGCTTGACCCTTTCCACCTCTACACCCAGATGCTGCGCTGATTCTTCACCCAATAACAAAGCGTTCAGTTCTCGGGCAAAAACAAATATGATAGCAGCACCAAAAATCCCATAGGGGAGGAACATAAACACATAGTCCCAACTCGCGCCCGAAAATCCTCCCATTAACCAAAATACTATCTGATGCAATTGCTCCCCGCTAAAATACAGGCAGAGGGATTCCACCGCCGACAATATCGTGTTTATCGCTATCCCCGCAAGCAATAGAGTCATTATCGGCACCTTGCCTCCCACCCGGGCCAGATTATACACTAGCGCTATGGTTATGATGGCAAAAACAAAAGCAAAAACCGGTATGCCAAAACGCATCGGGATGCCCCAGGCAGGATGAATCATGATGCTCAATACCGCTCCCAAAGCGGCGCCCGATGAGACTCCAATTACATAGGGGTCGGCCATTGGGTTACGGAACAACCCCTGGAAGGTGGCGCCTGCCAGTGCCAGTCCAGCACCAACCAGCCCGGCGAGTATTACTCTGGGGAACCTCATCGTCATTATGATAATGTCGTGTTCCGGTAGCCGATTGGTTCCCAACCCTCCCCCTAAACCGGGGATATGGCTTAACAAGATGTTTGCAATCTCGGCTGGCGGGATAAAGACGGCTCCAATGGTTATGCCAATAATCAAAGATCCCAGCAGCGCAGTCGCCAGGAGCAACAATATCGCGGATCTCTTCAATGTGCTGCGATACCCCATGATTTAATCATCCTGCCTTCTTTATTTGATCAGCGAGGGATGCAGGGCCTTGGCCATAGTCTCCAATCCATCCACAATTCGGGGTCCTGCCAAGGACACCAGGTCTGCTTCTATGGTATAAATGCGATTGTTCTTGACAAAATCAATCTGCGACCAACCTTGGCGGGATGCTACCTGCTCTGGCGATATTAGAGCGCCACTGCCATGACCATAAGAGTTAATCATTACGGTCGGATTCCTCTTAATAATCACCTCTTCGCTTAATTTCGGGTATGGCTCAATATTGTCGTCAGTCATATTTATCCCTCCGGCCAATCTGATTAGTTGAGCGATCAGGGTATCCTTGCCGGCAGACATATAGGGTTCGTACCAAAGTTCATAGTAAACCAGCGGTCTTTGGTCATTCGCCACCTTAGCGATCCTGACGCTCACGGCATCCACTCTGCTCTTTAAATCCCCTGTGAGTTCTGCTGCCTTGTTGTCAATTCCGGCCGCATTGCCTACCAACAGGATATTGCTATAAACCCCTTCAAGGGTTTTGGCATTTAGGACCACAACCTTAAGACCTGCATCTTCCATCGCCTTGAGTAATTGCATGTGAATATCGGAAGCCAATACCAAATCAGGCATAACCGCAACTATCTTTTCCAGACTGGGATCTTCAAATCCTCCCACTTTATACGCTTGCTTGGCTTCTTCAGGATAATCGCAATAATTGGTATTGCCAACTACCTTGGGACCTAGACCAAGAGCATATAAAATCTCGGTATTGCTGGGAGCAAGTGATACAATACGGGTTGGTTCGGCGGTCAGGATTATTTGCCGCCCCATATCATCAGTAATGGTTAATGGGTAGCCCTGACCGCTGGTTTGAACAGTTTCCTTATCTGAAGGTGCATTAGCCCCTCTGCTGCAACCAGTTACGGAAAAAACCACCCATACAATAACCATACATACCAATACTTTATTCTTCGCGAAACCGATACTCATTCCTGCAGGCCTCCCCCAAACATTTGAGCTAATCCATAATCACCCTGGCTTCATCAAAGGTAGCCATTTCACTCATTATCCGGTTTGCTGCCTCGATGACATTGAATGCCAGCGCCGCCCCGGTACCTTCTCCTAGGCGCATGCGCATGTGCAACATCGGCTTTAAACCGATGACCTCCAATAACACCTTATGCCCCGGTTCCTCTGACAGATGGGACGCGATTATGTAGTCTTTAGCCCGCGGAGCTAACTTACTGGCTATCAAAGCAGCTGCTCCTGATATGAAACCATCAATCACGACCGGAGTTCTGCGGGTTGCACAGCCTAAAATCAAGCCCGTCATTCCGGCTATTTCCAGTCCGCCCACCTTGGCCAAGACATCGATGGGATCATTCGGGTCAGGGCGATTAACTTCTAAAGCACTTCCAATAGCCTTAACTTTCCTTTCCACTCCTCCAACGTTCAACCCCACCCCCGGGCCTACGATTACTGATAAGGGCATATCGGAATAGGTCGCCAGGATAGCACTGCTGGACGTGGTATTACCAATACCCATCTCGCCGGTGGCCAGCACATTTATACCTTCTTCTATTTGTGTTTGAGCTATTTCTATTCCCACTTCGATGGCCTTTATGGCCTCTTGCCTGGTCATAGCCGGGCCCTTGGTCATATTGGCGGTACCCAGCCTCACTTTACGGGAGATGAGGTGAGGATCCTGCAATGTCGGATCTGCCACTCCAACATCCACAACTCTTACTTCAGCGCCAGCCAGGCGAGCCAGCACGTTTATTCCTGCTCCTCCCTTTAAAAAGTTATATACCATCTGGGGTGTGACTGACTGCGGCGCAGCACTGACTCCTTCTTCGACCACGCCATGATCACCAGCCATAACAATCACCATTTTGCTGCGCAGCATGGGGATGACATCACCGGTAATCCCTGCCAGTTGCACTGCCAGATCCTCCAACACCCCTAGGCTGCCGATGGGTTTGGTAAGGCTGTTAAGCCGATTGATAGCCTTTTGCATGGACTCTATGTCAAGAGGCCGGATATCCTCCAATACACTTTTTATGATCATCGTTTCCCTCCCTTGTTTCATATAAATCTCCATTCGGCCATTGAGGATATTCTATTGCTCCGGAGCAATTGCTCCGGAGCAAAAAGTCCGTATGCGCCTTGTCCGTTCTCATCTCGACTACATCGAACGTTCCATTGCGCAGCTTGATTCTGCTATAGGCGCTATGGTTACAAAGCATGAGGGCCTTATTTCCCTCTTATGTACCAATCTCGGAGTTGACCGCCGTTCTGCTGTCGCGGTCATCTCCGAGATTGGTACGGATATGACGCAATTTGGCTCCTCAAAGCGTTTGTGCTGCTGGGCGAGCCTAACGCCCGGCAATAACGAATCTGGCGGAAGGAAACTTTCGGTTCGCATTACACGTGCAGGAGTTTATCTCAAACCTGCGTTGGTGCAAGTCGCCCATACAGTCGTGAAAGCAACCGAATCCGCCTACTATCGCCTAAAATATGAGCAGATTTCCAAACGCCGAGGAAAGAAACGCGCCATTATCGCCATAACCAGAATGATTCTCACCGCTATTTTCTCTATGAGGTCTGCTGGTGAGGTATGGAATCCCTGTGACCTTCTCAATATTGCCGGAAGCACTCAAGGAACAGCAGAATGCCAAGGCAATCCGACAAGCTATACGTTTCCTTGAAAAGCAAGGGTTAGCTGTCGGATAGCCCTTTTAAGATATCTTTGGCCTTGCTCTGTAAGTCTCCAATAGTATGCAGGGCTTTTTTGCTATGCCTTTACAGCGGTTACTTTGACTTTTCTTTCACGCTAAAAAGCTCCATTTCCGTTCAAGAAAATGGAGGTCTAACCCATATCCATACACCCCCCCTTTCTTGCCAGGGTAACGTGCAAAGCAGCGGTCAGGTCTCCAGACTTGCGGGTCTTGGCAAAGTTTCCGCCATTCTAGTCCTGACACCCAGGGGCAAATGGACACATGCTCCCCGTTTACAGTAGCGCAACCGTCCAGGACTCTCACCTGATTCCCTGGCACCAGTTGCTACGCTGATACCCCGCTGCTCACAAATATTCAGTTTATTGGCCTACTACCGTAGTTCATTATATCTTTTTTATATATACTGGAGTAAACATACACTTTCATGAAATTTCGTGGTTAAGGGGGCAACTATAATGAATCCTGGTTTGAAAGCGAAGCTCCAGTCCATCCTGGGACTGGAAACATATGCTAACAGGATGGGGTTTTCCACAACTTGTCTGCTACTGGCTAGAGATATTGTATTAGACGAAAGGGTCACAATGCATTGCCATCTGAATCTATGCACCAATTACGGAAAAAACCTTATGTGCCCCCCGTTTCTCCCGTCAGTGGCGGATAACCGGCAGATGATTGATAGGTATACCTTTGCTCTCTTACTGCAATTAAAGCAAGCGCTTGACCGATACGACAAAGAATTTATGCGCCAAACCTTTGACGCTAACGCCCGCCGTTTCGGCCAGATGGCTGTGGCCCTGGAACGAAAGGCTTTCAGTGATGGTTTCCGCTTGGCTATGGCTCTAGGTGCCGGTGAGTGTAAACTGTGCGACAATTGCGTCATCCAAAATGGGGAGCGAAATTGTGTCCACCCCGGAACTGCCCGTCCCTCGATGGAAGGCATGGGGATCGACGTAGTCCGGACGTTTGCCGCTGCCGGCTTGGATCTGGATTTCACCACTGCTCAATTAACCGTGGCTGGTATCCTCTTGATCGACTAATTGTAACGGGGCTTTCCTCCGAAAGGACCTGCGCGGGCATCCCGATCTTCTTCCTCGGAAATAATCCTGACCATTGATTTGGGGATTAGGAAACTACGTCCCCGATCATCCACGTACACCAAAAGCCAGATGTCGTCGGGTCCTTTGGGGCCGCGGCGACCCACCACCGATCCTTTGAAGTTGTATAAAGGATGCCTGGATTCACATATAACCACCCTGTCCCCGATATCCATTCAATTCTCCTTACCGCCAGACCAATTGGTCCAGCTCCTATCATCTGGTTGGTTCCCAATATACCTATTAACCCCGGATTACCCTTAGGCCAGTATCGGCGAATATTTTCTCCAACAATTCCTCGTCTTTCGACCTGTCGTGGATATCTTCAGGCAAGTGGTCAAACAGGTGGTATAAAAAGCTCCTGCCTGCATCCAGATCTGTTGCTGACAAGCACTTGCCCGTATCAACTTCTTGGCAAGCATAATGTCCCAGGACAGACACTGCCAGCGGGTAGTCCTCCTCCTCAGCCAAGGGATAGAAGCCTTTAGCCCCGCTGATCAATAACAGCCCATGACTCAGACCACCCGATCTCATGGGTAACACGACTTCTTCGACATTCAGTTTCAGCTGGTGCTTACGGTCTAGAAAGGCCGCCAATTGCTCCACTTCTTTCTCGTGCAGCAATTCAGTCACCATGATACGGTCATAATCAGCATTCGCATCTTCCTCATCATAATCGACGATTATTTCGTCCCAAGGAGCCGGGGGTTCTGTTCTGCCGACAACGAACCAGTCCATTCTCACCTGCTCCTGTTCCATGAATTTGTCTATGATTGACCAGGCTTTGAACAATCTCAACCNNGTTTTGACCGTCACCTTAATACTGCGGCAGCAATCATCATTCTTTATCACGATATTGTCTTCCTTTTCGAACAACCGGTAATCACCTTCGGTTTCTACGATAATGTCCTCAAGTTTCAGGCCGTCTTTTTTGGAGATAAACAACATCCGGTTTAAGGGAATCAAATAATTCTCCTTGATGATAGCCATAATATGCCTCCTTTTTAGTATGTGTATTTTCAGTTAACCTGATTTGGGCCAATACCCTTCCACTTCACTAGGGGGGAATATCCCCCGGTCAGTTACCACCCCTGCCACCAGATGGGGTGGCGTCAAATCAAAAGCCGGGTATAATCCCTGTACCTTTGCGCCTGTAATTCTGACCCCGTTAAAATTCACTACCTCTTGAGGGTTCCGGAACTCAATGGGTATTTCTTGGGCAGAACTCGAATTCCTATCCGGACCTCCATAACCTAAAACATAGAAAGGGATAGAATGATAATCAGCCGCCAGGGCCAGTTGAAATGTCCCTACTTTATTGGCGATGGTCCCGTCCAACGCGATACGATCGGCTGCCGTAATCAGTTTATTCACCATGCCTTGGCTCATGCAATACGCAACCATGTTGTCAGTAATCAATGTCACCGGCAACCCCAACTCCGATACTGCCCAAGCGGTCAATCGGGCACCTTGCAAATAGGGCCGGGTCTCGGTGCAAATAACCTTGATCTCTTTTCCATTTTGCTGAGCTTTAATAAACATATACAACAAACCGGCACCCGGAAAGCAATGAGTTAAAACGGCATCTCCATCGTGCAGCAGGGTCTCGGCCCAATCACCGGTTAACCGCGAGCGGGCGTCCTGTTTTTGAATAATATTTTCTAACTGTGTTAAGATCTGAGGCGACCATGGATACTGATCCCAATTGGTTCGGATCATTATGTTTTCCAAAATAGCCGCGATATGAAAACCGGTAGGGCGGGTTGCCACTAATCGTTGCCGTGCTTGCTCCATAAGAACGTATCCCTGGTTTGGTTTAAACGCACTTTTCTTTTCAATTTCGCGGGCTGCCAACCATAATCCATAACCAGCGGTAATGGCGATATCGCCTGCTCCTTGAACAGCCATGATTTCGATGGCCTGAGCCACGGTTTCATAGTCAAGGCAAACAACTTCCTCAACCTGGTGAGGAAAACGTCGGCGATCGAGTATGACCAACGAATCGTGTCTCAAGAAAACGGTTTGCCCGATTTTCAACAGCAACGATTCACTCATATCTATTCCCTCTCCGTCATCCATAGTTAGGAAACACCTGCCAGGAATAGCCTAGCTATTCCTGGCAGGTGCATTGTTCTTTATCCATTCGACAATGGTATTGTAATTGGCTCCCGGACCAAACACCGCTGCGGCAGTCCCATTAGTCACCAAATTCCTCCGGACTTCTTCGGGAATAACTCCGCCACCAATGACCGCAACATCTTCCCCCCCCAGGGAATTAAGCAATTCCCTGAGCCGGGGGAAAGCTTCTCTGTGGGCGCCGGTATGCATGCTCAGCCCACAGAAATCAACATCTTCCTGTATAGCTGTTTGGGCTACCTCATCAAGGGTTCGATATAACCCCAAGTAAATCACTTCTATCCCATTGTCCTTCAAGTTTCGAGCCAGCAAACGCACTCCCCGGTCGTGCGAATCCAATCCAATTTTGGCCAGCAAAACTCGAATTGCCTTGTTATTCATATCCGACCTTCCTTATGAGTCGCCGTAGCTGTCCAATTCTTCCTTTATATAACGCTCAGCGATATCATCAGCTACGGAATACGGATCTGCTTCTTTGAGCAGACAACGATCAACCATCCGCTTCATTTCGCCGCTCGATTCGAGTTGCTGTAGAATTGGGCACATGATAGCCCCCCACAAGGCCTCTTGGATCTCAGCAGCGGTCTTGCGGCGCATCCGTTCGGAGATAAGGTCGTTGTCAACCAGGAACTGATAGTGGTCTTCAATCTTATCCCGCAGTTTTTCCACGCTCTCGGCAAATTTGTGCGGTTCCATAACGCTTTCCACCAGTAGCACTGGAACTTGCCATCCCTTTGATACGCCGGCACGGTCCCGGGACATCTGTATCATGTTCATGGTCTCTTTGTAGAGTTTCCCCGCTCCATCCCGGTCAGCTTTGTTAATAACGAAAATATCAGCTACTTCCATCAACCCGGCCTTTAGGGCCTGAATCTCATCACCCATTCCTGGTACCAAGACAACTATGACCGTATGCGCGTGGTTGATAATCTCAACTTCCTGTTGACCAACCCCTACGGTCTCCACAATAATTCGGTCCTTACCTATCACATCCATAACATGAATGCCTTCACCAACCGCCTTGGATAGACCACCCATAGCACCACGGGTTGCCAGACTTCTTACCCACACTCCCGGGTCCTCGGCGTGGCGCAGCATGCGAATCCTGTCTCCAAGAAGTGCTCCTCCGGTAAAGGGACTGGTAGGGTCCACCGCCAATACCCCAACTGTATTGCCTTTGCTGCGATAGGCTTGGATAAGTTCATCTGTCAGCGTACTCTTACCAGCCCCAGGTGCCCCGGTAATCCCTATCACATGGGATTTCCCGGTTTCCTTGAATATCTCCTGTATGGCGATATAGGTATCAGTGATCTGATCTTCCAGGTTTCTTATAAGGCGGGATGCTGCCCTGACATCTCCCTCCAAAACCCTTTTACCTAATTCTTTCATTAGCAAATCACTCCCTTGGAGTTATATTGGCTCTGATCCAATCGTTTATGGAATCTAAAGTCGCCCCAGGCAAGAATACCTCTTTGATACCAGCGTTTTTCAGTGGTTGGATATCCTTATCGGGGATTATTCCCCCACCGACCACCGTTATATCGTCAGCTCCGCTGTCCCGCAGCAGTTTGGCTACCTGGGGATAGAGATAGTTGTGAGCCCCCGATAAGCAACTCAACCCTACCATATCAACATCTTCCTGCAAAGCAGTGGCGGCAATCTGTTCCGGAGTCTGATGACAGCCGGTGTAGATTACCTCAAAACCAGCATCGCGAAAACTCCTGGCTAAAACTCTGGCTCCACGATCATGACCATCCAAACCGGGTTTCGCTAAGAGTATCCGAATTCTTCTCTGTGCCATAACGCTTTACCTCCTTCAAATCCAATTAGTATATGCCAGGATCGCGATACTCACCGTAGACTTCCCGATACACATCGCAAATCTCTTGGACGGTTGCATAGTTCTTAACTGCCTCGATGCAGTAAGGCATTACGTTATCACCTTTCTTGCAGGCTTCAGCAAGGTCTTTGAGGCACTCCGCCACCTTGCGGCCATCCCGTTTACGTTTGGTTTCTGCCAATCGCCTTAGCTGTTCTTCTTCAATGGAGTCGTCGATCTCCACCAAGGGGATTTCGACGTCTTCATCCTGAACATATTTGTTGACACCGATCATAATCTTCTCCCCGGAATCGATCTGCTGCTGGAATTTATAGGCTGCATCGGAGATTTCCATCTGCGGGAATCCTTTCTCGATGGCGGCTACCATTCCGCCCATCTCGTCGATCTTGTGGATGTAGTCCCAGGCCTTTTCTTCCATCTCGTTGGTCAGCGCTTCGACGAAATAAGAGCCAGCTAGGGGGTCGATAGTGTTGACAACGCCGGTTTCCTCAGCAATCAACTGCTGGGTTCTCAGTGCGATTTGAACTGCATGGTCGGAAGGCAGGCACAGAACTTCATCCAAAGAGTTGGTGTGCAGGGATTGGGTTCCACCCAAAACTGCTGCCAAAGCTTCGGTTGCAGTCCGGATCACATTATTATAAGGCTGCTGCGCGGTCAGTGAGCATCCAGCGGTCTGAGTGTGGAACCTCATCCACCAGGAACGCGGATCCTGAGAATTGTAACGTTCGCGCATACCTTTGGCCCATATCCGGCGGGCAGCTCTTAACTTGGCGATCTCTTCAAAGAAATCGATATGGGAGTTGAAGAAGAAGGACAGCCGCGGGCCAAACTCATCGACATGCAGTCCTTTACGGCGTATAGCATCTTCCACATATTCCATTCCATCACGGAGAGTGAAAGCCAATTCCTGTACCGCAGTGGCACCAGCTTCACGAATGTGATATCCGCTGATACTGATTGTGTTCCACCTAGGCACGTGTTTAGTTCCAAATTCAACCGTATCACTAATCAATTTCACTGAAGGTTCCGGGGGGCACATCAATGTCTTCTGGGCGATGAACTCTTTTAGCATGTCATTCTGAATTGTGCCGCCAATCTTGGTAAGGGGAATACCTTGTTCCTGGGCAGAGGCACAGTACATGGCCCAAAGCGCGGTAGCCGGTGGATTGATGGTCATTGACGTGGTTATCTTGTCCAGTGGGATGCCCTTAATAAGATCCCGGAAGTCATCTATCGTATCAATAGCTACTCCACATTTCCCACATTCGCCCTTGGCTTTAGGGGAGTCAGTATCATATCCCATCAGGGTTGGGAAGTCAAAAGCCGTACTCAGACCGGTCTGCCCGGTAGATAGCAGATAATGCCAACGTTGGTTGGTTACTACAGCTGTGCCCATGCCGGCAAACATTCTGAACGTCCAGTATTTTCCTCGATACCCAGTGGCCTGATTGCCCCGCAAATAGGGAAATTGTCCAGGGTAGGCAATATCTTTTTCAAAGTCCATGTCCTTAATGTCATCGGGCCCATAAATTCTCTTGATCTCCAGATCTGAAACGGTGCTCCAGCGTTCCTTCATGTCGGGATTTTTTGAAATTACTTTCTTGACCTCATCTTCCCATTTCTTCCTCAACAGGCTTGATTTATCTAACAAATCTTGTGTAAACAAAGGGCTCCCTCCTTCTTTATTCACGTAGAAGTAACTTTGGGAAACGTATTACACTATGTTGGATAAGTACACGGTTCTATTAATTCTGCTCTCAAATGTTGCGTTACGAAGGTCAGTACTCTATCCCAGCCCGGTCCTTAATGCCGGCCTGATAGTGGTGTTTTATCTCGGTTACTTCACTAACCATATCTGCGACATCCCGGATCTTCTCAGATGCGTACCGACCAGTAAGAAGCAAGTCCACTGCAGGCGGTTTGTTTTTAATCAGGTCCAAAACCATTTCCTCGGGTATCAGTGCAAAATCCACCGCAACATTGATCTCATCAAGTATTACCATGTCAAACTCCCCGCTGTGGACTATTTCCTCAGCTTTTTTCAATCCTTCCCAAGCCAGTTGAACATCCACGCCGGCAGGGTCATCACGCATTACGAAACTATCTAGACCAAACTGGAGTATCCTTAAATCAGGAAGGTATTTTTCTGCCGCTATAACCTCGCCGTATTTCCTTCCTTTCATAAATTGAATTATGCATACTCGGTAGCCCTGACCGATAGCACGTAAAGCCTGCCCAAAGGAAGAGGTCGTTTTACCTTTGCCGTTTCCCGTAATAACCATTACCAATCCCCGTTTAGCCTTGGTTGCACTGGACTCCATCTCTGCCAAAATTTCACCTCCTTTACCTATAGATAGATATTGGGTTCTTTTTGTCTCAGGAAGACTTTTTTGCCAACCTTTCTCCTTCTATTAATGCAACATTTATGCCACTATTGGCGTTAAACCCTTCAGCCCCCACCCTATCTGCCGTGCCTGCCTGGGCTTAAATAGATGCTCGTGCAATTGTGTTGCAGAACGGCAACAGCAGGCAGCTTTGTCATCCCCCAGCCAGCAAGGGACTATTAAAATCGTTCGTCTATTTCCACTGTTTGATCTCGATCAATGCAAACCATGCCGCCTCATATTGTTTACTGCCATAACATACGATAGCATTATCCCCTTTTAGAATATTAAAAGGGGGGAAATAGTATGATAACCATTCCCCCCTGACTGTAAGAGTTGCTGCAGTTCGCCAACAAATAGCTGTTGCGTTTCTGCGCGTGTTTGTTGTTGGCCTGCAACGGGCCATTCGTTGCCCCCCGCTTTTATCTGCGTGCGATATTGTATTTGGCCGCCTTTCGTACTAGGGTCGACGCATTCACGTCCAATTGCTTGGCCATCACCCGGGTAGTTTGATTTTGGCCGTAAACCTTTTCCAGTAATTGTTTTTCCACGCTTTCTACCGCAACCTTGAGAGGAACAATGCCGGAAACCATTACATAAGAAGCCGACCCCTCTCCCCGGTCCTGCATATGGACGGGGAGATCTTCCCGAGTTATGCTGTCCTTATCCGCTATTACGATGATTCTTTCGATCAAGTTGGTCAACTCTCTAACATTCCCCGGCCAGTCATAACGCATCAATATGTCGATTACATCCGGCGATATTCTCTTGTCCAGATTGTATTTACGGTTGAACACCTGAGCGAAATGCGCAACCAGGACCGGAATATCTTCGGTTCTGTCCCTTAGGGGTGGAATGTGCAGAGGTATTACGTTCAGGCGATAGAATAAATCCTCCCTGAACTCCTTATTCTGTACCATACAGAATAGATCTCTGTTGGTAGCGGCTATAATTCGCACATCGACCTTGATCGGTTTCTCACCCCCGATTCTGGTTATTTCCTTTTCTTGCAGAAATCTAAGCAGCTTGGCTTGCAAGTTATAGGCTACTTCCCCAACCTCATCCAGGAACAGCGTCCCTCCGGCAGCTAGCTCGATATGCCCCCGTTTTCCTTCCTTTTTAGCACCGGTAAATGCTCCCTCTTCATAACCAAATAACTCTGATTCCAACAGGCTTTCAGGTATCGCCCCACAGTTTATCTTGATTAAGGGCTTGTTAGCGCGGGCACTGCTGGAATGAATCAAATCAGCCACCAGCTCTTTACCGGTGCCGGACTCACCGGTTATCAGTACGGTGGCGTCTACACTCGCGACACGCATGGTCATATCAACCAGATCGCCCATTTTGGAGGATGTGAATACAAATTTCTCGTCCCCGGCAAAATGGAGCTTGAGTGAACGCAATTGACTCTCGTAGTGTTGCGACAATTCCTGCACCTTTTCCAACTCCTGTTTCAAAAGAGTCAGTTCAGTTATATCCCGCACATTGCAGACCACCCGGATGATCCTACCGTTTTCATCACAGACAGGGTTTCCGGTGGTGAGGATAAGCTTGCCCGTCCCACTTTCCTGCATAGCCGTTATAGATTTACCCTGTTCCAACACATCCCAAGTCACCGGATCCGAGATTACTCCATTGATCTTGATCTCCTCAACGGTTCTGCCCAAGTATTCATGGGCACTTATACCGGTTAACTGCTCAAACGCTTTATTATAGCGCAATATGTTACCCTTGCCATCCGTTATAAACAATCCATCAAAGGATGATTCCACAATGGCATCCAATTCCTCATTCAGTTCCTTGACATAATTTAACTCCCCGGACATTTTCTCGATGTCCGAAATATCCTGCAGTACTGCCACCGCTCCAATAATCTTGCCACTCTTCTTAATCGGTGAACGGTTGGACATAAACCAGCGACCATCCAGGTTTACTTTCTTTACCGGTTCTGATTGACCTGAAGCGAGTATGTTAATCAGATCATTTCCAGGTAAGACTTCGGCTATGTTTTTACCCAGGGCATCCTCAGCGTTTATCCCCAGGTATTCCTCCGCCGCTGAGTTCCAGATCCTTATAATGGCTTGGGCATCAATAGAGATTATCATATTGTAAGCAGAGTTGATTACCGTATCATATTCCAAAGATATGTCATTATATGAATAGAAGAAGGCCTTGGCTATATCTCCGCGGGTGAGCATTCCCACCACCCTGCCATGCTCATCGATTACTGGGAGTCTGGGCACGGTCGCGTTGACCACCTCGCCAAACTCATCGTCAGGGTGCCCGGTGTAAACATCCCGGGTCATCATTTCTTCCACCCGGGTATTCATAATATCCCGGTTGTTGATTATGGACCGATAAACATGGCTCTTGGTAAACAATCCGACCAACTGACCCTGCTCATCTACGACTGGAGCACCATCTATCTGTTGCTCCAGAAATATGGTTACTACCTCCCCTACCGTCTGATCCGGCTTCAGGGTCAATGGTTTGGGGCTCATAATCTCACTAACCTTCATGCTATCTCACCCCTATGTACTCAATTAATATTAACCATCGCTGCCTTACCACTGGTCCCGCACCTACATTAGGCATAGATTGTAATGTTGCAGCAGAGCGCCCATATTATGTGGTTTTCGAGATCCGGTCCATACAGATTCAATCGCCGGTAAAGCCATGAGGATTACACCTTTTCTTCAATAATAACATGTAGGCCCGGCTCCTGCATGGGTATAACCGTCAATTCCCTATTGGTAATGGCTGGGCAATGGGGGTAGCAAAATTAAAAGCACTTTCCATGAAAGGAAAGTGCTCTTTTTCCTGGAGCGGGAAAAGGGGTTCGAACCCTCGACACCCGGCTTGGGAAGCCGGTGCTCTACCACTGAGCTACTCCCGCAATATCTAACAGGGATATTCTATAACATCCCCAACCTTTAGTCAAACCAGAGATCTTAACCAGCGTTATTGGTCGTCCAGTAAATCCGCTAGAATAATTTTGCTCAAACAATCAAAGCTATTATTAAATCCCGGAAGGAGTGAGTCGGTCTGAAAGTCTTGTGGAAAGGCGCCATTAGTTTTGGACTGGTCAACATCCCAGTCAGTATGTACGTAGCCACTGAAAACAAAGACATAACTTTCAATTATCTTCATAAAGAGTGTATGTCCCCGATCAAGTATCAAAAGCTCTGTCCCCGCTGCGAACGAGAAGTAGGCAGCGCTGACATCGTGCGGGGTTACGAATATGAGAAAGGCCGTTATGTGGTGATCAGTCCGGAGGATTTTGACCGCATCCGACAGGAGAATATCAAGACGGTTGATATCCTGGACTTTGTCAGCCTAACCCAGGTGGACCCGATTTATTTTGATAAGAGCTACTACTTGGAACCTGCCCCAGAAGGGGAAAAAGCCTACACCCTTATAGTCGAGGCCATGCAGAAGACCCGCAAGATCGCCATCGCGAAGGTATTCATCCGCTCCCGCCAATCCCTGGTAGCCATCCGGGTCAAGGATAACATCCTTGTGATGGAAACCATTTTCTACTCTGATGAGGTTCGTTCCTCCCAAACTTTGAACCTTGGTCTGGACCCATCTCGCCTCCATGATAATGAAATAAAGATGGCGGTCAGCCTGATCGACAACCTATCTACCGACTTTGAGCCGGCCCGTTATGAAGATGATTACCGCCAGGCTCTACGGGAGATCATTGAGGCCCGGATTGCCGGACAGGATATTGTTTCCCCAGCCCCGGTCCCGGAAAAAGATAATATGGTCAATCTGCTGGAAGCCTTAAAGACCAGCGTAAAGCTGGCAGAGGAGAATCGCAAACCCTCGGCCCAAAAGACGGGTGGCGCCCGCAAGAAAGCCCGCACCAGCAGCTAGAAACGATCCATGCCGGATAGCAATGCAAAGGCTGCCGATCATAACCAAGAAAAAACGCGCGAAAGAAAAACAACCCACCACGCTCTATGCCCGTTATGGCACGAGTTGGAGTATGACCTGCGTACTTGCCAACCGGCAGAATATGGGCCGCCTGTTGCTGCCGGTCATTGCCGGGGTGCTTTGCCAATTAATCAGAAAGCAAGCTGTCGTAGAATATCACCACCAGATTACCACCAATCCTTATTATCCCGTAAGGCTGAATTGGAAGCCCAAATCAACCAGCGGCGCGATATACTAACCACACCCTTATCGGAAGTTACCGATGAATTGTCGGCTTATGACCAGCATCCCAGTGATGCTGCCAGCGACACCTTCGAAAGGGAGAAAGAGCTTGGCTGGCTGAATATGGTGCAGGCCGAACTGGATTAGGTTCATCGAGCCTTGGATGATCTGCACAAGGGTAGCTATGGTATCTGTGCCCAGTGTCGTCGGGATATCGAACCAGCCCGCCTGGAAAGATTAGTCCATACCAATCTATGCTCGTCTTGTATCCGAAATTAGTCCGATGATTTCGACCGCCCCGCTGAAGAAGATGTAATTCGATACGGTGTCGCTTTCATGCCTGATTGGGATATCGCTGGTTATGGCTGTGATGAGTACAAGTAAGGAGTGAGAAGATGCGACCTGGCTAACATCATGCTGCCAATTAATTGCTAGTTGACAAGCGAAATAATGTTGCGAACAGTACCATATCATCAGACTCTTAACCTATTTCCAATAATGAATACCGGGGCCGTAAACCCCGGTATTGCTTGTTTTATATGGTGGGCGCGGAGGGTTTCGAACCCACGACTTCTACCGTGTGAAGGTAGCACTCTTCCGCTGAGTTACGCGCCCACATTTATCAATCGATCAACCTAGTTACACTATATAACACTTATATGCGCTCGACAACTAGAACAAGGACTTGGTCACGATTGTCTGGTTTCTCTTCGGCCCCACCGCCAACAGGGCTTGTTTGACTCCGGTTAGTTCCTCGATCACGCGGATATAGTCTTGGGCTGCTACGGGCAGGTCCGCGTATTCCGTAATTCCGCTGATATCCTGCTGCCACCCGGGCATCTCAATATACTCGGGTTTACAATCCTGCAAAATGTGATTGTTCTCCGGAAATTCCTTCAGTAATTCACCCCGGCAATGATATCCGACACAAATCTTCACCACCGGAAAGGCATCCAGGACGTCCAATTTAGTGATTGCCAAATCGGTCAATCCGTTAATACGAGCTGCATAACGCAGTATCACGGCGTCCAACCAGCCGCACCTGCGGGGACGCCCTGTGGTAGTACCGAATTCGGCTCCCCGCTGGCGCAAGAATTCGCCGGTCTCATCTAATTGTTCGGTGGGAAAAGGACCTTCGCCAACCCGTGTTGTGTAGGCTTTAGCAATGCCAATCACTCGTCCGATTTCAGTTGGCCCTATTCCTGCACCTATGCAGGCACCTCCCGCTGTAGGGTTTGATGAGGTCACATATGGGTAAGTACCATGATCGATATCAAGCAATGTACCCTGAGCGCCTTCGAAAAGAACCTTCTTGCCATCCCTGAGGGCAGTATGAACCAGCAGCGAGGTATCCGTAACATAGTGTCTAACCAAATCTATCTGTTTCATCAACTGTCCATACATATCGTCAAGGTCAAAAACTGGTTCCC
>LSQX01082793.1_pt1 | contig 17818 bp, 19 predicted proteins | sample 654561 | NCBI WGS metagenome assembly LSQX01 (sample SAMN04489861, study PRJNA283612) | anaerobic digester metagenome | isolation source: 4 biogas reactors fed with cattle manure at either 37C or 55C with and... | place: Denmark: Kongens Lyngby | collected 2014
GGCCTTGCCTGTCGGACGCTTAACAAATTTTGATCTTGAACATCTAGTTGAAACCAGCGATAAATGGATCCGGGAAAGGACGGGGATTGAGGAAAGGCGTATACTTAGCCCCGGTGAGACAAACTCCGGGCTGTCGCTTGCTGCTTCTAAAATAGCCCTGGAAAGGGCCGGTTTGGAACCTCGTGATATCGATTTAATTCTTGTGGCAACGGTAACCCCGGACATGGTCTTCCCTTCAACAGCATGTTTGATTCAGTCTGAACTTAATGCCTGTAACGCGGCGGCGTTTGATCTTGCGGCGGGGTGTACAGGTTTTTTATATGGCTTAAGTGTTGCGGAACAGTTTATTAAAACCGGCGCGATGAAAAATATCCTCCTGGTCGGGGCTGATACCCTTTCCCCGGTTATCGATTGGCAGGATCGCAATACATGCGTGCTCTTCGGTGACGGTGCGGGAGCTGTAGTGATCAGGGAAGTGGAAGGGGATCGCGGGTTGCTTGTGAGCAAAATGTTCTCAGACGGCAGTAAGGCAGGTTTATTATATGTCCCTGCCGGTGGGAGCAGGGCTCCTGCCTCACTCAGGACTGTTGAGGAAAGAATGCATTATGTAAAAATGAACGGCCCAGAGATTTTTAAATTTGCAGTGACGGTTATGGTAGGCTCCACAAAAAAAATACTGGACCTTTGCGGCAAAGAACTTGAAGACCTTGATTTTTTAATACCGCATCAGGCAAATGTGCGTATTATCAAGGCGGCATCTAAAAGGTTGCATTTAAAACCCGAACAGGTTCTGGTGAATATCCAGCGTTACGGGAATATATCTTCGGCATCTATCCCCGTTGTTTTGGACGAAGCGGTAGAAGAAGGGAAAATAAAAACAGGCGATTTAATAGCCATGGTATCGTTTGGCGCTGGTCTGACCTGGGGCGCTGCTCTAATAAAATGGTAGCTGAGGAGGTAAAATATGGGTAAATGTGCTTTTCTTTTCCCCGGTCAGGGCGCGCAGTACGTGGGCATGGGTAAAGAAATGGCAGATAATTTTCCTGCTTCCAGGGCTGTTTTTGAGGAAGCTGATGAAATACTGGGATTTAAAATTAGTAATGTTATCTTCCGGGGAGAAAAAAAAGATTTAAAAAAAACGGAGATAACTCAACCGGCGGTTTTAACAACAAGTATCGCTATTTTGGAAGTATTAAGGGAAGAAGGTATAAATCCCGAAGGACTGGCGGGTTTAAGTCTGGGGGAATACAGCGCTCTGGTATGCGCGGGTGTAATCAGTTTTTCTGATGCCCTTTTGATCGTTCAAAAAAGATCACAGTATATGCAGGAAGCTGTCCCTTTGGGAAAAGGGGGGATGGCCGCAATACTTGGGCTGAGTTCCGAGGAAGTAAGAATACTATGTGAGCAGAGCATGACCTTAGGGCACGTTGAGCCGGCGAATTATAACTGTCCTGGCCAGATTGTTATTGCTGGCCATATGCAGGCTGTTAAAGAAGTATGCCGGTCGGCAAAAGAGAAAAAGGCCAGGGCAGTTGTGCTTTCAGTCAGCGTACCTTTTCACTGCAGATTACTCTATACGATGAAAGATAAGATGTCGGCTTTACTTGAAAATGTGCCTTTTTATAGACCCTGTACTCCCTTTGTATCCAACGTATCCGCCAATTATCTGTGGGATCCGGAAGAAATCCGGCGATCACTCGTGGCACAGTCTTACAGCCCCGTTTACTGGGAAAACTCAATGCGGCTTTTCTTGAAAGACGGATACGATATTTTTATTGAAATCGGCCCCGGACGTGTTCTAACAGGATTTATGAAAAAAATTTCTAAAGAAACCCGTGCTATTCATGTTGAGGATATACTGACCCTGAAGAAGCTCATAACACTCCTGCAGGAGGTGTAATCTTGACTTTAAAGGATAAGGTAGCTATAGTAACAGGGGGGTCAAGAGGAATAGGAAAAGCGATTGTTCTTGCCCTTGCTCGAGCAGGTGCGGCCGTGATAATTAATTATCAGGAAAATGAAGATGCCGCAAGAGATACTTTAGGAAAAGTTGAAGAGGCTGGCGGGAAAGGAATGGTTTACCGTGCGGACGTAAGACACCTGTCGGAATGTGAAAAAATGGTTAAAGCAACTCTTGATAATTTTGGAAGAATTGATATACTAATAAATAATGCCGGTATACGCAGGGATAAGATCCTGGCGTTAATGAAGGAGGAAGATTGGGAGGTGGTTCTGGATATCAACCTGAAAGGAGTATTTAATTGTTGTAAGGCTGTCTTAAGGCCACTCCTAAAACAAAAAGGAGGAGGTAAAATAATAAATATTGCTTCTGTCGCCGGCATGGTTGGAAACAGCGGACAATCTAATTATGCAGCAGCCAAAGCGGGAGTCATTGCCTTTACCAAGTCACTGGCAAAGGAACTTGGGAAAAGGGGGATAACGGTAAATGCTGTTGCGCCGGGTTTTATCGAAACGGATATGACTGAAGATCTGCCGGATCAATTAACAGAAATGATTCTTCCCAGGATATCTCTGGAGAGGTTTGGAAAACCTGAAGAGGTAGCAGAGGCAGTGTTGTTTTTAGCCCAAAATGCAAATTATACTACTGGTTCTGTAATCCTGGTTGACGGGGGTCTTATGCTATAATTCCTTTGATAGTATTATGTATACCCGGAGGGAGGTGAATTGGACGGTGGATATTTTTGCAAAGGTTAAAGCACTGATTTCCGAACAGCTCGATATAGATGAGAAACAGATTACTAGGGAAACTACCTTTGAAGATATTGATGCCGACTCTCTGGATGTTGTAGAACTGGTTATGGCACTGGAGGAAGAGTTTAATCTGGAGATTGCCGATGAAGAGGTAGAGAAAATTCAAGCTGTCGGCGATGTTGTCGGTTACATAGAAAAGCATCTTTCTAAGTAAAATAATAGTTGAAGCCCTGCTTTTTTGCAGGGCTTCCAGATCATGCAGATGTGTTTTAGTGAGGTGTAGTTTGTGGAAAATAAGGTGGTTGTGACAGGAATCGGGGCAGTAACACCTATCGGCACCCGTAAAGAAGAATTTTGGGATAACCTGAAGAAGGGTAAGAGCGGTGTTACTGTCATTGAACATTTTCGTGATTTCTCCACATATATCGCTGCGGTTGTTCAAGATTTTGATCCGCAGTGTTATATGGAAAAAAGGGATATTAAAAAAACGGACCGCTTTACCCAGTTTGCTCAGGCGGCGGCCCGCATTGCCCTGGACGATGCGGCGCTTGATCCCGATAAAACGGATAAGGAAAGGATAGGCGTTATTATCGGCTCGGGGATTGGCGGCCTGGATACGATAGAAAAGCAATATAAAATTCTTCTGGATAAAGGTCCCCGCCGGGTAAGCCCCTTTTTGGTACCTATGCTCATTGCAAATATGGCTTCTGGCTATATTTCAATCGTATATGGAATAAACGGTCCCAACTCAACAACTGTAACTGCCTGTGCAAGCGGAACTCATGCCATCGGTGAAGCCTTCAGGATTCTGCAAAGAGGAGAAGCAGATGTAATGATTGCAGGGGGTGCCGAGGCCCCGGTTACTTCAATTGCTTTTGCCGGATTCTGTGCGGCCCGTGCTATGACCACATGTAATGATCAACCCGAAAAGGCTTCCAGGCCTTTTGATTTAAAACGTGATGGTTTTGTTATGGGAGAGGGAGCAGGAGTTTTGATCTTGGAGACGATGGAACATGCGCTAAAGAGAAGGGCAAATATCTATGCGGAGATCATCGGCTATGGAATGTCTGGAGACGGTTATCACTTTACCGCGCCCGATCCGGAAGGGCAGGGTGCGTTCCTTTGCATGCAGAGGGCTTTAAATGATGCCGGCCTTTTCCCCGGGAACGTTGATTATATTAACGCTCACGGTACTTCTACCGTATTTAATGATAAAATAGAAACGCTTGCCATTAAAAGGCTTTTTGGCGAGCATGCTCATAAAGTAGCTGTGAGCTCAACAAAATCCATGATCGGGCATTTGCTGGGCGCTGCCGGAGGTGTTGAGTTAGTCGCAACAATATTGAGTATGCATTATGGTATTATTCCTCCCACCATAAATTATGAAAACGAAGATCCCGACTGCGATCTCTTCTATGTACCCAATAAACCTTGTCAACGGGATATTAACGTGGCGATTTCAAATTCCTTCGGCTTTGGAGGAACAAATGCGTGTCTTGTTTTAAAAAAATATGTTCCGGAAGGGAGGGAAAGCTAACGGCTCCATTTAAAGACGCGGTTGAATTATTAAGTAAGATTCGCTGGCCGGTTAAGAGTTTGGCACTTTATGAGGAAGCGCTTACGCATTCGTCCTTTGCTTACGAGTCTGCTAATCTGAGCAGTAACGAAAGATTGGAATTTCTGGGGGATGCGGTGCTGGAACTTGTAATTTCAGAATATTTTTTTAAAGCTTTCCCCGGTTACCCCGAAGGTAAATTAACTTTAATGCGTCATAATATCGTCAATGAAAAAACACTGTTTCAAATTGCACAAAGTATGGATCTGGGTTCATACATAAAACTCGGAAGAGGCGAGTTCCTCAGCGGTGGCTCAGGCAAACCATCCCTGCTTGCCGATGCTTTAGAGGCGCTGATTGGTGCTCTTTTTATAGATGTGGGCTATGATGAGGCAGGGTTTTGGGTTCTGGAACTCTTCAAACCTTTTTTAGACGCCGTTGAACAGGGAGATATTCCCCTATTGGACTACAAGACGATGTTGCAGGAAAGATGTCAATCTGGGCAGGGAATACTGCCGGAATATCATATTACTGCGGAATACGGCCCTCCTCATAATAAAACATTTGAAGTCCTGGTAAAGGTGGATAACAAAAAGATTGGGAGCGGCAGGGGAAAAAGTAAAAAAGAGGCGGAACAATCAGCGGCTAAATATGCCTGTGAGTTCCTTGAAAGAAAATAGTTCACTTTTTGGAGTGATCGTATGTATTTAAAGTCCCTGGAAATTACAGGTTTTAAATCTTTTGCCGAAAAAATCGGGCTCAATTTTGCCTCCGGCATTACCGCTGTTGTTGGTCCGAACGGATGCGGCAAGAGCAATCTGGTAGATGCCATCCGCTGGGCGCTGGGAGAACAAAGCGTTAGGATCATGCGCGGGGCAAAAATGGATGATTTAATCTTCAACGGTACTTCCGGACGCAAACCGCTAAATTATGCGGAGGTATCTTTAGTATTTGACAGGGCGGACAGGTTTTTGCCCGTTGATTACCAGGAGATAGCGCTGACCAGGCGGGTCTTTCGTTCAGGAGAAGGTGAGTACCTATTAAATAAAACTCAATGCAGGCTTAAAGATATTACCGAATTATTTTGGGATACCGGCATTGGAACGGAGACCTACTCGTTGATTGGACAGGGCAGGATCGAACAGATGATTAACGCGAGGCCTGACGAACACCGGGAGCTTTTTGAGGAGGCTGCAAAGATCCATAGATATAAGCAAAGAAGGAAAGAGTCCAGGGCAAGGTTGGATGAGATGGAGCAGAACCTCTTAAGAGTGGAAGATTTGCTGGCGGAACTAAAAAACCAGGAGGAAGGCCTCTTTGAAGCTGCAGCCCTTGCAGGCAGATACAGGGAAATATTTATTAAATTGCAGAATGTTGAACAGAAAATTGCAGGCAAACGCTGGTGGGATAATAAAAACATCTTCCGGAAATTGCATAATGAGAGACAGAATATGGAGGGCAAGCTGTCGGAGAAAAAAAATGTCCTGATAACACTTGAAGAAAAGGGTCAAGAAATTGCACTTAAGGAAAGCACAAAAAACGAGGAAAAAGAAAAGCTGCAAAGCTGTTACACCAAATCTAAGGGAGAAAAGGAAAGCCTCGAAAATAAACTAAGCCTGTTTCGGCAGCAGAATAAATATATGCAAGAAAAAATTAAGATCAAAGAGGATTCCCGCCGGGAAATTGACGAAAGAATTTCCGGTTTAGAGGAAACGAGGAAAAAGAATGAAGCCGAATTGAAAAGCGTTCTACTTGAGCAGGAAGAGCTGGGGGAAAAGGCTGCGCATATAAAAGACAGGTTAACTCAATTGCAGGCGGGGAGAAATGTTTTAAACCTTGAGGCACTGCGTCAAAAGAAAACGGAGAACGATTTGAAAAAAGTGTCTCTGGAACAATCTCTTGAAGCTGATAGATTGCGTTGCGATGAGCTTAGCGAAAGAATAAATGAGTTGGATGAGGGTATAAAAAAAGCGACAGAAGAAATAGAGAAGCTGCAAACGGTTCAAAATAAGATAAAGGGTTTGTTGCACAGGTGTGCATTAGAGCAGGAGGACAGGGAAGAAAAGTCCAGGTTATTGAAACGGCGTTTTCAGGATTTTGATGAAAGGATAAAAGCCAGGAAGGATAGCCTGAATGTTTTGCAAAAAGAACTGGCAAAAAAGGACGCCCGCATAAAGCACCTGAAGGAAAGCCGGGATAGCTTTGACTTTTATGCGAGCGGTGTGCGCGCGGTAATGAAAGCATCGGCCCATAACCCTTTGCTACAGGGCATTTACGGCCCCGTTGCGGATCTCATTAATGTTCCGCATGGCCTGGAAAAAGCACTGGAGGCAGCGCTGGGAGCAAAAATACAATTTATCGTTACCCGGGATGATGAAACAGCGCGCAGGGCGATCGAGTATCTTAAAAAAAACAGGGCGGGAAAAGCCACCTTTTTGCCTTTAAATCTTTTAAAAACGCCGGGGAAAAGAGAGCTTCCCGCCGCTCCCGGGGAGGATTGTTTGGGAGTGGCTTCGCAGCTTGTGAGCGCGCATCAGCAGTATAAGAAAGCGGTTGATTATCTGCTTGGGCGTGTTCTGGTGTTAAAAAACCTTGAGACGGGGCTTAATCTGGCCCGCGGTAACAAGGCGGGCTGGAGCCTGGTAACCCTGGATGGGGAAGTAATTACACCGGGTGGTGCTATCTCCGGGGGTAGCCATTCCCAGGAGCGCACTGGTTTTTTGGGGCGCAAGGGGGAGTTGAACGCCTTAGAAGCCAATATTTTAAAGATCAGAAATCAGCAAAAAGACCTCGAAACGGATCTTGAGGGGCTTTTAGACCATATGCGGGGCATAGAGAACGATTTAGCAGAGCTGGATTTACAGGGCAGAAAAGCAGAAAATGAAAAAACCAGGCTTCAAAGCGAGCTGGAGAAAACTGATGCTGGGATATTAAGAGCTGAACATGAGGCAGAGCGCCTTGAAGGTGAGAAGGTAAAGCTTACAGATAAGGATGATAACCTGCGGCGACAGATTTTTCAAAAGGAAAAGGAGCTGCAATTGCTGGGAGAAGCATGTTCTATAATTATAAGTGACCTGGAAAAGATGAGTAGTATAGTTCGTGTTGATGAAGCGCAAGTTAAGAAACTGGAAAAAGAATCGGTCGATATCAGAGTAAGGTTTTCCGCATTGCAGGAGAAGGAGAGCTCTCTGCAAGCAGCTCTGGAGAAACAAGCCGAGGAAAAAGAGGGGCTGGATCTGCTTTTGGCACGCCTTGCGGAGGAGCAGGGCAGGTTATTGAAGGAAATGAGGCATCTCGAAACTGAAGAAGCCGGGACGCTGGCTGGGCTGGAAAAGGCAGCGGGAGAAGTACGCAAAAATGAGGAACTGCTTTTTCTGCTGGGAAAGGAGCTGTCCTCCTTAAAAGAAGAGAGGGTATCTTTGTCTTTGGGTTTACAAAAAGAGCAACGGGCAATTGAAAAAATTGAAAGGCGCCTGCAGAATCTGGCTCTGGAATTAATTAAAGCTGAAGAGGCGGGTAAATACCTTGAGGAACAGCTACTGGAAAAATTTAAAATAAATCCTCAGCAAGATCTTCCTCCGCAATTTCAAAGCGTGGACACAGAGGAACAGTTAAAGAAGGAAAAAATATTTCTGGAGGAACAAATAATAGCACTGGGGGAGGTCGACCCCGGTGTTGTTGAAGAATACGAGCGGCTTCAAAAGAGGATTGTTTTTCTTGAAGAGCAGAAAAATGATCTGCTCAAAGGGGAAAAAGGGGTTAAAAAGGTTTTGACGGAGCTGGATCAGCATATGAAGAAGCGTTTTCTTGAGGCACTGAGCGCTATTGAAAACAATTTCTTTGATATCTTTAGGAAGCTTTTCGGTGGCGGCCAGGCTTTTTTAAAATTGACTTCCCCCGAAGATGTTTTGGAATCCGGGGTAGAGATTATTGCACAGCCGCCCGGAAAGAAATTGCAGAGCATCTCTCTGCTTTCCGGCGGTGAAAAAGCTTTAACGGCTATAGCTTTGCTTTTTGCTTTACTGCAGTTTAAGCCGGTACCGTTTTGTGTTCTGGATGAAATTGATTCTGCCCTTGATGAAAACAACCTGGAGAGGTTTGTTCAATATTTAAAAAAATATTCCGGTAATACCCAATTTATTCTTATTACACACCGCAGAAAGACTATGGAGGAGGCCGATGTCCTGTTGGGAATAACTATGGAAGAGCAGGGTGTTTCCAAAATAGTAACCTTGAATTTAAATAAAAAAGCAGGGTGAAATATTAATGTTAGGTCAATTTAAAAAAGGTTTGCTGAAAACCAGGGAGGCTTTTAAAAACAGAATTGAAAACCTTTTTGGAGTAGCAAATGAACTTGATGAGGGGTTTTTTGATGAACTGGAAGAGATCCTCGTCTCAGCCGATGTAGGTGTAAAGACAACTGAAAAAATAATCATGTTGCTGCGGGAACGCATTAAAGAAGAAAGGGTCAGGGAACGTTCCGCGGCCCGGGAATTGCTTAAAAAGTTGTTAATTGAAATGCTGGGTGGCGCCGAGCCGGCTCCGCTTACAGTTGCTTCCTCTCCGCCTACCGTGTATTTAATTTTAGGGGTTAACGGGGTAGGAAAAACCACCGCTATAGCTAAACTGGCTTATCGCTGCTCCGGTAAAGGGAAAAAAGTTTTGCTCGCTGCAGGTGACACCTTTCGTGCTGCGGCGATAGAACAGCTTGATGAATGGTCCGGCGCTGTTGGAGCGGGGGTAATTAAACACCAGGAAGGCGGGGACCCTTCGGCGGTTATCTTCGATGCTGTTAATGCGGCCGTCTCCAGGGGGGTTGATTACCTATTATGCGATACCGCGGGGAGACTGCATACGAAAGCGAATTTGCTGGATGAAATGAAAAAAATATACAGGGTTATTCATAAATCTTTAGGGGAAGCACCTCATGAGACTTTGCTGGTCGTTGATGCAACCACCGGCCAAAATGCTATCGCGCAAGCAAGACTTTTTCAGGAAGTGGTGCCCATTTCCGGCCTTATCCTGACCAAGCTCGACGGTACGGCCAGAGGCGGCATTGTCCTGGCCGTGAAGGATATTACAGGTATTCCCTTAAAGCTAATAGGGGTAGGTGAAAGGAAAGAAGACCTGGAACCGTTTAATGCCGGGGAGTTTGTGGAAGCCCTCCTTGCTTAAAGTGAAGGATAAAGCCAGATAGTGGCCAATGCAAATACTCCTCTCCTTATTCGGCGCGGCAGGAAGGGACAGAAGCAGTTCAACCTGCGGAGAGCGAAGTTTTGTCAAGTACTATTGTAAAGGGTATTTACTTTACAGGAGAAATAGTGTATAAATGTTAGAGAAGGTAAATAGGCTAAATTATTTATTTGATTTTTATGGCACTCTGTTGACAGAAAGACAACAGCGCGCCATGGAAATGTATTATAAGGATGACTTTTCTTTGGCGGAGGCTGCTGAACATTTAAGTATTTCCAGACAGGCTGTGCATGATATTTTATCCAGGGCCGTAGTTACCCTGGAAAATTGGGAGAAAAAGCTCAATCTGTACGCTTCTTACCTTCAACGGAAAGAGGATGGGCGCAAGGTACTGGAGTTGCTTGCCCGCAGACCGCTCCAGGAAGAGGATCTTGATGCTATTAAGGAAATTGTACGGCGGAATATGGTTGATAACTGAAAAAGTTATAACTGAAAAAGGAGGCAGCCCCGGTTAAGCCGGGTACTTAATTTTGTTATTCAGTGGACTGTCGGAAAAGCTGCAGGATACTTTTCGTAAACTGCGTGGAAAAGGCAAATTAACTGAAAAAGATGTTGACTCGGCATTGCGGGAAGTCCGGCTGGCACTTCTCGAAGCCGATGTCAGTTACAAGGTTGTGAAGCAATTTACCGCCTCGCTTAAAGAAAGATCGCTTGGGGCGGAGGTTTTAAAAAGCCTTACACCCGGACAGCAGGTTGTTAAAATTGTACATGCTGAATTGGTCAAGCTTATGGGAGAAACGCAGAGCAAAATCGCCTCCGTTGACAATCCTCCCGGAGTAGTTATGCTGGTAGGGTTGCAGGGCTCGGGGAAAACCACTTCTGCTGCAAAGCTGGCCCGTTTATTGAAAAAAAATGGTCATAATCCTCTGCTGGCGGCAGGGGATATTTACCGTCCGGCCGCAATTAGACAGCTGGAGGTGCTCGGAAAAGATATTGCAGTTCCCGTATTCAGCCTTGGTAAGGAAGACCCGACCATAATTATTGCCCAGGCCTTGAAAGAGGCGGGTAAAGAAGGAAATGATTATGTTATTTTAGATACGGCCGGCAGGCTTCATATCGATGAAGAGCTGATGGATGAATTGATCAACATTAAGAAAAAAACAAACCCGTTGGAAATTTTGTTGGTCGTAGATGCAATGACAGGACAGGATGCTGTAAATGTAGCGCAAGCGTTTCACGAGCAACTCGGGCTGACCGGAGTGATCCTTACCAAGCTGGACGGTGATACCCGTGGCGGAGCGGCGCTTTCCGTCAGGGCCGTGACAAACTGTCCGATTAAATACGTCGGAACGGGAGAGAAATTTGAAGCGTTTGAACCTTTTTATCCGGACAGGATGGCCTCTAGAATATTGGGGATGGGTGATGTGCTTTCGTTAATTGAAAAAGCGGAGGCTGTAGTCGACGAGGAAAAAAGGCAGATTCTTGAAAAGAAGCTGCGCAGCCAGACGCTGACCCTGGAAGACTTTTTGGAACAGCTGGGACAGATAAAACAGATGGGTCCGCTGGAAGATCTTCTGGGTATGATACCCGGACTAAATAAGGCCGGTAAACAGTTTAAAAACCTTTCCTTGGATGAGAAGCAACTGGTGCAGACGGAAGCCATCATCCAATCTATGACCGGGGAAGAACGCAGGCGCCCGGAGATTATCAACAGCAGCAGGAGACGCCGTATTTCTCTTGGCAGCGGGACAACAGTACAGGATGTCAACAGGCTTTTAAAACAATTTGAGCAGATGAAAAAAATGTTGAAGCAGATGAACGCTTTGGAGAAAGGAAAGCACAAACGCAGGGGAATGTTTCCCTTTTAGAAACTTAGAAATAATAATAAAAGAGCTCAGGAGGTGTTTGTTTTTGTCAGTACGTATTCGTTTAAAGAGAATGGGAGCAAAGAAAAGACCTTTTTACCGTATAGTAGTTGCTGATTCCCGTGTTCCCCGGGATGGAAGGTTTATCGAGGAGATAGGTTATTATAATCCCCTTACTGATCCGAAGACAATCAAAGTTGATATGGAAAAGGCTCAAAAGTGGTTGTCCCTGGGGGCTCAACCTTCCGATACCGTAAAGTTTTTATTTGCCAAAGCCGGATTTCAGAAAAAATAACTGCAGTGCTAGGAGTGATTTTAATGAAAGAATTAGTAGAACTAATAGCCAAATCGCTGGTGGATTATCCTGAGCAGGTTGATGTTAAACAGGTTGAAGGGGAACATTCGGTAATCCTGGAACTCAGGGTTGCCCCGGACGATATGGGAAAAGTAATTGGAAAGCAGGGTCGCATAGCCAAAGCTATTCGTACAGTTGTTAACGCTGCAGCCGTAAAGGATAAGAAGCGGGTGATGGTAGAAATCGTACAATAGGGAGGAACAGGGAGAAAAGCCAATGTCTTTGCAGATGACGACTATTGGAAAAGTTATTTCTCCTTTTGGTATAAAAGGGGAAGTAAAAGTATATCCCTATTCAGACTTTTTGGACCGTTGTTATCTCCTGAAAAAAGTTAAATTAGAAGGAGAAAGCTACTGCGGTTTTAAGGACGTAATAAAGGCTTATATTCACCAAAAATTATGGGTGTTTCATTTTGAAGGCTGCAGCAGCAGGGACGACGCTCGTGAGCTGTATGGGCTTCTGGTTAAAATTTTTTCTTCGGAGAGGGTGCCGCTGCCTTCGGGGGAGTATTACTTAGATCAGCTTATTGGTCTGCAAGCCTTTACAGTTGAGGGCAGAAAACTGGGTTATGTGAAAGATATCATCAGATCCAGCAATGATGTTTATGTAATTAGCAATCAGGAAGCAGGGGAAGAGGCCGGCAAAAGAAAGGATATTCTCATTCCTGCTTTAAAAACAGTGGTGAAAGAAATAAACCTTGAAAAAGGGATTATCCTTATAGATCCTTTGCCCGGGCTTTTTGATTAGGGAGCATTGCAAGATAATATAACAGGGTGTGTAGCGCTGTGCTGCTCGATATTATTACAGCTTTTCCAGCATTGTTTGATGGTGTTTTCAGTGAAAGCATGGTCAGCAGGGCTCAGGAAAAAGAACTGGTTGAGATCAGGATTAATGACCTGAGAGATTATTCGGATGACAAGTTCCGCAGGGTTGACGATTATCCTTACGGCGGAGGGCCGGGGATGATTTTAAAACCGGAGCCTTTCTTTAAAGCCGTAGCCGCTATTAAAAATAAATCACCGGAGGCGGGGTTAAGCAGAACAATTCTCATGTCACCCCAGGGAGAGCTGTTGACCCAGCATAAATTGAAAGGGCTGCGAGAATTTGATCATCTAATTATTCTTTGCGGGCACTATGAAGGTGTGGATGACCGGGTGCGGTTGCATTTGGCGGAGGAGACAATATCAATTGGAGATTATGTCCTCACCGGCGGTGAAATACCCGCTATGGTGCTGGCAGATGCTCTTGTCCGTCTGCTTCCGGGGGTCCTGAACCCTCCTTCCTTGGAGGACGAATCCTTTACCGGCGGGCTGTTGGAGTATCCCCAGTATACACGCCCGCAGGAATACGAGGGGATGAGTGTCCCGGACGTATTATTATCAGGTAATCATGAAAAGATCAGGAATTGGCGATACAATGAATCGTTAAAGCTCACCTCCATGCACAGGCCGGAATTACTGCATAAAAAAGGAATTACCGCTGAGAAGATGAGCACTTCAGACAAAGAAGGTCATTCGGATGAGTAAAACGGGTACTATGGTCGAGAGGCGGGTAAAGTGAGCGCGAGGCAGTTGAAATTATTGTTTGTTGGGGAGTTGTATGATATAATGTGCCTCGGTGTTGTTCTTGGGAAAGAGGCAGGTATTTGGTAAGTTGAAAGGAGTTAACGGAGATGAATTTAATCGATTATGTCGAAAAAGAATATTTAAAGGAGAATATTACCCCTTTTGCTCCTGGTGATACGGTAAGGGTTCATTTTAAGGTTGTAGAAGGCAGCAGGGAAAGAATTCAGATCTTTGAGGGTGTAGTAATTCAGCGCAAAGGCAGCGGCTTGAAGGAGAACTTTACTGTTCGCCGCATTTCCTACGGAGTGGGAGTGGAGCGATCATTCCCATTACATTCGCCTAAAATAGAAAAGGTTGAAGTTGTTCGCAAGGGTCTGGTCCGGCGTTCAAAATTGTATTACCTGCGCAAACTAAGAGGTAAAGCCGCCCGCATAAAGGAAGCCAGGAGATAAATTTTACAGGGCTTTCTTGATCATGAAAAGAGGCGACTAGTACATGGATAGTGATCTTAATAAAGAATCCCAATCGGAAGAAGAAAAGAAGCATTCTGTGCAAAAAGAAATAAAAGAATGGGCCAGGTCTATTATCCTGGCTGTGATTCTGGCTGTGATTATCAGGATGTTTTTCTTGGAGGTTTTTTTAGTGGAAGGGGAATCGATGTTCCCTGCTTTGCAGCACCACGAGCGCTTGGTCGTCAATAAAGTGACTTACTTTCTAAGTGAGCCGGAGAAAGGTGATATCATCGTTTTTAATTTTGCCCCCCAGCGGGATTTTATAAAAAGAGTTGTTGCCCTGGAAGGGGATGTTGTAGAAATCATAGATGGCCGCCTCTATATCGATAATGAACTTATAAATGAACCTTTTATAGAAAATCACAGCAAAACGAATTTTGGTCCGGCAGTGGTTCCGGAGGGACATGCTTTTGTCCTTGGAGATAACAGGAGCAACAGTATGGATAGCAAGGATTCTGCGGTCGGCTCTGTATCCTTGGAAAAAGTAAAAGGCAAAGCTTTCCTCGTTTTCTGGCCGCCATTTAATGCGAGATTGCTCTAAGCCGCTAGGTGGTGAACCCTGAAAATGACAGAGAACTTTTACCCCGGCAAAGTGCTGAAAGAAGAGAGAAGATTAAAAGAAAACCTTAAATTTATTGATCTTGTGCTCGAGGTAGTTGATGCCCGCCTTCCCTTGGCAGGCAGGAATAACAGGCTGAAAAGAATGCTGGGCGGAAAAAAAATAATTACCATTCTTAATAAATCCGATCTTGCAGATAAGGAAATAACGGGCCGCTGGCTGAGTATCTTGGCCGGTGATAAAGGGCCCGTTTTAGCTTTTGATGCCAAAAAAATGGGCGGGGTTAAAAAACTGGAAAACCTGCTTCTGGCGAACCGCCCGCAAAGTATTAAATACAGGCGCCCGCTGCGCTTAATTGTAGTCGGTATACCCAATACAGGTAAATCCACTATTATCAACCGGCTGGCGGGTAAATTTGCCTTAAGAACAGGCGAAAAACCCGGAATAACCAGGGGGCCGCAGTGGCTGAGGTTGAGAGCAGGCTGGGAAATGCTGGATACCCCCGGTCTGTTGCCCCCCAGTTTAAAAGGTAAAAGGGCAGAGAGCGTTTTTGGGCTTGCAGCCATCGGTTCACTTGATGTTGATGCTTATGATGAAGAAGAAGTTGTCCTGTGGATGCTGGAGCGTTACCTGTCCGGTGAAAAAACCCGCCGCTGTCTGTTTGAATGTTATTCGCTGGAGAACGACGGTGCACTTGACTTGTCCGGGGATTTGCTGTATGCCATTGGGGCGCGGCGGGGATGTTTAATAAAAGGCGGCCAGGTGGATAAAAAGAAAACGGCCCGGATAGTGCTGAGGGATTTCAGGAAGGGGGCGCTTGGGCGGATCAGCCTGGAAAAGCCGGAGGATTACAATGGGACACTTTTTGAGGGATAATATTTCCTTGCTCACAATTGACGAAATTAAGGCTTATCTTTTTTCAATAGAAAAACTGTCTGCCAGTGAATTGAGCACTCTTAAAAACGACCAGCGCAAAGGCGTGCAAAAGCTTCTTTCCTCGTTTCTTAAGCAGAGGGAAAAGGCCCAAAACGAGGAAGAACACTTACATAAATTGATGGCCAAAGAACAGTTATTGCACGAGCAGGGCTATGAGCTGATAGCCGGAGCGGATGAGGCCGGAAGAGGCCCCCTGGCCGGGCCGGTTGTGGCGGCGGCAGTAATACTGGATCCGGGAAAGAATTGCTGGGCCGGGATTAATGATTCCAAACAGCTTACTCCGCAGACAAGAGAAGAACTGTATGAGATTGTGGCTGCAAATGCAAAGGCCGTTGCTATAGGGGTAGCGGATGTCCCTTTAATAGATGAAATCAACATTTATCATGCCTCGTTGCGAGCCATGCGGCTGGCGGTAGAAAGGCTAATGCCGCAACCGGATTATGTCCTCTTCGATGGTTTTAACGTTTCCGGAGTGGATCTGCCGCAGGAGGCGGTCATCGGCGGCGATGCCCGGTGCCTTTCAATCGCAGCCGCCTCTATCGTTGCCAAGGTAACCAGGGATAAGATCATGCTGGAGTACGACAGAGTATACCCCGGTTACGGATTTGACAGAAATAAGGGCTACCCTACCGCCGGGCACAGGGAAGCTATAAAAACCCTGGGGCTATCCCCTATCCACCGCAGGACATTTCAATGCTATAAAGAACCGTAGGTATTACCGATAAGTATTGTATAATAAAGATAATCCGGGGTTGTAATATAACATTATATAAAGGGGCTAATGTCTTGCAAAGAAATACCGGGGGATATAAAAAGAAAATGGGCGCCCTGGGTGAAAAAATTGCCGGGGAATATTTAATTAATACGGACGGCTACAACATAGTTGCCAGAAACTATACCTGCCCCCTTGGGGAACTGGATATTGTAGCTTATGACGGGGAAACGCTTGTTTTCGTAGAGGTCCGGACCGGCAGCACTTCCTCAGTGGGTTATGCCGAAGAATCGATTGGTTTTCGCAAACAAAAAAAATTACGGCAGCTTGCCGCTTATTATTTAAAGGACAAGGGAATGTCCGACTGTTCGTGTCGTTTTGATGTGGTTATTATATTGTTCGAGAAGGGAAGATCGCGGGCTGAGGAAATAAAACTGTTGAAAAACGCGTTCTAATAATATGTTGAAAGGTGATTGAGGTTGCTATCAAAAGTTACCGGCTGTGCACTTATCGGTATAGAAGGATACGAAGTATCCGTAGAGACTGACGTAAGCAGGGGGTTGCCCAATTTTCACCTGGTAGGGCTGGCGGCTCCTTCAGTTAAAGAGGCCAGGGAGAGAGTTCGCGCTGCAATCACAAATAGCGGTTTTAAATTTCCTGCCAAACGGATTACCGTTAACCTTGCCCCTGCAGATATTAAGAAAGACGGCTCCGCTTTCGATCTGGCGATTGCCGCAGGTATACTGGCCGCAACCGGACAGGTTCCCGAAACAGCCCTGCAGCAAAAAGTCTTTGCCGGCGAGCTCTCTCTGGACGGAGAGTTAAGGGAGATTCCTGGAACAATGGCTATCGCTGTTTCCATAAAAAAACGGGCTGAAATGAGGAATACCCTGGAGCTAATCGTGCCGCGAGGGAATGCTTTGGAGGCCTCAATGGTTGGCGGCGTTCCGGTAAAGGGCGTCTCAAACTTAAGGGAGCTTGCAGCCTACCTGAAGGGGGAGGAAAGCCTGACGGAAGTTTCCTCCGGCCTTCCGGACGATATTCTTAAAAATGAGGGAAACAGCGAACAGCCCGATTTTAAAGAGGTAAAAGGCCAGTTAACGGCAAAAAGGGCGCTGGAGATCGGGGCTGCAGGCGGGCACAATGTCATCTTAACGGGGCCTCCCGGCACGGGCAAAACGATGCTGGCGCGCAGGATTCCTTCGATCTTGCCTTCCATGACGCTTGACGAGTGTCTGGAAGTGACAAAGATTCACAGCGTTGCGGGGCTAACCAGGAAGGACAGGCCCCTTATTACCAGCAGGCCGTTTCGCACCCCTCACCATTCAGCCACAATCGCCGGCATACTCGGCGGCGGCAGGATTCCCCGGCCCGGGGAGGTAAGCCTTGCCCACTTAGGAGTTCTCTTTTTGGATGAATTTCCGGAATATCCACGGGAAGTGCTGGAGGGCTTGAGACAACCCCTGGAGGACGGCGAGGTGGTTATAACAAGATCCGAAATGGCAGTTAGCTATCCTTGCCGTTTTATGCTCATCGCCTCAAGGAACCCGTGCCCTTGCGGCTTTTTGGGTCATCCGTTTCGCGAATGCAGCTGCACCGATTCCCAGATACGCCGCTACCAGATGAAATCATCCGGCCCCCTGATGGACAGGATCGACCTGCACGTGGAAGTTCCTGCCCTGGAGTACAGCGAGATTGAAGGCGAAGGTGAGGGAGAAAGCTCCGCCGCCATCAGGGAAAGGGTGGAAAAAGCCCGCGCTATCCAGAGGGAGAGGTTTAAAGGGTCCGGTGTTTTAATTGAGAATAACGCCGCCATGTCTCGCCGCCACATCCAGGAATTTTGTCCCCTCGACA
>LSQX01025529.1_pt1 | contig 17814 bp, 18 predicted proteins | sample 654561 | NCBI WGS metagenome assembly LSQX01 (sample SAMN04489861, study PRJNA283612) | anaerobic digester metagenome | isolation source: 4 biogas reactors fed with cattle manure at either 37C or 55C with and... | place: Denmark: Kongens Lyngby | collected 2014
ATGTCCTGGTATCACTATGAGTTGGACGATGTGTGTCTGCAACGGACGAAAGAGTTCGCGCGTATGGTCAAACCCGGGGGCTACATTGCCCTGTTGATACAGACGGATTTCAGTGGTGGGCGGAATCCCGATAGTGGTGTGCGCTTCAACAAGCTGTCAGCATACAAGCGGATATTCTCCCAGCTTGGCGAAATAGTCCTATGCACCGACTGGGATGGTATTTCTCTGACTGATGACAAGCAGGCAGTCGGCAAGCGGAATATCGTGATAGTTGCACAGAAGCAGGAACCGAAGCCCGAACCGAAGAAGACGCAGACAAAGACGGCAAAGAAACAGAAGAGTATGGTGGATACGGATGATAATAGCCGCTGATGTAGGCGGAGACCTAGCTGCCCTGAAGCGCGTAACCGATAGCAAACGAGACTGGATGGTCTTTGTATCGGCAGACTCCCTCCTAGTCAAGAAGACTGCCGTACCTGTCCTGAGAGCAGCATCGGAAATAGGTGGAGTGATAGATGATAAGAGGGCTAGCCCGTACTTTCTCCGTAAGCTAACAGAGCCGCTCAATACCGGTTGGTGGATAACAAACCTTCTCATGTGTGAAGGGGAGGTCAGGGATAGGGAAGACCTGCATGAGAAGCTACAAGCTAATGTGACCAACGATGTTATCTACCGGATAGGGGACAGTACCGCGCTGCGTGCTATATCTATGGATTCACCTGTAGCGGTAACACCGGGCCTGTTGTATGACCGGATGGGGCCGTGGGAGTTATCTGGCAGGCGGGTATGGATACATGGGGGTTCCGCAGTAGACCAGTGGAGAGTGTTTGCAGAGTTACTGGTGGCAGGTATTGGGGTAGAGGGGATAGTATTCGACAGCGCGTTCTGGCGGAGGAAGGCTGACCAGAGGTGGACAGTCTGCCGCAATATCTACCAGTGGACGCGTGAGTTCCGTAACAAACCGGCTAAGTGTGCGGTGGAAACGTTGAGGAATGTATATGACTTCTGGAGAGAAATCCGCGCCAGCCTCGGTGCAGTTTGACCGGGACGCAAAGACGGGGATGCATGGCTACCCCAGGTGGCCTTACTATGCCCATGAGTGGACTAACACTGTGGTGGGGGCAGTTATCGGTTGTGAATTGATGGGCCATGCCTTCAGTGAAGATGACATGTGGATAACTCCAGAGGTGGCAAGTATCGTCACAGGAGTACCGGCAAGGAACCTGGAGTTGCGCTGTTGGGCCAGACATTGCGGTATGCGGCAAGCTTGGACATGGTCGCATATCTACAAGGTGCAGACTGAAATCTACCTGTACCTACCCGAGCTAATGGTACACTGTCAGGATGTTCTAAGCGTTCACTCGCGACACTACCTGAATGTGGTGCGGCAAATATTCACTGACAACATGCAGAGGCGGCACAAGGTACTGAAGCGTACACGGTCAGAGTTCCGTGGCCTCAGTCTGGCCTCCCACAAGCTGGAGGACATACTGGAAATGTCGGGAAAGATAAAGTTCAAGCGTGTGTTTGGTAAGGCTTACCCGTACTCCGAAATGGGCACCATGTTAGAGCGCGGCCCCCTGGGAGTAGCATACGCAGAACTGACAGGAGGTTACCCCCATGTCCCGCCACGATGATTTGTTTGCAGAAGAGCAGGTAGAACGTGCTAAGGGGAACCTTGCACGTTTGGCTGACCTAGCTAAGCGCATGAACGACTTGCCTGCCGACAAGGAAGAGTCTCGTGAGTTAGTAGTGTCTGGTGTGATACGGGAGTCCCGGTCACTGGCCCGGACTATGGCATGTGGTAATCTTACTGAGACGCAAGCTGCTGTTGCTATCATGTTGGGGCGGGGGCTACTGTACCAAGAGGCAGCTAATGCACTGGACATAGACGAAATGGACATACACGAGTGGAATACTACGGTGCCTGACTTCCGTAGGTGGGTGAAATACTTCCGCAAGATAATGCAGGAAGAACAGTGGGGATATGCTGTACGGGAGTTGCAGGCATTGGCTGACCGCAGTGATGATGACCGCACGTTGATGCGGCTTATTGAGACACGTTTGAAGATAGCCTCTAAGCCGGATGAGGAGGAGCGGTTTGAGCGGGAACTTGCGTTGAAGAGGCGTGCCCAGGAAATGCGGGAGACAGAGACTGCGCAGCGCATCAAGCGTTCGTTTGATTTACCTCCCCGTGCGGTCATGCTGGATGTAGTAGACGGTGATGTAGAAGACGCAGAAGACGAGGAAGCCGCAGGAGCGGAAGATAATGACGAGTAAGGGGTATGGTCATCTTTTGTCTAGAACTCGCTTAGAACGCTTCCTCGTGCCAGCAATCGGTATTGTGTGTGCTACAAGCAATTGGTAGCGTAATCAGGGGTGTGTGTTATCCCACCTCTGTCGAGACCCCCGCTTGCCTCCCTCAGGCGGGGGTTTCATTTTGCCTGCCTCCAGAACACGGGGCTTGCAATTGTGAACAGTATGTGGTATAATGTCACCAAATGTTGGATAAACAGTTACAGAAGAATAGAATACTTGTACCTTTCCGTAACGAAGGTGCAGTTATCCCCAAGTCACTCTTCAAGAACTATGGGCGTGTTCTGCTGCCTGAGAAATGGACACGTGGTGATTGGAAGGCATTGCCTAAGGACGGGAAGATATTCCTCTATCGGTGCATAGCAGACTTTGGCTTCTGGTTCAGGTGGATATTCCTCCCCCACAAGGCGGCTATGGAAGAGGGCATGACCGAAGAAGAGTTGAACACAATCTACAGTGACGGGCTGCCTGCGTTCATGACCGAGTACTTCTCCGACATACAGGCTGCCTGTCCCATGACTCTACTTGCTTCCGAAGACAAGCCGAAGCACAGTGACAAGTGGCGCATGTGTAGAGTGTTTGGCACCGGCATGTTCAAGTCCACAATCACCTGTGAAGCTTGGCCGCTGTACCTGATAGGGCTGAACCCGAACGTTAGCATACTGTTGGCCGTACGCACGAAGGACAAAGCGGAACGGTTCATAGATGTGGCCAAGAGTCACATTACCCGTAACGAACAGTTCCAGTGGGTACATGGTACGTTGCGGCCCAGTGATGGCAAGTGGCGTGGGGACTGCATTGTAGTAGAGCGGCATCAGGACAGGGTATCCCCTACTCTTGAAATAGCAGGCTACGAAGGTGCTATCGAGGGTATGCGGTATGACATAATCATAGGCGATGACTTGGCTGATGTGACTAATACCCGTACAGAGGAAGCCTGCAACAAGCTGGTGGAGTGGGTAGACGAACCGTTATATAGCAGGTTGAATCCCAGACGGCGTATGTTCATGCTGATAGGTACTCCCCACAATGCTAATGACCTGTATGCCAAGAAGAAGAAGGAAGCGCAGATAGAAGGCACGTGGGACTACAAAGAGGTTCCGCTAGTACGGGCGGGTACATGGCCTCCGAAGAAGAAAGACCCGAATGGGCCGCTGAGTGTTGAGAACCTTATCATACCGGAAGACATTGAGAGTGCATGGCCGCAGTGGTGGACGGTAGAGCATATTATCGAGGACTATGTGAACAGTCCTTCTGCGTTTGCCAGGACACGGATGTGTCAGGTACGCGACCCGGATAGCAAGTGGTTCCCGATGCACGTAGTGGAGGCGGCCAAGGCTGATGGTGGGATGCGGGATGACCATGAGCATGTCAAGCCGATACTATCGAGGTGGCCAGTCCAAGGGGGCATACCTACAGAAGGTACTGTGTTGTGGGATATGTACCACGGTGCAGGCTTTGATATAGACAGCATGTTACGTGTCATATCGGTAGACCTTGCGGCTACTGACCCGCGACCGGGTGCTGACCCCGACTACACTGTGTTTCAACTGTGGGGGCATGACCGGAACACACAGGCGCGGATTATCCTCAACCAGTTACGCAGGCAGACTGGCGACCCCAAAGTGATAGAGCAGAGCCTCCGAGAATGGGTACAAGCTTACCATCCGCACAAGCTACTGGTAGAAGCTAATGCAGTGGACAAGCTATATGCACGAAGCCTGCAGGAGGTAGTCGGTTGCCCCGTAGTGGTACGAGAGTGGAAGATGAACAAGTCAGACGAAATCCGTGCCTTCCGTGACCTTGTGGCCAGTGGTTTGGCTTGGATACCCTGGGCGCGGGACAACATGGCTACCCGCAACGTGTTTGAGTCGTTTGTGGCAGAGCTACACCAGTGGCCGGATACGGTACATGACGACACTTTGACTGCAGCGGTACATGCCTACACTGAAATGCGAGGTGGCGGGGGCAGTGCTACTGCACGTATCATAGGCGGTCATGAGCAGCTTTCAAGCATGGCACACCATGAAGTGGACATGAGTTTGGAAACACAAGGCAAGCCACGGGTATTTACTCTGACGCCACAGAAGAACGAACTGCTGCGGAAGGGTAACTCCGGCTTGAGAGAGTTAGTTAGTGCGAGGAGACGAGGGGGCATACTGAATGTCAAACGATAGCATAGACTTAGTGACGCGTGATGGTGTGCCTGTTGAGGGGCGTGTTATCAGCATGTCCCGTGGCAGCTATGATTCCCATTTGATGGGACACCTGGCATTGCTGGGCAGGATAACAGGTAGGGCGGCTAATTCTCTTTACAATGATGCCACCTTCTACAACAACTACAATCGTGAGCGGGTAACAATAGCACCGCCTATTCCCCTATCGTACTACATTTCACTGTACCGTAATGACCCCATACAGAAGGCTTGTGTTGACGCCAAGGTAGCGTGCGTGACCAGTCAAGGGTATAAGATACGGCCCCGTCGAGAAATGGCATTGGTGGACAACTCTACTGCTACTGCTTACGGTGAAGAAGACCATGACCCTGATGAGCAGCAGAAGGCAGCGGTGATAGGGCTACTGGACGCAGGACTACCCGACTACCCGTTAGTCCAGACACTGCACGAGTTGTGGCTTGATGTGGAAAGCACCGGCAATGGCTATCTGGAATTGACACGCAACGGTATGGGGGAGTTAGACGGTATCTACCCGGTCAAGTCTGCTACAATCGAAATAGTGGCAGGTGGGGACGGGTACATGCAGCATAGGGGGGGCAAGGCACGCTTCTTTGCTAAGTACACTGGTGAAGGTGGCCAAGCAGTAGCACTACGAGCGCAGAAGACAAGCTTTACACGGCCCGGGAAGCAAGGTGTGCCTAGGGAAATGTTGAGTGTCCCTGTAGAGTGGGGCAACACCACAACCCTTATGCGCTCCTACAATCAGGCTGCCCGACAACTAATGGACGAGCCTGCCGAGGGGGATACTGCGGTTACCCCGGTAAACGAAATCATGATGTTCAAGAAGCCGACACCGTTGGACACACCGTATGGGGAACCCGACATAGTAGCAGCGGTTTACGATGCGCTAGGTTCGGAGAGTGCGGCCCTGTTCAACCTCAACTACTTTGAGAACGCAACAATCCCTAGGCTTGTCATCATAATTGAGGGCGGCCAGATGTCGTCCAAGGTGGAAGAGCAGATACGTAGCTGGGTAGCAGAACAGTCGGCCCCAGATGTACTCAACCAAGTCCTGCTAATCGAGAACCCCGATGCTTCCACCAAGATACGCATAGAACCTTTGGGGGTATCCGAGCTACGTGATGCTGGCTTCCTGGAATACAGAGAACACTGCGCGGCCCATATTATGACTGCCAACCGGACACCTGCTTCGATAATCGGGTATGCGTCCAGCGATGCACGTTCGGCCAGTGTGGAGGCTAACCTGCGCTTCTTTGGTACAGTGGTCAGGCCCGGGCAGCGGCTACTGGAGTCGAGGTTCAACTATCTGTTTGAGCAGGAGAGGGGGGTAAAGGACTGGGTACTGGAGCTGGCCATGCCGGAGTTAGTCAGTCCGTTGGAGAGGGCGCAGTTCTTCGATACCCTGATTAGCCGAGGTGTAGTCACAGTAAATGATGTACGCAGGTTTTTCGGTATGCACCCGGTAGAGGGCGGAGACGAACCGTTCATACAGGTAGTGGGGCAAGGTGCGGTGCCTATCAAGTTTCTCGACAGAATAGTGGAAGCCAACATGAACACGAGTGGCAATCCGCTAATCGCTACCAGTGGGATGCAGACTCCTTCTGATGATGCGCCCGTAGCGAACCTGCCACAGGAAGCACAAGGCAGAGCAGGGGTACATGTAGATGCGCTGAGAAATCTTAGCCCGGGTGACCAGAACATGACCGTCATGATGATGGAGCAGCTAGGGGTAGACCCGAAGCTAGTACAGAAGTTACCGGGTGGGGGAGTAGATTCAGCGGTGAACAAGTCCATATAGTTTGTGACTTTAGTCACAGTTTAGAAACAAAGCTTGCAATGTTTTCGCAGATGTGGTATAATGGCAACTAGTAACGGTGTGTGGAGGTAGACATGGACGAGAAGACTGACAAGCCGGAAGAGGTTGTAGAGGAACCGATTGCTGAACCGAAGCAGCCGGGAGCGGATGAACAGGCGCCGAAGAAACCGGTAGTCCCCAAGCTACTACCTGAAATAGTCGAACCGAAGACAGGTGGCTTTCGGTTCCCGTTGGACTAGGAGGACAGTCATGGCGGAGAAGCCCGAGAAGAAGACAGTAGGTGGGTTCGAGTTCTATGCTTCGCTATCAGCTCCTGAGGATTCCGACAAGAAGCAGCCCTACCGTATCCGGGGGCTAGCTTCCAGTACTATGATGGACGACTACAACAGTATCATCACCGAAGAAGCCATTAGTACAATGGCCATGACCAAGCATATCCCCCTAACGGTGGGGGCTGACCACTGGGACGGGATTGCGAACGTACTGGGGATTATTGGTTGGGCTAAGCCAGTAGTGTCAGAGAAGCGGTCGGAGTTTGTTATTGACGGTTATCTGAAACCTGACCATCCCTATGCGGCTTCTTTGTATGCTGACATCAAGGCTTTCCCGGGCGAGGTCAAGCTTTCGATAGGCGGCTATATCCCGTTTGACGGCGCGGTGGAGGAGTATGACAGCGACCTTGAGCAGTTTGTGACATACATCAACGAGTTCCACCTTGACCACATCCTTGTATGCAGGGCGAATGCTGCAGTCAATCAGGATACTTGGATAGAGGTAGATGAGAGTGGGGCTTCTGATTCGGGGACGGGCCGCAGTACTGTTGACCGCCATGACTGGGGTAAGGTACTCTTCCGCGCCAGTTCCGAGGTAGTCAAGTCCCGAAACAAAAAGGAGAAGAGGGCTGATATGGAAGGCACTGATGAACAGAAAGGTTTTCTAGCCGGACTGGGCCAGATGATAGCCGCCTATGCAAAGGGTGAATTGAGTGGGAGAAGCGAAGCCGCAGCCAAGGACGGTACTCAAGAAGGTACTCAGGAAGGTACTGAGGCGGCAGCTACTCAAGCAGGCGCGGCGTCTGGTGAAGAAGCTGGAAAAGTAGAACCGGAAGCGAAGCCCGATGCACCGGCGGCCAAACCCGTAGAGGAACCTGCCAAGGAGACTACAAGTGATGCTATTGCGGAACAAGTGTTATCTGGCGTTACCTCAGCAATAGACAAGCTGGAGAAGTCCTTGGGCGAAAGTGTGGCCGACATCAACAAGCGGGTAGCAGCAATGGAGAAGAGTATGACAGAAGAAGATAAGCCGGAAGCGAAGGCAGATGACACGGCCCCTGCAGCCAAGGAAGAACCCGTAGCAGCGGAACCTGCCGATACGAAGCCCGTAGAAGGTAAGGCAGCGGACGCACCACCAGAGCAGTCTGACATTGCCAAGCTGGTAGAGGAGGCAGTAGCGGCCAAGTACGAGGGGCTTGAGGAAGCATTAGACGAACACCTTGGCGTTATCTATGGTCAGATAAAGGACATTCTGGGCAAGCTGGAAGTGTCCATGAAGGCCCGGGGCCGTAGCAGCCAAGTACCGATAGCTGGGGAACCCGCCTCCCTACAGGATAACGATACCACGAAAACGAGCAGCGTTGCAACTATCATGTCTGACATTCCTGCGTTAGACACCAAAGCTTAGTGGAGGCTACAATGCTACCATCACCGGAAGCGTACCTGAAGGGCACGGGGGGAACCCCCAGCAAGGGCAGCGGGATGGGCGACTTCATAGGCCGCTCATTCGGTTCGTCTACAAACGAAAACTACAAGGGGCCGTATGTATCAATCAAGAACGAGTCACTGGATGAGTTCATCCGTCTTGTTATTGACGAGACAACTATCCTCAACCAGGTGGCTACCGTCCAGCTACGGGGCGATAACCTCGAGCTGCCGAACGTCAACATCGCACCGGGCCAGATGGCAGGCGGCCTTGGCAAGATGGAACCCATTGACGGCACCGCGAACGCTCAGTTCGTGAAGCCTACCTATGGGGGCCGGACGCTAACGGTCAAGCCGTTCGACCTGCGCTACAAGTATGAGGAGACCAACTTCCCACGTATCAACATTGAGCGTGAGGGTATGCGTTCAACTATTGACGAGCTAATGCGCCGGTATATCGGCAACGAGACCGAGCGGATTTCGCTCAACTCTCGCACTAGTGGTATCAAGCATACCTCCTGGGTTGATTTCAACACGGGCAACATGACCACCACAGACGGTTGGTTTGCGAAGGCCCTCAGTGGTGCCCATATTCTCAACGTAGACCCGGCAGGTACGACACCGTACTATGTGCAGCCGAACCTGTTCAAGTCTATGTGGCAATTGCTGCCGACCAAGTGGCATGCGCGCAAGGACGAGTTCGTGTTCTTCGTGGCGTCCAACGTCGAGGTGGAGTACAATGCGTTCTTCTCGGGGCGGCAGACGGCCCTCGGCGACCAAGCGTTGGTCTCCGGTGCGCGGACTGCTTGGAGTGGCATTCCTCTATCGCCTATTCCTTCCATCCCAGTGGATGAGCGGCATGTCACTGCTATCCGCCCCGACACTGGCAGCACCGAGGTTAGTTTGACCGGGCCGGACTATGGTATTGACCAGAAGTATAGTTGGTCAATCAACTCGCAAGGCGAAGGCTACCAGACCTCCGATACTGAGCTATACACGTGGGTAATGCTGGCGCGACCTGCCAACCTTGTTCTGGGCTACGGGCCTGAGTTCAAGGTTTCCCGCGTCCTGGATAACTCCGCCAAGTTTAGCTGGTACAACTTCTGGGGCCAGTTCGGTGTCGAGTTCTTCAACATTGATGAGGTTGTGCTGGCCATCAACGTGACACCGACCATTGACCCTGGCGACGATGACGAGGGCTTGTCCAGCTAGCCCCTCCTCCCCACCCGAGGGGGGTAGTGGTTACTGCTGCCCCCCTCTACCGAAAGTATAAGCATAGGAGAAGAAGATATGTCAGAGAAGAAAGAAACTACCGGCGGGGTACTTGTCATACCAGACGACAAAAACCACCCAGCTTCGTTTTCGTATGTATCGCCACGGGAACGCAAAATAACACGCGACCCGCGCACAGGCCGACAGATTGTCCAACCGGTTGTGTACACGTTCCAGAGAGGCCGCCCAGCACGTGTGGAGAACGAGAGGGACTTTCAGGACTTGCTACAGGAACAAGCTTACATGACTGATGGTCGGGGCTTTGTCCCCATGTTTGAGCGGGTAGTAGCATCCCGTGGGCCGGGCAGAGTGGAAGCGGAACAGAAGGTTACCGGCCTGCTTATGCAGTTCCTAGCGCACCACAACATAGACCTGGATAGCTTGGTCAAGTCCGCCAGTGGGGAAACAAGCAAGGCTATCCCGGAGGAAGCCGATGCAGGTGATAACCAGAGCGTCTGAGCATATTGTCAGTGGTGCCCTCGAGGAACGGTACTGCACGATAGCTGATGTGCGGCACGAGTTACGGGGAGTAGCCATAGACAATCCGACTAACAATCAGGACTTGGGCGCGTGGCTATCGAGTACCGAACGAAACGATGTCCTACTACGCGCACTAATAGATGCGCGTATGTGGATAGATGACAAGACCAAACGGGACTTTGATTACCACAAAGATGTCATGGTGGCCGTGGACGGTTCGGGGGAAGATGTGCTGAACTTGGCGGGGTACGGTTTCCTCCCATTGTACAAAATATCGTTTCTGGAAGTGGATGGCAGGACACACCGGCCCGATAACTTTGCTTTGTACCCGTCTACCGGGCGTGTCAAGGCGAAGAGTTTTGGCCAGGCTTCCCGTTACGCTTCTCGTGGGGGGGCAGCTTTCCCGATAGGTGCGCAGAATGTGGTGCTGACCCTGACATGGGGCTACCAGCATTTGCCACGGGACATAGTGGTTGCCCAGGCGCGGAAAGCTGCAGCGTTAGTGCTAGACCAGTTGGAGAGGGCTGACCTGTCTACAGGTGATGTCAGTCCTGGGTTCAGGGAAGTCAACTATGGTGATGTGAAGATACGCATGGGCGACTATGGCAGGTATGGGTTATCTATCCGGCGGTTGGAAGAGCAGGCCATCGAAACGTGTCTGCGTTACCGGATACCGTTGGTGGAGTCCGCACGCGCTATGTACAGGGGCAAGCCTTCTCAGCCCGGGGGTTGATGTAGGTGCTTTGGACTGACCTTGTAAGAATATACCGATGCGGGTTCACACAGAGGCATGACCTTAGCCTAGCCTTGGATGATACTGACATATACGGTGAGGATGTCTGGGGCAGGCTGCTACCTGATGATGATGTGGTACTGGTGCCAAATGAGTGGGGCATAGTAGGTGGCAGCGGGAAGATAGCCTTGCCTGTACAGTATGATGTAAGCCCCGGGTACATACTGTGGATAAAGGATACTGTTGTGTATGATGGGGCGCGGGTAGAGGTGGCGGCTGCTTTGACCGATGATGTGGTGGCCGGTGCTACTACTCTACCTGTAGATACCATAGTCGGGTTCAACGATGGTGCCATAGTTACTGTACATAGTCAGGGCAAGCGGCACCGGGGTAAGCTTCGGTACGCAACGGGTTCGGAGTTAGTTCTGTACAAGGAAGACCAGTTGCGTGAGGGTTTCAACACAGGCGACACGATTTCTTCTGGTAGGTACTGGCGGGTAACGGGCCGGAAGAACCCGGGTCAGTGGGGGCATATACAGGAATTGTCAGTGGTAGAAATACCGTTTGGGGCGGTTAGTGTATGAGGCCTGCCTACAGCCTGACGATAGAAGAGGGCATCAGGAACCTCTGTCTGGGGCGTAGCCTGCTGAAGCGGGATATAGCCGTAGGGGACAAGCTGATACCTGTAGGCATGACCTTTGGGGCAGACAACGCTTATGCTTGCCCGGGTGGGCTACTGTTTTATAACAACTCACTGGGCACCTACTGTAACGCTACCCTTGTCCAGCCGGGTGAATCTAATACCCCAGGGGATATAGCCTACAGTGAGAAAGTCGCATTGGACTGGTCGCAGATGTCCACCAAGCATTATGACCTGTACTCTACTACTGAGGTGGCGCACAAGTACACTGTGGCAGCAGGTGCGTATCTGGAGTTAGACCCTGTACCCGATATATGCCAGAAGCTACGTATGATAGAAGAGGATTTCCTTGCTATCGGGATAGAACCTGCGGACAACTGGTTCCCGGGTATTCTGGTCATATCTATGGGTTCTACCCGCAGGCAGGCTACTAACGCATACTGTATAGATACCGAGGGGTTTATTATCCGCTATGCTGATGTGTTGGTGGGCGGGAAGAAGGCCCTCGATGTGAAGCATGATGTGGAGTTACTGGAAAGCCTGATAAGTGAGGACTACGGGTTAGGTGGCACATGCCAGTGGTCGGAGGTTATGCGGCCAGGAGTGATGTGTCCGACACCGGGGAGAATAGCTTCCCAGAATAGGCTGATAGAAACCTCCTCCCAGTCTAAGATATGCTGGGGGGACATTTACATACAAACACACCGATACCGGATAATTGATAAGAGGCCGCACTTGACTAAGCAACCGGAACCTACCCCGTAGAGGAGAGGTGTGTTAGATGAGCTGGAGTAAGTTAGCTACGCCTACGCTGAACAAGCATAGTATATTCATGTTCGCACCGCAGAGTGCAGAGGGGACGCAGGCTACTACTGGCTTTACGTCCATTCCATTCAGTGGCACCCTGGATTTCAACCTTCAGGGCAACATGGAGGCCTTTGAGCAGTCTGACGGTGTGGAGTACCTTCACCATTTTTACACTGCAGGCGCATGGTTTGAGGGCAGTGTACCGTTGGTATTGTCCCCTGAGGGCGGTTCCTTTACCAACCTTATCAACTGGATTACGGAACGTGATGACGATAACCAAGCATCGTTCTGTACTGTCTGGATTGTTGATGACAACATGGAACGGGGCGCGGTAGATGTCAAGGTGACTGAGGCGACTATATCCCTACGCAAGGGGGAACCGGTTACGTTTGGTATCACTCTGCGCGGCAAGAAGCCTACAGAGGGCGAGGCACCTACCACTGTTACGCCGGATACTGGAGGCCCATACCTGTGGAGTGACGGTACGGTGTCAACGGGTAACTATGGCAGCAGCACCTCCGAAGACGAGAACATGGAGTCACTGGAAATCCGCATTGACAATGGCGTTGATGATGGTGCCGAGGGCCTGCGCTTGAGTAGCGGTGTGTACCCCATCCGATTGTACAACCTGAATGACATGGAGGTCACCGGTTCGTTTGAACGGGACTACATTGTTGCACAGAGCGGTGGGGGCGCAGCCTTCTACAATGCGTTTGTAAGCCAGGTGGAAAACCCATTCAGCACTACCAGTGATGCTGCTTTGGATGTAACGTTGACGCGGAGTGGTAGCAGCTTGTCCCTGAGTATGCCGAGGGTGAAGTTCACTGATGTGTCGCAGCCGCTAGAGGGTTCGAACCGAGGCCGAGTTATTCAGACGGTGGAGTTCAGGGCGATAGCTTCTCCGGGTTCGCTGAACGATTGGACTGCACCGATAACCATTACCGCTACTGGCGGGTATAGCTAGGCAAGGTAGGTATCAAAAGGGGTTCGGTATGGCTGAAAACGATAGTGGTATCAAACAGTATGCGACGTATACGACAGAGGACATTGGTCTGGCCACAGTCCTGTTGTGTCAGCCCGGGTTCTTCATCGTAGGGGTTATCCCGCAGAAGCCGAAGACTGAGGGCATGACCAAGCCCTGGTGTCGGGTAGAAGTGGGAGGGCCGGACATGGAACGGTTGTGTGAGGTTACTGACGAATACAATAGCAACCGTGAGGGGGTTATGGTGCCCTCCAAGCTGTATGAGGAGAAGCGTCGGGTTGTCATGGGCGCATTGCAAACCGCACAAAGAGTAGACTAGAACAGGATAGGGGAAATGGCCATGAGTACCGAAAAGAGCGATATTATCAGAGAGTTGGCCCTGCGCACTACCTGGCAGGAGACGGAGGAGTTACCCCTGATGGTGTATGACATTGACGATGACGGCAACGATGTCGAGTTGGACGCATCTGATGGGGGCAAGTACTGGCTGAAGTTCCGTGATGCGTCAGGGCAGCAGAAGGTTACGCTGCAGACTAACCTCCACAGAGAACTGACCCGGGTAGACCATGAGGGCAAAGAGTACACTGAGCGTTCCTACAATCCCGTTGGCTTTATCGAGGAAATGCTGCGCACTGGAGTGTTGGCAGGTGGCGTGGTACCCGCTGTTGATGAGGCGACGGGCAACATTGTTGACTATACAATCACATCGAAGAACCGTTCCCAGTTCGTGCGTATGCTGCCTGACAAGATGCTTACTGCAATTGTGGGCATGGCCATACGGTTTCTCTACTCAGAGATACTTGAGCAGGTAGTTGATGACTCAAAAAACTTGCCAGACAAGTCGGGTTCGAGCGAGGACGAGACAGAGAACCCGACTACGAAGCAATCCTCCAAGGTATCGAAGGAGGAGTCAGGCAGTCTGTTGTAGAGAAGCAGGTTGCCATACCTCCTTTGCCGGAGACGCATCCCATGTTCCGGAATGAGGTCGGATGGGTAGACCAGGCTAAGTATGCGGCGTATCTGGCATCAGTCAAGCCGGTGCAGGTGGTACGGGAAACAGAGACCAAGCTAACCGACTATGGCCACATGCTGCTTCTGTTTGTTATCGGGCTGATACGGGAGGCCAGTCATATACAGGAGTTCCACCTGTTACCGACAGATGACCCGATAGGTAGGCAGGCATGGTGGCGGGTAGATATATGGGAGGCTTACTGGTCGGGCCACGCAAACGGGATGCGAGTAAAGCATGACTTGAAACAGAAGGCGTAAGGGGGTAGTCGGTATGCTGAAGTTCAGTTGGAATGAGACTGCCCTCGAGTTTATTCACCGGACGTTCCCCGCTTTTCCTGATGCGCTGCAGGAGACCGGGGAGCGTTTTGTTCATGACATCTTCACCGACTATGTGTTGCCTGCAGTGAAAGACAAGGTGCCCGTGTTCAGCGGTGACATGCGGAAGGATATGGACTTTACCCCGATAGGTTCTGGGGATGGTCATGCTTACTGGTGGTTGGGGGAGAGTGGGAAGCTTGCTATTGGTGCTGAGGACACGCACAAGCATCCTGCACCGTATAGCTATCCTTTGGCGCAACATGATGGGGCAGAGGGCCATTTGGTGCAATTGTACGCTACTAACAGCTATTCCCGTAAGAAACTACGCAGGTGGGTACGGGAGAAGATGTTTGCAGCCCTGCCTGAGAGTAAAGACGAAGCAGAGTTGATGAGGGCCAGTGGGGAGTATGTCCCGCTGAGTGTGTGGGTAACACCGGCGAACCCGTATGACGCTACCAGTGGGTACTTTCTATACAAGCGGTTTGGTGCGTTGCCTGTGTACATAGCGTCTGGTGCCAAGTCAGTGATACGGAGTATAGCGGGTAGCCTCGGGCGGTTCTGGAGGTAGCAGGTATGGATTTCAATGCGCAGGCTAAGCTAGGCCTGATGGTAGAGCTTGATACGTCACAAGTCAAGCAGCAGATACCTGAGTTGCAGCGCATGTTAGAGCGTGCGGGTACGGGCAAGTTTGCTTCGCAGGCGACCCGGCCTATTCAGGAGTTGGAGAGGGCTACGGGTACGCGTGGGGGCATGACACGGCAGCTAACCGAGGTAGCTACTGCCGCGAATAAGAATGTTGAACTACTGAAGAAGGCGACACAGGCTACCGGTACACTGGCGCAGGAACAGTTGAAGACAGTGGGGTTGTACACTACCGCCTCCAGTCAATTGAAGAAGGCTTCTACTGATATTGCTGATGGGGCGAAGGCTGTCTCGGAGAAGTACAAAGGTGCGGCCAGTACAATAGCCCTTGCGCATAAGGCGATGCGGTTGGAAGCTACTCTGTTTGAGCGGCTGCAGACACCTACCAAGCATTATGGGGCGAAGGCTGACGAAATAGCTGCATGGCACCGCAGCCTTGTGGACACGTTGAAGGGTGCGGAGGCAGACGAGGCTGACTTTGTGCAGGCGCACTCCACCTTTGTATCGTCCATCAACAAGATTAGCAACGTGCGTGAGCGGGAGGCGCGGAGGGCTGCTAAGACAGAGCTTGACTTGACCAAGCGGTTGATACAGGCGCAACAGATGCGGGAGAGGGGCGGTACTGGCTACTCGACACTGGGGGCGTATCAGACAGAGTTTGGGGCGACCCAGACGCGTTCGCAGTCGGTACTTGAGGGGTTGGGACTATCGTCGGAGGAGGTGCAGAGTTCTCTTCGGCAGCAGGAGGACGCGTTCAGGATACACTACGCGCGGTTAGAGCAGATGCGGGAACAGTCGGGGCATAGGCAGGCGGCAGAACATACCCGTGCGTTGGCGGATAACTTGCGGCGGGATGAGAACGCACAACGCAGGGCGGTTGCCATAGCACGTGAACGGGACAAACGTTTGCGTGAAACACAAAAATTGCAAATGCACGAACGTGGCGGCTCCCTGTCTATGTTGCTGAATAGGTTCGAGGAAGAACACCGTGACCAGATTGCCGATACACGAAGGCTGCTTGCCGAGACGGGAGTGCCCGAATCCGAAATACGGGTACAGTTGGATAGGCAAAAATTAGCACACATTGCGCATATAGAGGAGCTACGCCGGATATACAAGCGTCTTCCGTGGGCCAAGCGATGGGCCCCCTTCCTGAAGGTAGATACTACTTCCCTCACCCGGGCTGCAAATGTCATGCGTGTCATTGCCGGTGGGGCCAAGCGTGTATGGGATACCCTAAAGAACTGGAAGAACGCTATCCTGCATACCTACTGGACTGCGCTATCCTTCCTGTATGCTATTCGTAACGTGATGCGGCCCATGCGCACTATCCTGCAGACGGCCCAGACGATTATGCGGACACTGAGGAGTGCGGGGAAGAGCTTCTTCTCCAGTATCGCGGATGCTGCCGGTGATGTCCAGCAGATGAGGGGCCGCATGTCCGTACTGTTCGGGCAGATGACTGGTGAGTCAATCCGCACTGCAATGGATGAGGCTATCGGTAAGCCCTTTGACTGGACAGACATTATTCGCGGTATGCAGAGGGCTATGGCGATGGGCCTGCAGGATATTGGCAGGCACATGCTTGACCCGGTGACGAAGCTGGGGTTGGACTTGGCGGCTGCTTTCGAGTCGTCTGCCGAAGATGCTGCTATGGCCATCATGCAGGCTACGTATGGTTCGTGGCAGCGCATGACCCGTTCCTTTGGGTTTGTGGCAGAGCAGGCAGGCCCGTTCGGGTATACGCACGGGGATAAGAGTGTAACTGGGCTGCAGCGGAACCTGGAAGCTATTCTGAGGATGCTGGAGGCAAGGCTAGGCGGCACCGCTACGAAGATGTCCTATACGTGGAAGGTGTTAGTGTCCAACATGCGGGATATATTCAAGCGGTTTGCACTAGAGCTTGAGCAGGCAGGTGTGTTGGATGTAGTCAACGCGGTGCTGATACATATCAGGGAGGCTTACTACTCCTTCAAGCAGCAGGGGGTTATTGCCAGGTGGGCACAGACACTGGCTTCTGCGTTCAATAAGATAGAGCATCCCCTCGGTTGGTTGGTGGACAGGCTACCTCGTATCATGTCTTCTACCATAGTGTTGATGGAAAAGGGTATCAACAAGATATTCGCTTACTATGAGAAGGCAGGCGGGATGAGTGGTATCCTAGGGAGTATCTTCGAGAAGACTATTGAGTACGGGCCATTGGCTATCCGGTTGTTGGCTACCTACTTCGGGTTTGTCAACAAGATAGGGATAGCTTTGTCTGCTACTGGGGAAGTACTTGTCCGCGTGTTGTCAGCAGTTACCCGTGACCCTGAGCGCAAGGAAATGCTGCTTGATATGGCACAGGACTTGTCTAACGCACGGGAGGAAATGGACAAGGTTGGGAAGGCTTTGGGAGACCAGTCGGAGCGTATGGCCAAGGCTGTAGCCGACACCAACAAGGAGTTTGTGAAGGCTGTTGAGGACATAGAGGCTTCTAACCTGTCTGCTGAGCAGAAGGCGGAGGCGCGGACTAAGCTACAGGGGCAGGCGTTGCGTAGGTTGGCGGAGAGGACGCTAGGTGGGGCGGCTGATGATGTACTGGGGGCATGGGATACAACTCCCGGGTCGAAGGGCGGTTTGGCGGCGGCAAAGCAGTTGGCTATTGATGCTAACCGGGGGCAGACGGAGAAAGACCTTGTCAAGGAAATGGGGCGGGTAGTTGCTAACACGGAGGAGATAGCGGCTAATACAGCGGCTATTCGTTCGTACAGTGAGCTTGATGAGCGGATAAGGCGTAGGGGTGCTGCGTTTGCACCGTCGGCTGTGGAGATGGGCTGGGGGTTTGGCAGGGGGCTGCCGGGGTTTATGCACGCACCGGGTGGGGGAGGGAAGTTGGGTGCTGATATAGCTAAGCCTGCTG
>LSQX01081495.1_pt1 | contig 17814 bp, 18 predicted proteins | sample 654561 | NCBI WGS metagenome assembly LSQX01 (sample SAMN04489861, study PRJNA283612) | anaerobic digester metagenome | isolation source: 4 biogas reactors fed with cattle manure at either 37C or 55C with and... | place: Denmark: Kongens Lyngby | collected 2014
GGGATCACCAGTTGCACCATTGGAAGATGTTCCACTCTGACTACCTGCTCCAATAACAGCATTCACTTGAGAAAATAGTTGTATTGGCAATAAAAGAAATACAACTATTCCTATAAGGGGATAAAGTTTTTTCATTACATGTAATTTTTAATCATAATTAAATAGTGTTATAATAGCATTCTCCAAATATAGAATATTTCTTAAATAACTCCTAAATTATAAGAAGTATTTTATTTTCCTCTGAGGAAATTATGTAAGAATCATCATATAGTTTTTCTTTGAAATAGCTAAAATATAAAACTTAATGAAAACACAAAAATCTATAAGGAACCCTAATAAAAAATGCTTGATCCAATTGGTGTTGAAAAATATAAAAAGCACCTTGAATAAAAATATTCAAAGTGCTTTATAAAGTTTAAAAAAAAATAGATTCTATCTAACCTGCAAGCGCTTCTGCTCCACCAACTATTTCGAGAATTTCGTTTGTAATGGCGGCCTGTCGAGCCTTGTTGTACTGCAATCGCAATTCATCTCGTAATTCCGTTGCATTGTCCGTTGCTTTATGCATCGCCGTCATTCGCGCCCCATGTTCACTTGCCACACTATCTCTAAGCGCTTTAAAAAGTTGTGTTTTTAAACTTTTCGGAATCAACTCTTCAATAATCTCCGCTTTTGAGGGCTCAAAAATATAAGGCACTTCAGTGGTAGCGACTTCTTCAGTTGATGTTTTGGGAGAAATAGGTAAAAACTGCTCACTCATTATTATTTGAGTTGCCGCATTTTTAAAACTATTATAGACCAAAACGATTTTATCATAAGTCCCTTCGGTAAACAACTTCATCAACTCCTCAGCAATAACAGAAACATTCGAAAAAGTAAGGTCTTCAATAATTTCGTTATTGTTCTGAATTACGTTTTGCTCTTTCTTTAAAATGTCGTTTCCTTTTTTTCCAAGGGTAATTAAATCGACATTTTTACCGGAATATTGATTTTGCACAAGGTTTCTCACTTCTTTGATGACGTTTGTATTAAACGCACCTGCCAACCCTCTATTACTGGTAATGGAAACTATCAACACATTGTTAACTGCACGTTGGGTTGCATATTTTCCTGTTAAATCCTCATCTAAAGTGCTGCTTAAGTTTTGCAACAACTCCGTTAATTTTTCCGAATACGGACGCATTGCGGTAATAGCATCTTGTGCTTTTTTCAATTTTGCAGCAGATACCATCTTCATCGCACTGGTAATCTGCATCGTTGAGCTTACCGATGATATTCTGCTTCTAATTTCTTTTAAATTGGCCATATTTTAATTTATGATCAAAACGTTCGGATTATTCAAAATCAACTGAAATGAATCCCGTATATTATTTAATAACATGTTGTATCTAAGAAAGCTATTCGATTTCTTTCTTAGATACATACAAATTATTTTCTATATTTTGCAGTGAGTTCATTCGCTACTTTTTCAAGTACTGAAGTAAGCTCATCTGTAAACTTTCCAGCTTTTAATGCATCTAACGTATCTCTGTGAGCGGCATTTAAGGTTTCTATATAATCGCGCTCAAATTCTTTCACTTTTTCAACAGGCACGCTTCTCAATAAATTTTTTGATCCTGCATAAATAATCGCAATCTGATCTTCTACGGTATAAGGATCGTTTTGTGCTTGTTTTAAAATTTCAACGTTACGTCTTCCTTTTTCAATAACATTTAATGTCGCAGCATCGAGATCGGAACCGAATTTGGCAAAGGCTTCCAATTCACGGAACTGTGCCTGATCAAGTTTTAAAGTTCCCGCTACTTTCTTCATAGATTTAATCTGTGCATTTCCTCCCACCCGAGATACTGAAATCCCTACGTTAATTGCCGGACGAACACCAGCGTTAAACAAGTCGGACTCTAGGAATATCTGTCCATCCGTAATTGAAATTACGTTGGTTGGAATGTATGCAGATACGTCTCCGGCCTGAGTTTCAATAATTGGAAGGGCAGTTAAGGAACCACCTCCTTTCACCTTTCCTTTTATACTTTCAGGAAGGTCGTTCATATTTTGGGCAATGGTATCGTCTGCAATAATTTTTGCAGAACGCTCCAAAAGTCTTGAGTGCAAGTAAAAAACGTCTCCCGGATACGCTTCACGACCCGGCGGACGACGCAATAAGAGCGAAACTTCACGATAAGCTACTGCTTGTTTAGACAAGTCATCATAAATGATTAATGCCGGACGTCCCGTATCACGGAAGTATTCACCAATCGCAGCTCCTGCAAACGGTGCATAAACCTGCATTGGCGCGGGATCAGAAGCATTTGCAGCAACAATTGTAGTGTATGCCATAGCTCCTTTTTCTTCAAGAACACTTGCAATATTTGCAACCGTAGAAGCTTTTTGACCAATGGCAACATAAATACAATACACGGGATTTCCTGCATCGTAAAATTCTTTTTGATTAATAATCGTATCAATACAAACTGTAGATTTTCCGGTTTGACGGTCACCAATAACCAGCTCTCGCTGTCCTCGACCAACGGGAATCATCGCGTCAATTGCTTTAATCCCTGTTTGAAGTGGCTCCGTTACCGGTTGACGGAAAATAACCCCCGGCGCCTTACGCTCAAGTGGCATTTCATAAGTTTCGCCTGACAAAGAACCTTTTCCGTCGATGGGTTGCCCCAGCGTATTTACAACACGTCCAACAATTCCTTCACCCACGTTGATTGAAGCAATTCGTTGGGTACGTCTTACCGTATCGCCTTCTTTAATTCCTTGAGAACTTCCGAGCAATACAATTCCAATATTATCTTCCTCTAAGTTCAAAACGATTCCTTGCAATCCTCCTTCAAAGGAAACCAATTCTCCGTATTGTGCATTTGATAATCCATAGGCACGAACAATTCCGTCTCCTACAGTCAGCACAGTTCCCACCTCGTCTAATGAAGCTGTCGCCTCAAAATTGGTAAGTTGTTGTTTTAAGATTGCTGATACTTCAGCTGGTTTAACTTCTGCCATCTTTATAAAAATTATTAATAAAGGGTATTTCCTCTATCAGTCGTTTTTTAGTTATATTGATTCGTAAATTTATTTTTCAAATTTTGAAATTGGTTGCGAATGCTCGCATCGTATTGAATATCTCCAACTCGGAGAATAAAACCTCCCAAAATTTCCGGATTGATTTCGTTTTTAATTGTAATCGTTTCACTTCCGGTCAGTGATTTTATTTTATCTAAAATCTTATTTTCAATTTCAGGAGTCATTGCCACAGCAGTTATAACCACTGCATCTACAATTCCTTTACGCTCTTTATACAATTCCAAAAAGCTTTGTGACACTCCCGATAACAATTCAGTTCTTTTATTAGCTGCCAGTGTTTGAATCAGCGATTGTGTTAATTCGTTGGAGTCGGCAAAAATCTTTTGCAAAATTTGCTGTTTGTCTTCAACTTTGATAACCGGACTTTGTAGCGCCACCTGCAGTTCACGACTGCCCTGAATGGTGTCATATACAGACTTCATATCTCCATAGATTAATTCTTGGATATTTAAAGCTTCTGCACTTTCGAACAATGCCTTTGCGTATCTGACCGCTGCTCTACTACTCATAGTTCTGCTCTTTTCGGTAATTAATTTAAAGTTGTTTCTCCCAGCATCTCATCGACAAGCGACATTTGTTTTGCCGGATCTGACAATTCTGATTTTACCATCTTTTCTGCAATCTCCAATGACAAATCGGCAACTTGCTTTTTTAATTCTGCCATCGCTGCTTTTTTCTCATTTTCAATGGCTTCTTGTGCTTGTGAAATCATCTTATCGGCTTCTAGTGAAGCTTCATTTTTGGCATCGGCAATCAATTTTTCTTTAATTGCACGGGCTTCTTTAATCATGGCTTCACGTTCTGCACGGGCTTCTTGAAGCAACCGCTCATTGTCGGCCTTAAGATTCTGCATTTCCAGTTTTGCTCGTTCTGCAGCTTCTAAAGCATCATTAATAGAAGCTTCTCTTCCTCTTACTGCGCCGAGAATAGGCTTCCAGGCAAATTTACTGAGTAGAAACAACAGAATCAAAAAGACCAATGTGGTCCAAAAAATTAAACTTTCCGGGGCTACTATGTTCATATCTTATGAAATGTAATTTTTAATTGTTTTAAAAAGAACGCTTCCTGCAGCCAACCGCTACAGGAAGTATTCTATCGATTTTTAAGCGATCAAAGCTACAACTACTGCAAAAAGTGCAACCCCTTCAATAAGTGCTGCTGCAATAATCATTGCGGTTTGAATTTTTCCGGCTGCTTCTGGTTGTCTTGCCATGGCGTCCATTGCTGAACCTCCAATTCTACCAATTCCCCATCCTGCTCCGATTACTGCCAATCCGGCTCCGATTGCTGCTAATGTTCCTGTCATAATTAGAACTTTTAAAAATTAAACAAATAAAAAATCGTTATTCATGCGCTTCTTCTACCGCCTGACCGATAAACAACGCCGCAAGCAATGTAAATACATAGGCTTGTAAAGCGGCTACCAATAATTCCAACACACTCATAAATAAAACAAATACGATGGAAACAGGAGAAATAAACGCAGATTCAAAAATAAATATCAATCCAAAAAGGCTTAAAATAATGATGTGTCCTGCAGTTATATTTGCAAACAAACGCACCATCAAAGCAAATGGTTTTGTAAACATTCCGACAATTTCAATCGGAATCATCAAAATCCAAAGTGGTTTTGGCACATCAGGCGCCAATATATGCCCCCAATAATGTTTATTCCCACTAAATATGGTCACAATAAAAACAATCAAAGCCATTACCATTGTAAAAGCAATATTTCCTGTGACGTTTCCACTAAAAGGGAAAAACGGAATTAATCCGATAAGGTTGTTTATCCATATAAAGAAGAACACAGAAAGCAAGAAAGGCATGTACTTCTGATATTTTTTCACTCCGATATTGGGAATTGCAATGTCATTACGCACAAACAAAATTAACGGCTCAAGGAAACCGGCTAGTCCGCGTGGTGCTTTTTTGTTTTTCTTATAATGTTTTGCTGCAGGAATAAAAATGAGCAACAGCAAAGTAAGCGTCAAAAACATTGAAAAGACTGTTTTTGTAATGGAGAAATCCAAAGGTCTGTCTTCGTATAAAAACGGACGCCCCATGGTGGAAGTATTGTCAAATTTCTCTTTGTCAAATTTATCGGCATAGAAAATATGTTCGTTGTATCGCACAAACTTATTTCCGTTTTCTTCAACCACTACACTCGCGCTGTTATCGTGCTCAAATCGTGCGGACGAAAAAACAGTTAAGCCGTTGTCAGTCCATAGAATTACGGGCAAAGCCAAAGTAATCGGATGCCCGTCCCAATCGGCAATGTGAAATTCATGAGAATCCCAAACGTGACCATTAATCAGCTCTTTGGGGTCAAATTCCGAAGCGTCTCCTTCGTTTTCTTGGGCGAAGACTTCACCAAAAGAAAAGAAGACAACCATGAGTACTAATAAAGAACGTAGAGACTGTGTAGCGAATTTCATATGCTTTTGACTAAAAATGATAAGCTCTTTAAAATTTGTGCAAAAGTACAACTTTTAGCCATATAAAAAAGCTGAGATTTAATTTTGTTTACCGACAACTGTTAAACCGTGATTATTTAACATCTGACAAAATATTATAAACTTGGTTTTTTACTATCATTCAATATTACAAGTATTTATAATTTTCAAATAGTACTTTAAATTTACATTTGATCCTCATATACGGTTTGGGCAAAATCTCTCAAATTGTATTGGGAGCGCATCACTTGTCCATACGCTCCCGCAGAACGTATGGCTATTAAATCTCCTCTCACGGTTTGGGGCAAAGAAACTGCTTTCCCGAAACAGTCAGAAGATTCGCAAATCGGTCCCACAACATCATAAAGACAGATTGATTGTTCCTTTATTTTACTTATGTTCTGAATGTGATGAACGGATTGATATAAAGCAGGACGAATTAATTCGGTCATCCCGGCATCCAGAATTGCAAAATTTGTTTTTACGCCTTCTTTTATAAATAGCACTTTAGCGATGAGCGCGGCACACTGAGCCACCACCGCACGTCCCAACTCAAAATGCAGTGTCTGATGTGGCAAAAGGTCAATAAAATTATCAAAGACAGAAAAATAGGCATCAAAATCGGGGATGAGTTCTTCATCGGGATTTTGATAGTTTACCCCCAATCCTCCACCGACATTTATGTGTCCAATATGAATATTTCGCGCTCTGAATACCTTCTGAGATTCATTGCCCCTATTGCAAAGGTTTTTAAAAACGCTTAAATCTCGAATTTGAGAACCTATGTGAAAATGCAATCCTTTTAACTCGATATTTTTCAGTGTTTCCAACTGCTCAAGAAGCGCATCCAATTCCCAATAGTTAATTCCAAATTTGTTTTCCTCCAGACCCGTGGTAATGTAATGATGAGTTTTTGCGTTTACATTTGGATTTAACCGAATCGCAATCGGTGCTTTTTTTCCACATTTGGAAGCTATATCATCAATGACAATCAGTTCGGGAATGGATTCTACATTAAAAGTAAAGATGTCCGATTTTAAGGCGACCATGATTTCTGCATCGGTTTTACCTACTCCGGCAAAAGCGATTTGATTTCCTTCAAACCCATTTTCAAGCGCCCATTGTATTTCATTCCCGCTGACTGCATCAATTCCGAAGCCGGCTTTTCGAATGCGTTCCAAAATGCGTTTATCGGCATTGGCTTTTAAGGCATAATGTACAACATACGGTTTATTTTCAATTGCTTGTTGTATCGCTTGCAGCGTTGCATCTAAAATATTCAAATCATAAAAATAAAAAGGTGTCGCATGCTTTTTTAGCTGCCTCACCCGTTCATCGGTAAACATTTTCATTTTTCAAAAAGTTGATTTAGCTGAATTAATGCTGCCTTTTTATCTTCGGTGTTTACCAAAAGGGAAATATTGTGGTTGCTTCCGCCGTATGAAATCATACGAATAGGCACTTCTTTAAGTGCTTTGAAAACATTTAATGCCACGCCCTTATCTTTTTTGACAAAATCCCCCACAACACAAATAATCGATTGGTTTTGGTCTACTTCAACTTTGCCGTAAGGTTCCAAATTTTTTATAATTTGTTCAAGATAAGTCGTATCATCAATAGTTACCGAAACAGCCACTTCCGAAGTGGTAATCATGTCTATTGAAGTCTTGTAGAGTTCAAAAATTTCAAAAACTTTTCTCAAAAAACCGTATGCCAATAACATCCTTCCTGATTTAATTTTGATGGCACAAATTCCGTCTTTTGCCGCAATGGCTTTTATGCCGCTTCCGGAAACTTTTGAAGTTATTAACGTTCCTTCTGAGTCAGGAGAAAGCGTACTTTTCAGACGCACCGGAATGTTCGCGTTTTTGGCAGGCAAAATGCTGGAGGGATGCAGTACTTTTGCTCCGAAATAAGCTAGTTCTGCAGCTTCATCAAAGGACAAATATCGGATGGGACTGGTATTTTCCACTATTCTGGGATCATTGTTGTGCATCCCATCAATATCTGTCCATATCTGAACTTCATCGGCTTCAACGGCAACCCCAATTAAAGATGCGGAATAATCACTGCCTCCTCTTTTTAAATTATCGATTTCTCCATACCTATTTCGGCATATAAAACCCTGAGTAACAAATAATTCACTTGTACTATTTTCATTCAATAAACGCGACAAATTTTCTTTGATATAAAAATAATCAGGTTCCAAATCTTTATCAATACGCATAAATTGCAATGCAGACAACAATTTCGATTCTTGACCGATTTCTTCCAAATACAATTGAAACAAAGCGGTTGAAAGCAATTCGCCCTGCGCCAAAACAGCTTTTTCTTCGTGAATTGTAAAGGAGTCTTGTGTAAAACTCAACAGATAATCAAAATGGGAGTCGATTAATTCTTTCGCTTTTGTTTTAAAAACTTCCATCGCAAAAAGTGCCTCTCCTTCTTTATAATACTTAATGCGAAGTCCTTCAATCAATTCGGCAGCAATGCTGTTGTTTTTTTTGAATAAATAGTTGGCGATTTCGACCAGACTGTTGGTGGTACCTGCCATTGCGGATAGCACAATGATTTTCTTTCCGGGAATTTCCTGTACCAATTCAGCAACTTTTTTCATGCGATGTGCAGAACCGACGGAAGTTCCTCCAAACTTCATTATTATCATAAATACAATTTTAAGGCTGCAAAAGTAATCAAGCAGAAATTGAATGCCTTTAAAATCTTGAATTATTCGAAGTTAAAACTAGGATCAAAATTCAGCTTAAGAGGATAGGCGGAATCGGAAGCAAATAGAATAAAAGAAACAAGGGGCTAATAATAACGAGTTGGCGGATTTATAATCTTCATTGCCAAAACAATTTCAATTAAGAGGTAAATAAAATACGGAGCAAAAAAGGAAATGAAATCCGGGACTTTAGAAAAATCATCCATTTGAATTAACGGCAGAAGAAAGATTAGCGCCGCCGCCATTTTAAAGATAATGGTTGCCATAAACGCATATCCCACAAAATCGGGAAAATTACGTCCAAGCCACGAAAGAATTCCGAATATTAATACAGTTACAATAAAATGAAATGCATAGATGCTCCAGACCGGATAATAAAAATAGACATTGGGATACCCTGAAACGACGAAAAGATGAACTGCAAAGAGAATCCCTGTAATTAATACAAGCAGTATCAAAGCTATTAAAAATTCATGACGTTTCATTTTATTGGTCTTTAGTCATTTTGGTTAGTTGTCGAATCACTACATACAAGCTTAAAAACACCCCGGAAAGTGAGCAAATAATTGTAAAGGCGGAATATTCATTGGGATATTTTTTATCTAATTGAACGCCAATAAATGCTCCCAAACCGATAATAAATCCCATTTGTAACGCGATGCCCGAAAAAATCATCCATTTTCTGATTCCATTTTCATTTTTAGACATCACTGGTTAATTTTAAGCATCTTGCATCTTTTTTTCTTTCACGGCATGCTCTTTTGTGTTCAGGGTTTTAATTTTTTTATCGGACATCACACAAGAAGCATTCATTACGGCACCGGGTTCAACTGCAAGTTTTCCTACGGTTATTTCTCCGTCAATCTGTGCCGTGGCACGAATAGTAAGGGTTCCGGATATTTCTAATGTGCCTTCAACACGGCCTTCAATATCGGCATTGTCACATTTTAAGTGTCCGAGAATTACACCCGATCTTCCGATTACAACTTTTGTGGGGGTTTGTATTGATCCTTCAATCAGACCGTCTATTCTAAAAAAACCTTCAGAAGAAATATCTCCTTTAAGAACAGTTCCCTCATTGATTCGATTTTGAGCTGTTCCGGGTTCAAGTATTTTTTTCTTGTCTTTTTTAGTAGATAACATACTTATTAATATTTTAAAATTAGGGGGTTGCCGGTTGGGGTTCGTTTATAGTTTTATTTAAATAAGATTCTAAATTTTTATGAATTTGGAGGGTTTGATAATTTGTGCTCGAAATTTCAAAAAACGGATGTTTCACTTTATATTCTTTCTTCTCATGCAAGGTTTCTCCAAATCCGCGTGATCCTAACTTTGATTTTAATCCATGCACCACTACAAAATTTATATCGTCCGTATAATAATCTAAAGAAGTTGACATATCGGTATATTCAAAATCGGAAATTGCTTGGTCGATAAGAGTTTTTAATTGTTCCGCTTCTTCTTTTTGGGTTATCGGAAATTGATAAATTAGCTTCCAATTGTCCGGTTTCTCATCCGATTCAAAAGTTGCAGTTTTAAACTTCGGAATTAAATCGTCAATTAGTTTTTGAGCTTGTTTGCCTTCTTCGGAGTTGGGATAAGTAAGCGCTACAAAATTCAGTGCTTTTTCATATTGACTAAAACCTTCTTTTTTACCGATGGCAATCGCTTTTAGCAATTCGAACTTGGGAACAATTTCCGTTCCGTCGTATTGCAAAATATATTCTTCACATTTTTCAATTACTGTTTGATAGTCTTCCGCTTCAAACATTCTGTACAATTCTTTGTATTTATATTGCGGACTGGATTCGTCCGTGGCCAATAAAGTATTTGGATTTCGAAGTATCTCCGCATAACGGCTGTCACCGTGATGTGTTAAGATTTCATTTGTATAATAGGCCACTTTATCCGGACGTTCTAAAATTTCATAAATCCGCAATAAATTATATTTGGAAGGTACAATCAAACGTTCCTCGGGATTGTTTTCTAAAACTTTTTCCAATCGTTCTGCAGCCAATTCATATTCTCTGAATTTCTCTTTATAAATAAGCCCCAATTGATAGTAAGCAAAATTCCGTTCTCCATTTATGCTGTCGATAACCCCAGGATCGGTAGGAATTTGCGAAATGTACGTTTCAGGCTTAAACAATATATTTTCTGAAATAGACGATTCGCCTTCTTCTTCTTGAATTTCAGCCAATTCTCCGGCAGACGATGTTTTCGATGAAGTTCTCCAATCGTCTTCTAAAGCTCTGTCTCCCCATTGTTTTCTAAATTCTTGTTTCCCGTAAGACACGGTAGATGGGTTGTAAAAATAGAACGTTCCGGAAGCCGATGTTTTGTTGTCTTTTTTTCTTGTAAAGAATTCATTATCGGCGATTTCCTTTGCTGATTTTGCACTTTGAATACTATCCTGTAACGCTTTTTCTCGAAGGTTGTCCGTATAGTTAACAAAATAATTCATGCGTTCTTCATCGTTCATGGCAACGAGATTGAGAATACTATCATTTACCACTGCAATCTCTTCATAATGAATCACATCGTCGAGATTTTCACGTTTTTTCTTGACTCTTCTCCATTCTCTGGATTTATCATCCATAAAAATCAAGGTGCTGTCATAATATTGCCCGGCGGTTCGATAACGCGCATCGTCAAAGTTTATCTCTGCAAGAGTATAGTAATTTTTAGATTGAAGTATGCGATCTTCTTTAAAATTCTGAATGGATTTGTTATAAGCTTCTACCGATTGCGGAATATCGCCATTAATTCTGTGAAATTCAGCTTTGGAATAATATATGCGATCTAAAAACGGACGATTTTCACGGTCTTTTACCAATTTTTCAAACAGTTCCAATTGCGCAACTTGATCGCCGTTTTCATAATCGAAATTTTTTGATTTCTCTAAAAAAGCATTGATATAATAACTTCTGGAAGTTCTTCTTTTCAATTCAATAACTTTATCAAACGCGGCATTGGCACTGTCAGTTTCGCCCAAGGCATTGTGCAATTGTCCTTTGATAAATAAATACCGCCCTTTTAGCTCGTTGTTTTTGATGTTTTCAGCTGCAATTTTAATATATGGCAAGGCCTCGGCAAGCGAATCAATATTCACATACGCTTCGGCAATCATCGCATGTCCATCCACCCAATCTTCGTGTTCTATATAATCGTCAGAAAGCATGCTTTTTAAATTTCTAATCGCCACTTCTTCATTCTGCAAACGCACGTTTGTTTTGGCTTTCCAGATTCGTGCAGCATTTACACTGTTACTTTCCGGATAGCGGTCAAGGATAAAATTAAAAGCATCCAGCGCAGGTATAAACCGACCTTCGTAATAACGCGCTTTGCCCAATAACATATACGATTCGTCAATTTTCGGATTGTTTTCTTTTCCGTCAATGTACATCGAATGTTTTTGAATGGCTTTGGTTGCTTTTTCTTCTGCCACGGAAAAACTCCCCGGCTGGTCCCCGCGAACGGTTTCCAGATTTTCTTCGATTTCAATTCGTTCTATCGGGAGAATATCCCAAAAATTATCCTTGTATCCTGCAGCAAGTTGCATCTTGGCATCTTCATAAGCAATTTCTCCGTTGTAAAGAATATTGTACTCGGTAGTCAGGGCATGCATATTCCGACTCAAAAAAGTGTTCTTTTTTCGAGAACAAGCCGCTATCAAGCTGACAGTTAACAGAATAAGGGTGATTTTATAAATAAAATTCATGCTGTTTATACGATAAAATCTATCTCTCTTTTAATTTTAAGTTGCTACTTATTACACAAACTTAAAAGCTTTGTCTTTAGTATCTAATGACTTAAAAGAATCTGTAAAAATACATTACTTTTCAGACTTTCATAGAATTGAAGGTCTAAAATTAATCCAAGAAGCTGTCGGACACTTTCAAACCTTTGTATCTTTGCAAAAAATTTGAAAAAACATGAATGATTTTCACTCGTTGGTTGTTTCTGCAATAAAAAGAGAAACGCCTTATGCTGTTACTGTGGAATTTGAGATTCCCAATCATTTAAAAGAAAAGTTCAAATTTAAAGCAGGACAGTATGTAACTATTAAACATATTCACAACGATAAGGAAATTCGACGCGCTTATTCCATTTGCTCGTCGCCAAGTTATAAAAATCTGTGTGTCGGGATTAAGAAAGTCGACCACGGAATTTTCTCATCTTTTGCCAATGATCAATTAAAAGTTGGCGATCGTTTGGAAGTGATGGCACCCACTGGAAAATTTCTATTGGAACCCAATTTGAGAAATTACGCCGCTTTTGCTGCAGGTAGTGGAATCACCCCGATTATGTCATTGATAAAAGCTACTTTGGAGGAAAAAGAAAACACAACATTTCTGCTGATTTATGGAAATAAGACCCTTGAGGAGACGATGTTTTACGATGAAATCATCCAATTGAAAGAAAAATATCCGGAACGTTTTTTTGTAGAACTCCTGTTTAGTCGTCGGGAAGAGGATATCGGTCGTTTTGGTCGGGTTGATCGGGGAATGGTAAATTATTTTCTAAAAAATAAATACGAACACACGGCATTTGAATCCTTTTATTTATGCGGACCAGAAGAAATGATTGATGAAGTTGCAGCTACGCTGAAAACTTCCGGAATAAACAGCAAACAAGTTCATCATGAGTTGTTTTCTACAGCTGAAAAAGGATTGTTGGTTGAAAAACACGACGGAAACACGGAAATTACGATTATCCTTGATGATGAAGAAGAAACGTTTGAAATGCCACAGACGAAATCGGTTCTTGAAGCTGCCTTAAATGAAGGGTTGGATGCTCCGTATTCGTGTCAAGGAGGAATTTGCAGTACGTGTATTGCAAAAATTAAGGAAGGAAAAGCCGAAATGCGTAAAAATCAGATTCTCACTGACTCTGAGATTGCTGAAGGTCTTATTCTCACGTGTCAGGCACATCCTACAACTCCGCGTTTGATTGTAGATTATGACGATGTTTAATTCTTTTTAATATTTTTTAGCACGCGAGCGAGTTCGGCGGCAATTTTTTCAGGTGAAATGGTACGCATGGCATTTTTATATCCCGGAGGAAATTTATTTCCATAGATACTCGTAGGAATTAAAGGATATTTTTTTCTGTCGGCAGTAAGTTGATTCTTTTCATCTTGTTGAAACGGAGCAAAACCTGCAAAAGGATGGGTAACGCCCCAAAGTGTAAGTACGGGAATTCCGAAAATTGCTGCAAGATGCCCGTTTCCACTGTCCATGCTTATAAATGCATCGACATTGGAAATCAATCGAAGTTCGTCAGAAAAAGATAGCTTCCCGGCGACATTCACACAGTGCTCAACTTCTTTTTCCCACACATTTAACTGTTTGATTTCGTGTGCTCCTCCTCCGAATAATAAAATTTTATAATTCCCTGATTTTTCAAGTATTTTCAATAATTTTTTCATCAAATCCGGTGGATACATCTTCCCTTCATGAGCTGCAAACGGTGCAATTCCAATAATATTTTTAGAAGCATCAGCCAGGAAAACACGGAATTTTTCAGGGATTTCCGGTTTCCTAGGAGGACTATAATTTTCCAACGAAATCGGATAACCGAGTTGGGCAAAAACCTCAGCATAGCGTTGATGAGTTGTTTTTAATTGTTTGAAAGATTTCGGATTTCCGGAAACTAAAGCTTTTTTCTCTTTTCTTCCTTTATCGATGGTTTTTACAGAAATTCCATGGAGGCGAAAATAAACCGAAAGCATTTTGGTTCGCAACACATCGTGTAAATCGGCTACAGCATCAATTTTAGTTGCTTTAACTTGACTTCCCAACTTAAATATTCGCAATCCTTTATGTTCCTTTTTTAAATCGGCTGAAATGAAATTCACATTTGGAATAAATTCAAAAAGCGGGTTAAAAAACGGACGAGACAGCACCGTTATTTTAAGCTCCGGATAGGTCTGTCTGAGAATTCTTAAAACGGGAACAACCATTGCCACATCTCCAAGAGCAGAAAAACGCATGACGAGAATATGTTGCGGCAATGACATAAGCAGCTTTATTATTTCTTTTCGCGCAAGACGGGGTTCAATTCGTCGTCATTGTACATCTTCATCTGCTTGTAAACTTTCATATATTTTCTTCCGTGTGCAATATCGTCCAATAACTGATTGATAGCCGTACTTAAATCGACGCGTTGCTGAAGAAGCACATCCAATTTTGCCTGACACGCCATGCGGTGTTCTTGGGAAGCATCTTTACGATTGGCTTCTTCTGCCATGTGATAAATTTTCAATGCGAGAATTGACAACCGATCAATTCCCCATGCCGGACTTTCGGTGTTGATGGTCGCATCTTCTTTGACTTCTACATCTTTAAACTTTTCAAGAAAATAACTGTCAATGTATTCTACGGTGTCGGTTCTGTCTTGGTTGGAAGCATCAATTTTGCGTTTCAGTTTCAAAGCAGCCACCGGATCTATTTGCGGATCACGGATAATATCCTCATAATGCCACTGAACGGTATCTATCCAACATTTTCTATAAAGTAAGTGTTCGATAAGATTTGTTTGAGGGTCGTAAGGATTGTCGAACGGTTGGTCAACATCATCAATTTCGTGATATTTTTCAATCACCTCCTGGAAAATTTTGTTTGCTTTGTCTGAAAACATAATGTCTTAATTTAGTTCGTTTATAATTACTGAAAACGGGTCTTCTTATTTTTCTAAAATATGTAAATATTCATATGTTATTGACGCTTTGTGATTCCGATTTTCAGTTTTATCGGCTTTAAACCGTCGGTATTTTTTTGTGACTAATTCATAATTCCCATATTTTTTCATAAGGTTACGAACTTGTGCTTCCGACATCAACCCTTCGTTGTTGTAACTTAGAAAAATATATTTAAAATTAGCATTCTTAATCAATTCTTCAAAAGAATTAAGGACTGTTCCTCGCCGACACCAATCGCTTTTGTAATACTTGCGCAATCCGGTTTTCCCTTGAGGTACAAAGGTATCATATTTTGCAATAGTGGTTAACAAATGATAATTGGCGCCGTATTGTCTGGCATTGTATGGCGGATCAAGATAAAGGATGTCGCCTTCAATTTTTTTTATCAATTCGTTGCTGTCTTCACAATAAACCAAATGAGGATTTTCAGTTATTTCAAACAACGCCGGACTGAGTATCATTGGTTTTTGAGCAGATTTTTTAATGTGTTTTAAATAAGCACCGTAAACGGAGGCTGTATTGGCAACTTTATCCGCGCTTTCAAGAAGCGAAGCAATCAAAAAAAAATATTGATTTTCATCAATTTTATTTTCTGCTTTCCACTGATTTATTTTTTGACGAACCGCATCAATTTTTTGTCCGTTTTCGGAAGTAAAATAGTTGCGATTTCCACGCCCTCCCGCAGCGTAATTTTCAAAAATAAATCCTTTGATTCCGGGCAATGCATTTAATTCTTCAAGAAGCGGTTTATATTCAAAAGACTTGTGATTTCCTATGTAATTTCGGTTTAATACATAACTGTAATACTCTACATCATTCGCGATTATTTGTTTTGCTTTTCCTTTAAATGTCCTTCCGACTATGCCGGTTCCGGCAAAAAGATCGCAAAAAACTTTTTGAGATAAATCCTTACCGCACTTTTTGACTACAGTTTTGTAAATGAAGTCGGAAAGCGTGTGTTTTGAACCTATGTAGTTCACTTTTTGTCTTTTATTTAAGGTCGTTGTATCCAAATAATATCACTTGCAATTTGATTGCCGTCAAATGTAATGGAATGCAATTGAGAAGTCTCAAAGTTTTGTAAGTAATTTTCTACTGCATGTTTAATCAACTGTAATTCTGCTTTCATTTTCCAATGGTTTCCTTCTGAGTCATAAACGATGACAAACAATCTGTTTTTAAGGTGAAACCGCTTCTGACTGCTTTGATTGTCATATAACCAACGAATCAATTTGTGCTCATTTTCAACCGCCCAATCATATGAATAACCGAACTTTTCAGGGAAAACACTTGTTTTGTGATCAAAGGGAATCTTGTCAATAAAAAAATCTTTTTCATGGTCTTTACTTTTGGCAGGAACTACTTTGTCCGAATTGCAAAATAAAAATTCAACGGCACGGGCACTGTGAAAATTATACCATCGATTGGCGGCATATTGAAAAATTTCATGCTTGTTTAGATTATACTTTAAATAGACTTTTTTTATTTTATCAATCAGCGTTTCCCAATTTATCGTTTCGTAAATAAAATTTGTGTATCCGTCCCATAAATCATTTTGTTTGCGATACCATCGATAGGGATAGTCATGTCTTTTTTTCAATTCCCGTTCCAGAAAAATCAAATCCATTTTTGGTCATTTAAATCATAAAAAACAAGCTAATCATCACAAACATCCACAAGAGAATTTCTTTGAACCACACTTCTGATTTTCGTTCTTTACCGTAGCTCTGTGATTTTTCTTCTTCAAAATAAGGAGCGGCAATAATTGCTGCCGACGGAATCAAAAAAAATAGTTCTGCTCCGGTCTTTTGCGGAGTTAACAGTACAAGAAGCAAACTGCATATAAAGATATAAAATTGTAAATATTGTCTGGATTTCTCCTTCAGTGAAAATGCAGAAAACTTAAATGCTTTGTAAAATCCTATCCAGATTCCGAAAGAAATAAAAATAGTTGTCGGGACGAGCAATCCAATTTCATTGTATGCGCTAAAGTCAAAAGAAGATGTTTCAATCCATGTTTGAAACCAGTCCAACGAACCGTCGCGAAGCAACAGAAAACCAATGGCTATATTCATAATGAGAAAACCACCGGCAAGGGGCATCAGTAGATGTTTAAACGTCCTGTTGGGTATTTGAAAAATTGCTAACCAAAGTGGAATTAAATAAAGGAAACTCCAAAAATAAAACAGGGAAGCGATGGTAATCCACAAAGATGCGTCTACTATTTTTCTGACCGTGTTGGTATCTTTTTCCAAACTCAACAGACGACGCATTGCCAACATCAAAAAAAGAGAAGAAAATATCACAGAGGGATTGTCAAAAATCTCCGGAAAGAAAAGGATGAAAAAAGTTAATAAAAAAATTGCAAAATCTGTGGTGGCGGTAATTTTGTTCTTGTGAATGATAAAATTAAATAGCTGCATCATAAAAAGAAGTGCAATTAATTTTATCAGAATATCAGGCAGCAAAGAAATATTAAACTCTGATAACGTGAGAATTAGATAAGCCGCATAAGCAAATGTCAGGTAAATCATCAAGAACAACAACGTTCCGGGTTGAGATTTTTTCAAAAAGCTTGTTAACATAGGGGGCTTTTTATATTTTTGCTTCTTTAATATCTAGAATTATGACTTGGAGAGGTTTTTGGGAAGCTATTGCTTCCATATTCGAAGATTTTCTTTTACTTCCGTTGGATGCCTTACGTTCTCTTGAATTGGAATCGTGGTGGGCGGCAAACATTATTTCTTGGATTTTCGTGATTATCGGAGCCATTGCGTTAGTCTATTGGTTGAAACAATTGATAGCTTTTGACGAGAACACAGAAGAAACGTACACATACGAAG
>LSQX01083435.1_pt1 | contig 17814 bp, 16 predicted proteins | sample 654561 | NCBI WGS metagenome assembly LSQX01 (sample SAMN04489861, study PRJNA283612) | anaerobic digester metagenome | isolation source: 4 biogas reactors fed with cattle manure at either 37C or 55C with and... | place: Denmark: Kongens Lyngby | collected 2014
TTTGCGACGGCGTCCAGATACTGGACACGGTACCCGTCGAGGAAGTTTTTGTACACCGCGACGGCGCCGTCAGCGAGCGAGAGGGTCTTGTCCGGAATGATAAGATCCGGATCGAAGACCATCTGGAACCCAAGCCCGTTGCAGGTCGGACAGGCCCCGAACGGACTGTTGAACGAGAACATTCTCGGCTGGAGCTCCTCGAACGAGAGGCCGCAGACAGGGCATGCCATCCGCGCCGAGTAGACGGAGTCCTTCCCGCCGGCGTTTGCATACACGAGTCCGTCCTCCGCATGCTTCAGCGCAGTTTCGATCGCATCGGTCAGCCGGCTCCGGTCGGTCGTATCGACCCGGTCGACGACGATCTCGATGTTGTGCATGATGTATCTGCCGAGTTTGATCTCGTCATCGGTTCTGAGGATCTCTCCGTCGACCCGCACTCTCGCAAATCCGTCTGCATGCAGATCGCGAAACAGCTGTTCATAGGTCCCTTTCTTCTTGCGGACGATCGGGGCGAGGATCGTGACCATCGTCTCAGGATACTCGCTCTGGATCGAGTCGGCGATCTGTCCGGGAGTCCTCGACTCGATCTTTACGTGATGGATAGGACAGTAGGGGATCCCGACCCTGGCATACAAAAGCCGCAGGTAATCATAGATCTCCGTCACCGTCCCGACGGTGGAGCGCGGATTTTTTGAGGTGGTCTTCTGTTCGATCGATATTGCGGGGGAGAGACCTTCGATGGAATCGACATCAGGTTTGCTCATCAGTCCGAGGAACTGGCGGGCGTAGGCGGAGAGCGACTCGACATATCTGCGGTGACCTTCCGCATAGATCGTATCAAAAGCGAGAGTGGATTTTCCCGAGCCCGAAACCCCGGTCACGACGATGAGTTTGTCACGCGGGAGTTCTATATTGATATTTTGAAGGTTGTGCTGTCTTGCGCCCTTCACTATCAGGTTTTTCATGCGGATACATGTTTGCGGCAGGGGATTATTATGTTTTAGAATAAGGGAGTCATCGGGTGCCTGAACGCGGGTCAGGCTCCATGACGATCTGTTCTGCAAGGCCGAGGGACGCGACCTCCATGAGCTCTTCATAGTCCATAGTCGTCTCCACGCATCCGTCGGTTTTTGTCATGACGCCGATCGTTGTCATGGAGATCTTGCGGCCCATCTGGAGACCTTCCTTGACCTCCATCATGCAGCCGACGCCGATCATCGCCTTGGGCTGATACTTTTTCACCATCCGCTTGATAAACGTCGAGCCGGGGATGATGAAGGTCTTGTATCCGGCCGCATTCAGCGCGGGAATGGCGCGTCCAAGTCCGCAGCGGCCGCAGGAGACGCATTTCAGCCCGTCAGGGGTGAGATGGGCCGGGCAGTCGCGCGAACGCAGACACTGAGGAAAGAAGATCACCCGTTTTTCCACCGGGGTCTTCGCGAAGTTTGAGAAGTTCATCTCATTGTCGATTCTGATCAGAAACTCCATCAGCTCTTTTCCGTCGACACCGAGAAGGAGGCAGACGATCTTGACCGTTCCTTCCATGATCGTAAAAAACGGCCTGAGAAGCCGCGGGAAGTACATCTGTTTTTTATGGATCGAGATGACGATCAAAATAGCCATCAGGATGGAAAAGACCATCCAGAATACGATGAAAACAAGAAGAAGCTGACCGAGTATCAGGGCAAGATTGTTCCAGACAGGGCTGTCAAAAAATGCAAGGGTGAGGGTCGCCGCCATTTATCTCAGGTCCGTAAAATCGTAAGGAGGATAGAGGACCCCTTTTTCGGTGATGATCGCGGTGACCAGATCCAGAGGCGTTGCGTCGAAGGCGTAGTTGATGACCGGAACATTTTCGGGGACGGTCGTTCTCCCGAAAAAGCCGGAGACTTCGTCTCTTCCCCGCTGTTCGATCGTTATGTCGGCTTCGGATGCTCCGGCGTCGAAGGTCGGGGTTGGCGCAGCAACGTAGAACGGGATGCCGTGGTGTTTTGCGCAGACGGCATGCATGTAGGTCCCGATCTTGTTGAAGACGGCGTCTTTGGTGATCCGGTCGGCGCCGACGATGACGGCGTCGATCTTTCCCTGACGCATAAGAAATGCGGCTTCTGAGTCGACGATGGTCGTGACCGGGATCTCGTCCCTCGCAAGTTCCCAGGCGGTGAGCCGGGAGCCCTGAAGAAGCGGCCGGGTCTCGCAGGAGATAACGGAGATCTTCTTGCCCATTTTTTTGGCGGAGCGGATGACCCCGAGAGCCGTACCCCAGGAGGAGCAGGCAAGAGCCCCGGCATTGCAGTGGGTAAGAACGGTCCCGATCTGCGGAAGAAGCGAAGCGCCGTTGTGTCCGAGGAACATGCAGGCTTTGGTGTCGTTTTCGGCGATGTTTTTCGCGGCGAAAAGCGCCATGATCCGCGCCATCTCCGGCGGGAGGTTTTCCATACTGCGGAGGACCTTGTCCACGCCCCATGCGAGGTTCACGGCAGTCGGCCGCGTGCTTTTCAGAAGCGCCGCATCAGACGCGATTGTCTCGTCGAACTCGACGTCCGAGACGCAGCGTGTAGCTGAGAGAGCGACGCCGAATGCGCCGGCAACGCCGAGAGCCGGAGCCCCCCGGACTTCGAGCCGGCGTATCGCGTCAGCAAGCCGGGAGACTTCGGTGATCTCGATGACCTTGTACTCGGTCGGAAGAAGCGTCTGGTCGATGAGCATCACGGAACTGTTTTCATCGTTCCACCAGATGGTTTTGTCCCCGGTCATTGTTCGCTCCTGACGACATCGATCGTAGCTTTCATGGCGGCGGCACCGGCGGACATGACCGAGTCGGGGATGTCTTTCGGTGCAAGGGCGGCGCCGGCGATGTAGATCCCGGGGCGGATCGTTCCCGACGGATCGAGCTTCATATCTGCCGAACTCAGGAACTGGTGTTCATCGAGACCGATCCCAAGCGACTTCGCAAGACGCACGGTGTCCGGTTCGGGCGTCATGCCGACCGAAAGGACGACGAGATCGGCTTCCAGATTGAGGAACTCGCGGGTCTCGGTGTTTTCCACCGGGAGAACGAGCCGGCCTTTTCCATTGTCCTGCACATCGCCCGGCAGACCGCGGATGATCTTGACGCCGGCGTTTATCGCACGTTCATAATACTCCTCGTAGCCTTTTCCGTAGGCACGGATATCCGAGTAGAGGATCGAGACCTCGCAGTCGGGATAATGCTCTTTGATGAGCATGGAGTTTTTGAGGGCATACATGCAGCATACGCAGGAACAGATGTTCCTGTTGATCGTCATGTCACGCGATCCTACGCACTGGACGAAGACGATGCTTTTGGGTGTTTCGCCGTTCGAGAGCCGGCGAAGGTTGCCGGTTGTCGGTCCGCCGGCATTGATCATCCGCTCGAATTCAAGGGAGGTGATGACGTCCGGGTAGCGAAGATAGCCGAATCTGGACTTCTTCTGCGGGTCGAAGAGCGAGTAGCCGGTCGCGATCACGACGGCGGAGGCATTGATCTCGAGGGTCTCGACCCGGTCTTCGGTGACTTTGAGGACGGCGTCTTTTCCGCAGACCCCGTAACAGAGGCCGCATTCAATACAGTGCAGATTGTCTTTGACGACGATGTTCGGGATCGACTGGGCGTGGGGTTTGTAGATCGCTTTTCGAACCCCGATGCCGGCATCGAATTTATTGTAGACTTCGATCGGACAGATGGTGATACAGTCGCCGCAGCCGGTGCACTCTTTTTCGTTGATGTATCTGGGATATTTGGTGACGGTGACGGTGAAATTTCCAACCTCTCCTTCGATCTTCTCGACTTCGGCGAGGGTGAGGATGGTGACGTTCGGGTGCCGGGAGATCTCGGCCATTTTAGGCGAAAGGATGCACATCGAACAGTCGTTTGTCGGGAAGGTTTTGTCGAGCATCGCCATGTGGCCGCCGATCGAAGGCTCCCGCTCGATCAGATAGACGTGGATGTTGTGATTGGCGATGTCCATGGCACTCTGGATGCCGGCGACTCCTCCGCCAATGACAACAACATTACTCATGGAGATACCTCTGGCCGAGGGAGACGTAGGTGGCGGCATTTTTCAGGTTGCCGGCCGCCTCTTCGGGGGTGAGTTCGCGAACGACTTTGCCGGGAACGCCGATGACGAGGGAGTTCGGCGGGATCTCTTTTCGTTCAGCGACGAGAGCCCCGGCGGCGATGAGGGATCCTTTGCCGATCTTTGCGCCGTTTAAGACGATGGCTCCCATCCCTATGAGGGCGTCGTCTTCGATCACTGCCCCGTGGATGATGGCCCCGTGACCGATGGAGACGTTTTCGCCGATCGAAACCGGATGACCGATGCTTTCGTGGATGACGGCGTTGTCCTGCACATTGGAGCCGCTGCCGATTGTTATTTTTTCCATGTCTGCACGAAGGACCGCTCCGAAAAGGATGGTGACGTTATCGCCGAGGGTCACGTCGCCTTTGAGGGTCGCATTGGGTGCGACATAGGTGTTTTTTCCGATAGAACCGCCGAAGTCCATAGTGGTTATATAATTGCATGCGGGAAGTTATGAGTATTGTGGAAAGGGATGGGTTATCTGATTGGGCGTGCCGGGATGTAATGCCTTCTTCATATTTTCGAGGAGGATATTTTTTGGTGTACGTTTCGTTTTCGTGTACTGGATTTTTTGGATGGGCGCCTCCCCGCAAGGCATATGCCTTGCTTAGCTAAGGTCATCCGCTTTCAGCGTCCACCCCGTTCATCACACGAAATCCACGAAAACAAGACGAAAACACAAAAAAGAAACAAACCCCCCTTCAAAAAAAAGAAACCCTCAAAGCCCCCTGGACTTTGCGAGTTCCTCTGCGACTCGGGCGGCATTCTCCGGTTTCATCAGAAAAGCCATCGCGGCGGCCTTCTCTTCGTCCGTGATCACCGGCTTTGCAAAAATTCCGGCCATCTCCGGCGTATCGGGGATCCCGGCAAGCCGCAGATTCTGCCTGCAGGCATCCGCATAACTCACATTTTCCAAAAAGCCCGATCCGATCCGTTTGCCGTCGGGCGACTCGATCCTGACCGCCCCCTCCGAATACTCCGCTCCTGCCGCAAAAAATCCCTGCTGACCGGTCGAAACGATCGGGATCATCACGAATCGTCTGCATGCATCCGGGACTTCGGCAGTTTCCACGGTGACCTCCACACGATTCGGATACCAGGCGCGGGTCGTCAGATACGGACCATCCGTCACCGAACTCTGCACCCATTCGGTGACCTTCAGCATGGCTTTGACCGGGAAATACTCCCCGTTTTCTTTAATAAACGACCCGACGGCGGGAGCAGTCATAACGCCCGGCGGGGTTGTGCCGGTCTGCTTAATGAAATCCTTCTGCTCCTTTGTATGGATCGACGAAAGAGCCAGCTCAGTATCATTATCGAACTGGATCTCCATCCAGTCCCAGCCGACGGCCGGCTTATCATCGATGAGCCCTGCCGCACGCAGAACATCGCTTCGCGGACTGCCCGCCGGCATAAATCCCGTCCCCCACTGATGATCATACCAGAACGTCCCGGATGCAAGCCGGAGCTCCTCCCCGTCGATCGAAAGCCGGCTCTTTTCCGGATCCACCAGGAGACGCGGAACGGAATAATACAGTGTCCCAACCCCGCCGACGCTCGGCATCATCCCTTCGTCCCCGTTCAGGACATAGCCTTTGGTCTGATCTACGGTGATATCGATCGAAATTTCTGCCGGGACATCCTTGTGGTTGTCGATCCCCCATGCCTGCAGTCTGATAGGGAAGAGAGAGTCGTTCGATTGAGACAGAAGGGTCTGTTTGCCGACCGAATACCGATACGGTTCGGTCGAAAAATCGATCAGACCCGTCGTTCCCGCAACAACCACCGGCCGGATACGGTAATGCCTTTTTCCCGCGGAACTCACCGCAAAATGGACCTCGACGATCTGATTCTCGATATCAGTCAGTCCGGCCTCCTTTGCCATTTTTGGAGGAAGAAGAGAGTAACGCCAGAACATCAGCTGTATCCCGTACTCGCGGCCCTCTGTATCAAACACGTTCCCGACGAAAAAGTGCCAGCCGACCTGATACTCGAACTGCGGGCGGTCATCCTCCGGAAAGGTGAATTTTTTGTCGGTCGGAAGCTCCTGATATCCCCGGGCACTGTCCATACCGAAGAGATTACTCATCGCATACGCCTGATGCGGCGTGAGATCGCCGGCATACGCGGCGAGAGCGGCATAGCGTTTCGTGTAATCCGGGTTGAAACTCTCCAGAGCGGCGCGAAGATCGGCGATTCTCATCCTGATGCGCTCGCCGAATGCGGAGCCGAGATTCTTTTGATCAAAGATACGTGCTCTGATCTCCGGAGGCAGTGCCTCCGGCGTATATTCATGCATCCAGAGAGCACGGGCGATGTTTTCCCCGGTTTCACGGTCCGGTCCTTTGAGGTCTGCTTCCACGGTCGTCATAAGAGGAAAAACGGCGGATGAAGATAAATAGATTTTCCCAACCGGCCTGACGGAAATCTTATATATTCTTCACCCCATTCTACCCCGTACGTATCATGTCTCTGCCTAAACAGTACTCTCTGATGTATGCGCCGATCCTGAATTTCCTTGCCGACGGCGTCCCCCGCAAACGAAAAGAGATCAAAGACAATCTCGCAGCCGTGTTCAGTCTGACCCTGGATGAACAGATCATGCAGACAGGCGGCAGAGGAGTCGGGATTTTCGACAGCAAAGTAAACGACGCCCTCTTTTATCTCCTGAAAACCGGGATGGTCGAGCACACCGATACGACCATCTTCAAAATAACCGATATCGGCATGAATCTCGCGAATATGAAACTCAGGGTCATCGACGACGAGATCCTGACAAAGCACGGAAACGGATTTCGGATCCTGAACAAGCAGCAGGACCCGGGCAAACGACCCGAACAGACTGCCCGGAAAGTGATCCATGAAAAAGTCTTCCCGCCCTCGAGACCAAACGCCGCCCCGCCGAAATCTCCGGCCTCACCTGCTGCGAGACCTCCCGCGGCCATAGTCCCAAAAAAGGATCTGGATTTCAGAAAGATCATAAACACTTCAAGACAGGGACCCTGGCGTCAGCGGGTCGAACGGTTCACCGCGGCATACGGCGCGAAGATGTCGGCTGAGGAATCGGACGCGATCAAGCGGATAACCAAAAATAAGGATAAAAATCTCCCGCTCGGATCCGAAGACGTCAAACTGATTTATCTGATGTTTGAAAAACTGTATGCAGAGGAGGGAAAAAATCTCCTTGCCGCTCTGTTCATCGATGAAAAGGGACAGGATGTCCCGCCGGACGTATGATCCGGCAGACACTGATTATTTCCTCATCATACAAGAGAACCGGGTCCTGAAACCCCGCCCTTTTTTACCCGCAGCAGTTTCCGGATCTCGATCCAGTAGGTCGCAGCAAACGAGAGAAGAACGATGCCGATGATCGGCAGGATCCCGACCTGTGACAACTTCAGGTATTCGATAAAGAACGCAACGTTCAGGACCAGGATCAGGAAAACGATCACGCCGATCACCCAGATGTTCATCGCTTTGCTGGAGAAGTACCCGACCCGGATCAGCGGCACGCGGCTGGTCCGCATATTCATGGCGAGAAGGATGTGGCAGAAGAGCCAGGCGACGAACGCATACGTCTGCGCAGCTCCAAGGTCCCCGGTCGTAAACCAGCTGAAGAAGTAGACGAACAATACGACCGCGATCAGCGTCAGGCTGCCGGTAAAAATCCCGGAGATCATCTTTCTGTTCATGAACTTCTCGTTTGGATCACGCGGTTTCTGCTTTAAGAGATCCGATTCGGCCGGCTCCACGACAAAGGATGTGGACGCGGAAAGATCCATGAAAAGCTCCATGATGATGATCTGGATCGGGGCAAACGGGAGCGGCACGTCCAGAAGGATCGGGATCAAAAGCATGAATACCAGACCGATTTTGCTTGCGAGCGTGTACATGATGCACTTGAACATATTCTCATACAGCCGCCTGCCTTCTTTGATGGCGTCCACGAGGGCGGTAAAATCGTCGTTTGCGAGGATCATGTCGGACGCTTCCTTCGCGACATCGGTTCCCGAAATGCCGAAAGAAATCCCGATATCGGCGGCTTTCAGGGCCGGAGCATCGTTGATCCCGTCCCCTGTGACGGCCACGACCTCCCCGTTTTCGTGCAGCGCCGTAACGATCCTGAGTTTTTCCTCCGGCGTGATCCTCGCAAAAACATTACAGCGGGAAACGGCGTCGCGAAGCGTTTCTGAGGACATACCCCGGATTTCTTCGCCGATCAGAACGGTGTCGACGGTGATCCCCGCCTCGTCTGCCACCCTGGCCGCCGTTCCCGCATGATCACCCGTGATCATCATGACCCGAACGCCTGCGCTGGAAAACTCGCGGATCGCCGGTTTTACCTCTTCCCTGATCGGGTCGTCGAAACTGATCAGACCCGCGAGCGTGTATTTCTCCTCTGAAGATTTTTTAAACCCGGCGGCGATCGTGCGGAACCCCGCTTTTATCGAGGCATTGAGTTGATTTTCCAGATCGGGATCCGGTTTCGACATGGCAAACACGCTTTCGGGAGCCCCTTTGATGAGATCGAGGGGGGTCCCGGCATGATCATACCGCATCAAAAATATTTTTTTCGCGCCGTCGAAACCGGCATCCTGCAGGAGGGTGTATTCTGCCAAAAGTGCGGTTCGTTCGAGACCGAGCAGGCCGGCCTGTTCAACGACGGTCTTGTCCATCGGGTCGCCCAGAAAGTTCCCCTCGTGATCGACGGAGACATCCGCCATGAGAACACCGATGGTAAAAAGCTGCTTTTCATTCGCGGGGGTCCATGACTCGATGCTCATCTTGTTCTCCGTCAGCGTGCCGGTTTTGTCGGTCGCAATAACCGTAACACTGCCGAGTGTCTCGGCGGCCTTCGTCCGGCGGATGAGAACGTGTTTTCCGGCAAGCTGAATCGCCCCGAATCCGAGCAGCATCGTCATGATGATGGGAAGTTCCTCCGGGATCGTAGCGAGAGCAAGAGACAGGCCGGTCAGGACCATCTCCGGGACCGGCAGACCACGGAAGAAGCCGAGGATGGGGATCGTGATGCTGAAAATCACCGCAAGCCCGATCAGATTTTTGGTCAGATGCAGGGTGGATTTCTGCATGGGTGTTTTTGGGTCGCTTGCTTCCTGGGTAAGGCCGGCGATCCGTCCAAGTTCGGTGTCCATCCCGGTATGTACCGCGATACCCGTCCCTTTTCCTTTCAGGATCACGCTTCCCATGTGGACCATATTGGTCTGGTCGTTCAGTCCCGTCTCCTGCGGGATCACGGCCGCATCCTTGCCGACCCCCATGGACTCGCCGGTGAGCTGCGATTCATCGACCTCGAGACCCTGTGAGGTCACGATTCTTACATCGGCACTCACCCGAATGCCGCTCTTTAAGATCATCAGATCTCCGGGCACGACCTCGGCCGCCGGAATCTCGTCGGGTTTTCCGTTTCTTATGACCCAGGTCGTCGGCGCCGCCAGTTTTTTGAGGGCCTCCATACTTTTTTTGGCTTTGAACTCAGTGTAGACCTCGACGACCGTGACGAATACGATGAGAGAGAGGATCGTGATCGTGTCCCCGAGCTGCCCCCAGATACTGTAGACGATGCCTATCAGAATCGTGACCACGATCAGCGGTTCTTTGAGTTCTTCGAGCAGTATTCTGAGAAAAGAGATCTTTTTGAACTCAGTTATGGTGTTCGATCCGGACTCTTGGAGTCGTCGTTCTGCTTCGGCAGCATCAAGCCCGGTCTCTGTATTACAGTTGAGGGTACGCCGGATCTCGTCGGCGTCCAATGACCAGGGATGTTCTACCTTTTCCATAACACTCTTCTATCTTTAACTCCGTCGTCCTGCATTAATATATATTCCTGCAAAGAAGCCTGCTCTGGTCAAACATAGATGAGAGAATTACCAAAGTATGCCTAAACCAGCGGAGACCGTTTGTATGAATATCATTGACTTAACGCATGAGATGGAACAGGGGATGCCCTGTTTCCATGCGGACTGGCACACGGCGTTCTCTTCTGAAACGCTTGGAACGATTGAATCGGTCGGAAGGAACACGAAAAAAACTGACGCTCGGCAGCCACACAGGGACCCACATGGATGCGCCGAGACATTTCATTCCTGAAGGGATAACGATCCCCGAGATCCCCTTATCCACGCTTTTCGGCGATGTGACCCTTATCGATCTCCGAAGTCTTGCAGACGACACCGAGGTCACGACGGAGATGCTTCGCGGAATACCGCTGCATGAGAGGGTCATCTGTGTTTTTGGATGGGACAAACACTGGAACACCGGGGATTATTACGCGAAGTATCCGTACTTCAGCGAAGAGGCGGCGCAGTATCTCGTCGATTCCGGCGTGAAACTCCTCGGACTGGACACCCCGTCCCCGGACGACAGCAAAACCCCTCTGCATGCAGAAAACGATTCCGTGATCCATAAACTCTTTTTGAAAAACGGCGTGATCCTCGTCGAGTATCTGGCAGCGTCCGGGATAACCGATTACACGAGAGACTATCAGATCGCGGCGCTTCCAATGAAGATCAAAGAAAGTGACGGGGCTCCGGCGCGGGTCCTTCTCATTGAGATGGAAAAATAAGTATTTTTAAAATGAGGTAGGTGTGATCCAAGCAAGACTCAGCTTGCGCAGTTCGGAAGGATCGGCAGATCGGCACGCCGCGTGGCCCGAAAAACTCGGCATGATAACATGCACCATGTTAACTATTGTCATATTTTATATATTTACAGCGTCAATAAACCCGGTGTAAAATATCTGTGAAACGGGACTTGGGGTCTGTCCTGCATCACAGATCCCGCGGCTCGATTTCCTGATGGAGATTCTCTACATATGATTGACACCGGATCTGTTGCCTGGGTACTTGCTTCAACTGCCCTAGTACTTTTAATGACGCCTGCCCTAGGTCTTTTCTACGGCGGCATGGTTCGCAAAAAGAACTTTATTTCTGTTCTGATGCTCGTATTCGCATCACTCATGATCGTGATCATCCAGTGGTTCCTGCTTGGGTACTCGCTGGTGTTTGGCACCGACATGCTGGTGATAGGCGGTCTCGAACATCTCGGTTTTGCCGGGGTGGGTTATGGGACTGAACTCGGACTTCAAATACCCGACATGTTGTTTGCCGCATTCCAGATGACGTTTGCCGGCCTCACCCTCGCGATCATCGTCTCGGGTGTTGCCGAACGCGTGAAGTTCGGCGCGTTCCTGCTTTTCGGCGTTCTCTGGACGACGTTCGTGTATGACCCGATCGCCCACTGGTTATGGGGCGGCGGCTGGCTCCAGCAGCTCGGCGCTCTCGATTTCGCCGGAGGGACGGTCGTCCATATCAGTGCAGGATTCAGCGCACTCGCTCTTGCCATCTACATTGGTAAACGGTCAGGGTTCGGTTCATACCACTTGAACCCCCAGAACATTCCTCTCACATTCTTCGCAGGCGGCGTGCTTCTGTTCGGCTGGATGGGATTCAACGGAGGCAGCGCCCTTGCCGCGAATGACGTCGCCATACATGCGATAATGGTAACACTGATCTCCGCAGCTGCAGGAACGATCTCCTGGATGATCGCAAACTGGCGGCACGGAAAACCCAGTTCACTTGGGTTCATCTCCGGAACCATCGCCGGTCTTGGAGCGATCACTCCCGCCGCAGGATTCGTCAATATGTGGGCAGCCCTTTTAATCGGAACGGTCGCCGGAATTCTTTGTTACTACGCACTTATCTGGAGAGTCAAGAAAGGATTCGATGAGAGTCTCGATGCCTGGTCGATCCACGGCGTCGGCGGATTCTGGGGAACCATCGCCTGCGGTATTTTTGCGACAGCGACCGTCGGCGGAGCTTCGGGACTCATTGAAGGAAACGCCTATCTCTTAGGGATCCAGATCCTCAACGCCTGCGTGACTGCGGTGTTTGCCTTCGGTATGACCTATCTCCTTGCCTGGATCGTGGACAAGACGGTCGGTCTGCGGGTCTCCGAGGACGAGGAATACATCGGTCTGGACCTCACGCTCCACGGTGAGATGGTCAGATAATTCTCCCAACATCTTTTTTTAGCAGGGCCCTGCCCGGCAATTATCCATACTCCTATTAGGTATAACGCCAAAATACTGGATTAGCTATTCACTGAAGATTTTCGAGAAAAACTTCCAATCGTGAGAGAGCCCATCCAAGGAACGACCATGACCCTGCACGATCAATCAGCCGAAGAGAGCGGCATAATTAAAAAACAGCCGGCACTCCTCTGGAAAGACGGAGAAAACACGCAAATCAGCGACATCGTGGCATGCGAAGACGAGATCATCCTGCATCTGAACGGCCGGGAATTTCTGCACATCATCGCCAGCAGCGATATGCTTGAGGAGTTTGGCGCAGGGTTTTTTATTGCCGCCGGGATCGCGAAAAAGATACGGTTCGTCAGGGTTGAGGGCAGAAACGTATTCGTCGAGGCAGAGGTGTATCCCGACATGGGCGCCCGCGATGGATTCACTCCTGCAGAAAAAAAAGGCCGCATCACCTCATCACTGATCATACAGCCGGAAGACGTTTTCGCCGTTCGAGAGGCCATGAACGTGGATGTCTGGCGGCAGACCGGCGGTCTCCACTGCGCCGCATTATGGCATGACCAGAAAATCATCGCCGTGTCAAGTGATATCGGGAGACACAACGCCGTCGACAAACTGATTGGATTCATGACGCTGCACGGCATTACTCCCGGCGAATGCGTTCTGGGATGCACAGGCAGGCAGCCGAGAGGGATGGTGATGAAGGCAGTCAACGCCGGGATCCCAGTGATCGTCGGCAGGACCGCGGTGACCTATCCTGGAGCGATGCTCGCAAAGGAGGAGGGCGTTACTCTGATCGGTTTTGCACGGGAGAACCGGTTTACTGTGTATTCGCATCCTGAAAGGATCGCCGGGTTTCCCGCAGACGAGCCGAATGATGAGACCTGCCGGTGTAATGAGATGCAGCTTCCCGGCTGGAGATACGACAACGGAACGGTGGTCAGATCCGTTGATCCGGTGGTTGCCGAGGATACGATTACTCTGTATCTGAACGGAGAAAAATATCTGGACAATGTCGCAACGCCGGAGTCGCTCGATGAACTCGGCGCCGGGTTTTTTCTTGCCGCCGGGATCGCGAAAAAGATCCGGTCGGTCGACGTCAGGGGAACGGATATATTCGTGGAGGCGGAAAAGACCGCAGACATCAGCGGGCAGATGGAATCGGCCGGAGGATTTTGTCCGCAGGGATCATCCGGCTGCGTGACCGGCGATGTGCAGATCACCCCAACGGAGATATTTGCAGTACGTGACCGGCTGAACACCGAACAGTGGGACAAGACCGGGGCGCTGCACTGCGCAGTCCTTTATCATAAGGGAGACGTGGTTTTCTCCGCAAACGACATCGGCAGGCATAATGCCGTCGACAAAGTCATCGGGTATATGACCCGGAATCATCTGCCCGCGGGCGAGTGCGTCCTCGGGTGTACAGGCCGCATGCCGCAGGGAATGGTAGCCAAAGCGGCAAATGCCGGGATACCGATCATCGTATCACGAGCGGCCGCAACCTCCGCCGGAGCGGCCCTGGCCGAACAATCCGGGATCACGCTGATCTGTTTTGCCAGGCCGCCCCGGTTCACCGTTTACTCGCATCCGGAAAGGGTCGTCGGCCTTGAATACGAAAAAGGCGTCTAAACGCCTGTTTCGAATCCCGGATAACTCTCTTTTACCGGATTCGCGGCCGGACCGCACACAATCAGATGCTATTTATCCCCTCACGGAAAACAAATACATCATGACTCTTACGCCAAAAGATGCACTTCTGCAGTATCATCTCGCCGAGCGGCTGAAACTCGACATCATGATGATCGCCCACCAGTTCGTGACCATACCTTCCCTGAAAAAAGAGGAGAAGGCCGGGGCAAAAACTATTCTGATCGCCCTGACCGATGTTCTCGCAAGCGACTGTGAAGCCGCCGCAAAAATGACCGGGGCCGATGAGTTCAATCAGGCAGCTGCCGTTTTGCTTGCCGTCATCGGCCTTGCCGAGTCGAACCAGTTCGGTCTTGCATCCGATAAATCAGGCGAAGCAATGACCCCGATAACAACCGTTGCCGCAGGCGCCTTTGCGGTATTACATGAACATGGACTTATCTGAATTCCAGACCTTCCTTGCGACCCGGTACTCGGTCCGCGAGTATGAACCCGACGGTCTTACAGAAGAGGAGATGGAGTATCTTCTTCAGGCCGCTTCATCCGCCCCGTCGGCAGGGAACCTCGAAGCATGGGACGTCGTCGTCGTGACCGACCCAAGCCAGCTCGAGATCCTTGGAGACGCCGCCGGAAACCAGCACCAGATCCCCGACGCGGGGTCTGCCCTTGTCGTCTGCGCAAACTACGTCCGGTCGATGTCAAGGTATGCCGACAGAGGAATCCTCTTTGCAGTCCAAGATGCCACGATCGCCGCGACCTACATGATGCTTGCGGCCCACGCACTCCGCCTGCACACCTGCTGGATCGGGGCATTCGACGAGGAAGAGGTCAAAGAAGCCCTCGATCTCCCCGCACACATCCGGCCGGTCGCGATCCTTTCGATCGGCAGAGGGATGCCGCCGGAGACACACCCGGACCGTATGGACCCGCAGGATCACGCCCATTACGATTTCTGGTAAGACACCCTTTCTTTTTTTATTCCCAGATCCGCAGAAAATACTCTCCGATTCCAACACGCTCATCTATCTTCACAGCCAATAGCTACTCAACAATGAAGTATGGAGTATCCGTTCAAAACATGATGAGCCTAATGTCATCCCGCATCGATGCCATTGCTCAGAAGATCTCCTCTGATCAGGTGGATGCATTTCTCGATGCGATCCTAACTGCAGAGCGTATCTATGTGATGGGAGCAGGAAGATCCGGACTGGTTGCTAAATCCTTTGCGATGCGTCTGATGCACACCGGATTCACCGCGTATGTCGTCGGAGAGACCATCACCCCGGCGATCGGGGAAGATGATCTGATCGTTGCCTTTTCCGGATCGGGAAACACAAAAACCATCGGGGATATCGCAGAGACCGCAAAAGGTCTTGGCGCCAAGGTCGCTTTGATCTCATCCAATCCGCAGTCGCGTATCGGCCATATCGCAGATTACGTCATTGAGATCGAGACCCAGCGCGATCCCGTCACCTGCGATGCCCATGAGTATGAGATCCGCCAGATGCTTGGCGAGCACCGGTCCTTCGCCCCGCTTGGCACCATCTTTGAGACCTCTTCGCTGATGTTCGGGGATGCCGTAATCTCGACACTCATGGATATGAAGAAGATCGAAGAAGCCGATCTGAAACGCCGCCACACCAACATCGAGTAGTATGACAGATTTTGCATCACGCGTAAAAGCCATCGATATCTCCGGTATCAGAAAGATGTTCGAGTCGGCGGCTCCCGGATCCATCAATATGGGTCTCGGCCAGCCTGACTTCGACACCCCGGAGAATATCAAAAACGCTGCGGTCAAAGCGATCGCAGAAGGAAAAACCGGATATACGAACAATGCAGGAATCGACGAACTGCGTGCCGCGGTCGCCGCAAAACTTCAGACAGAAAACGGCCTCTCTTTTGAACCGGCCGACGTCCTCATCACCGCGGGCGGATCGGGCGCACTCCACGCCGCGATCCTTTCGCTCGTTGAAAACGGACAGAAAGTCGTCTTCAACGATCCGGGATTCGTCTCCTACGGTTCACTTGCAAAGCTTGCAGGCGGGATCCCTGATCCGGTCGCTCTCAGACCCGATCTCCATCTGGATATCGAGGCGCTGAAAGAGCACTTCTCCGACAAGAACACCAAAGTCATGGTCTTAAACAGCCCGGCGAATCCTACCGGAGCGGTCGAGACGAAAGAGACGATCAGGGCGGTCGTCGAATCCGCGGCTGATTACGGGGTCACTGTCCTCTCCGACGAAGTGTACGAGAAGTTCTGCTACGGCGATACGGAGTTTGTCAGCGCCGGAACGTTCGGCGACAACGTTGTCACGATCAACGCAGTAAGCAAGACCTATGCGATGACAGGCTGGCGTATCGGATTTATGGCGGCTTCAAGGGAGATCATCGATCAGGCGGTCAAGATCCAGCAGTACTCGCTTGCCTGCCCGACATCGATCGCCCAGTATGCGGCGCTCGAGGCATACACCGGAGACCAGTCTTCCATCGGTGTTATGAAAAAGGAATATGAAGCACGCAGGAATCTCCTTATCGGCGGACTTCGGGAGATGGGGGTCTCCGTTGATATGCCGGAAGGAGCATTCTACGCGTTCCCGAAACTTGAACCCGACACGGTAATGAAGATCGTGGCGGCGGGCGTGATCATCACGCCGGGCGCCGCATTCGGCTCGAAGGGTGTCGGATACGCCCGTATGAGCTATGCAACGTCTCAGGAAAATATAAAAATCGCTCTTGACAGAATACGAACGGTCGTGAATTAAATGGAACTTACCGAAATCAATACATTACTTGAAAAACTCTCGAATGCACACGGCATTTCCAGCCGTGAATCGGAGATTGCAAAGATCATACGTGCCGAGATCGCAGATTATGTGGATGAGATCAGAACCGATAAGATGGGCAATCTTATCGCGGTGAAAAAAGGCGGCGACTTCAAGATCATGCTTGCCGCCCATATGGATGAGATCGGCATGATGGTCCAGTTCGTGGATGATCACGGGTTCATCAGATTCGTCGCGGTCGGCGGCTGGTATAATCCGGTCATGGTCGGCCAGCGTGTGATCCTTCACGGAGAGAAAGGAGAGGTCTACGGCGTGCTCGGCAACAAACCCCCGCATGTGATGACCGAAGAGGATAAGAAGAAACCGATCGATATGGCTGATCTGTTCATCGATGTCGGCGCAAAATCCCCCGAAGAGGTCGAGGCGCTCGGCATTACGGTTGGAACGTCAGTCACGATGGACAGGCAGTACACCAGACTTGCCGGAACCACGGTCACGGGAAAAGCCATGGACAACCGTGCCGGCTGTGCGATGCTGATCGGCGCCCTGAAAGAGATGAAGACCAGCCACACCATATACGCAGTTTTCACCGTGCAGGAAGAGGTCGGACTCAAAGGAGCGAAGACGAGTTCCTTCACGCTGGACCCTGACGTGGCAATCGCGACGGATGTAACGATCCCGGGAGACTCTCCCGGTGTCGAGCGGCGCAAAGCCCCGGTGTACATGGGTAAAGGGCCGGTCATTGGCATGGCATCGGCGAGCGGCCGCGGTCATCTCGCTGATCCGCGGATCGTCGACTGGCTGGTAAAAACCGGAAAGAAATTCAACATCCCCTGCCAGATCGAGGTTGGAGACGGCGGCAACACGGATGCATCCGCCATCAACTTTGAACGCGGCGGGATCCCGAGCGTTCCCATGTCGGTTCCGGCACGATATATCCACTCACCGGTCGAGGTCATCGACTTAAAGGATCTCGAAGCGGCGATCCATCTGCTCGCAAAAGCGGTCGAAACAAAACCAAAATTCTAAATTTTTCAAAACTATTATTATATAGGACTTACGCGGTGTGCTCTCAATCAAAAAGCTGACTTACATAAAAGATGTACTTTGATTTTGTGTACGGGATATTTTTTGACACCTGAGAAAAAACCAACCGCGAATCGGCGCGAATCTCGCAAGCCTTTGGCTTGCTCTCAGAATCGGATTTGCTGATCCTCAC
>LSQX01398391.1_pt1 | contig 17814 bp, 15 predicted proteins | sample 654561 | NCBI WGS metagenome assembly LSQX01 (sample SAMN04489861, study PRJNA283612) | anaerobic digester metagenome | isolation source: 4 biogas reactors fed with cattle manure at either 37C or 55C with and... | place: Denmark: Kongens Lyngby | collected 2014
ATTGTTAGCCATGGGCACCATGTTGAGAAACAGCTCAAGAATATTATCTTTAGATAAGCGTCGTTCGAGTTCCAGAGCACGTTCCCATTCTTGCACCTTACGTTGAGCTGATCGTTCATCCGCACCGGACATCATTTTCACTACCTGCTGAGTGATGGTCGAAGCACCATGCGTCGGATTGCCGGCATTGAGAAAAATCCCCGCAACAGCATTTACTATACGTTTGGGGTCAATTCCTCTATGATCTTCAAAACGTTCGTCTTCAATAGCAATGAAGGCGTCATCGATGTACGTAGGCTTCATTCTAGTAATGGAAACATATTCCCGATTAACATCGCTCGCACCGGTTAGTTCCTGCACTACTAGACCTTTATTGTCGTAGATAACTGTGGCACCGTCTGAAGATTTGAGATCAATAATCTCCAAAGGGCTTGTTGTCGAAATATAACCTGAAAGCATGCCGCCACCAATTCCGCCAATGAACACGGCCACAATCAGGAAAAGAACGAGAATGACCTTCAGTCCCTTCTTAGTTGCTGACCAGAGCACATCCGGTACGGATTGAAAGCTACGGTTCTTGCTGGGATAACCGCTAATGCGCTTGCGCCATTCCCGCTTGGCCCTCTGATAACGACGGCTCGGTTCACTTACGGAATCGTCTTGGTACTTGCTCCGTTGTGCCGGAGGGCGTTTAGACACCTGTCTTTCACGGGGAGAGACCTGCGTAACACGTGTCTGCTCATTCGCCTTAGGGCTCCGGCTGTCAAATCTCTCCATGTCTGAACCAACCTTAGGGCGGCGCACAACGTTAGAGGTATTCTCCTGCTCTGAGTTTGAAAAGGCTTTAAATCTATCTCTATCAGAATTCATTTTCTTCTTATGTTTTCCTCATTCAGTAAATAACTGCTAAGATCTATATTGGTAAACTAATGTCGATCCTGCATGCGGCAAGATCGTAGAAATTACTCATTACACCAGTGGTCATCTGCTTATTTTACCATAACAGCCCTCTAGGCTCATATTTAGCCCGGCCACCGGATTTTATAAAAAGTTGGAGGAAGCTTTAATGAAAAAAATTGTTGTTCTTGATGGATTCACTCTAAACCCCGGAGACATCTCTTGGGATTCTATCGCCGAGCTAGGCGAGTTACAAATCTATGATCGCTCAGACTCACATTTAGTGGCAGAGCGCATGGCTGATGCTGACATTGTTTTAACGAATAAGACCTTCATTAGCGCCGCAGATATGGATCAGGCCAAAAATCTCCGCTACATCGGCATTTTAGCCACAGGCCTTAACGTAGTTGATCTGGAGGCAGCAGCAGCCAGAAACATTATCGTCGCCAACGTGCCTTCCTACGGTCCTGAGGCCGTTTCGCAATATGCGATCGCCCTCCTCTTGGAAGTCGTGTCACAAGTGGGGCTCCACAGCCAAGCCGTTCTCAACGGCGCTTGGCAAACCTCTGAAGATTTCGCCTTCACACTGGCGCCCCTAATCGAGCTCTATCAGAAAAACTGCGGCATCATCGGTCTAGGAGCCATTGGCCGGCAAACGGCGCGCGTGGTTCAGGCTTTGGGCATGAAAGTATATGCCAATGATCTAAGTCCTGATCCGACCTTAGAGAACGAAAACCTGAAGTTCGTTGATCTAGATACGCTCTATGAATACTCCGACGTGATTTTCTTGCATTGTCCGCTGACGGAAGAGAACGAATGCTTCATCGATCGCGAAAGCATTTCTCAGATGCGCGACGGCGTAATCATCATCAACAACGCGCGTGGCGGCTTGATTCAAGAGCACGACCTGGCAGAAGCCCTAAACAGCGGTAAAGTTTATGCTGCTTCTGTCGACACCGTTTCGTCCGAACCGATTTCTCCGGATAATCCTCTGCTGAAGGCAAAAAACATATTCATCACTCCACACATCAGCTGGGCCGCAAAAGAAACACGCGAACGCCTCATGTCCCTGGTGGCGGAGAATCTCAAATCATATCTGGCAGGCGAGCCGAAGAATAGAGTTGTTTAGCGCGAGGTATCCACAGGCAAAAAGCCGCGACCGTAGGCTTCGTCATAAGAGGTGACGATCACCATCACATCATCGTCAATTTCTCTAACTAACGCATGTAATTCTGCTAGCTGCGAGCGGCTGCAGGCGCAGAGGATTACATCTTTCTCAGCCTCTGTATAGCTGCCTTTTCCGTTGAGCACAGTGGCTCCGCGTACAAGCTTTGATGTAATGGCATGACTCATGGCTTTAGTATGCTCCGGATCCGTTATGATCACAGCCAGTTTTCCCGAGACAAAGCCGTAAAGGAGCTTGTCCATAACCAAAGTCAAAATCGCACTGTAAACAAAGCCATACAAAATGGCATCTATATTTCCATAGACCAAACCACCGGATAAGATGATGATGCCATCTATGCCCATCGTTACCTGCCCCAGCGACATGTGCGGTCTTTTTCTCCGGATAGACATAATAATTAAGTCGGAACCGCCTGAGCTGCTGCCGTTATGATAAATTACTGCCAGCCCAATACCTACCAAAGCGCCGGCAAATATTGCCGAGAGCAGACGCTCGCCGGAATAAACAGGCAAAAGGGGGCAGACCAGATCGATAAACAAAGTACTGACTAATACTGTCCTAAAAGTGCGAGCTAGAAAACTACTGCCAAGTGTTTTGAAAGAAATGGCGATAATGGGGATGTTAATCAAGAGAGTTCCCAAGCCTATGGGCAGGTCGCTAAAATAGTTAAGTATGATGGCCAAACCCGAAACCCCGCCGGGGGCAAAGTCGGCAGCAGATACGAAATTATAAATACCGATACCAAAAAAGATGGAACCTATAAGGTCAAAAAGCAAATCACGTGAAAGTTTCTTGATTTTTTTCCTCGAAAAAATCCCTTGTAAAGCAGACTTCATTTAACCCTCTTTCAAGCGCTCGCACCTAAGATGCGAAGGTGCAGACCTAAATAAAGTTAGGCGCAAAAATTAATTTGTCAAAAAATTGATTAGCGTCCTGGCTGTCGAGCTGTGATTAAAGCCTCCGACTTCCTGACCATATCGATTATAGAACATCCACATGTCCGATGTCCGTGGAATCTGCATTTGATTCCTGCTATAAGACAAGTACGTATGCGCGTTGTTAACGTAAGACATGACATTCATATTCGTAGCCACAGAAGGCAGTACCACAGTTGCTACATTATATATCGTGGGGGCACTACTCACCGCTAGCTGGTTCAGCACCGCATTCAATACTTTGCGCTGTCTGCCCATGCGGTAGAAGTCACTATCAATTTTGCGCAAGCGAACATAGCGTAAAGCCTGTGAGCTCGTGGCGACATTATTGCCCGGACTCATGCCTAGTGCGTTAGCTTCCGCATTGCTCAGATAGATATTTACTCCGCCCATGACGTCTATTGCTTTGATAAATGAGTTAAAGTTAAAGATTACATAATTATTAATCGGTATACGGAAATTGTTTTCGATCGTACGAATCAATAAATTAGGGCCACCGTAAGCATAGGCAGCGTTCAGAAGGTTTTGTCCGTATCCGGGAATATTTACATTAGCCGCTCTGTAAAGAGATACCAAGTTAAGCTTCCGCGTATTATGGTTGAGCGAGGCGATGATCATCACGTCCGACCGGCCGGAGAAAGAAGAGGTATCAGTGCCGATAATGAGGATGTTTTCGATACCGTTCATGGACTGAAGCGGAACTGCCTGACTTACCTCGTCGTAAGATTGTTGAGCCTTACTCACATTAGCCTTATCTTCACTTCCACTGGGAATAATTGTCTCGCCGAGAACATCTTCCAGCTCCTCACGTGGAATGGAAGCATGATCAACGTCACCCCAAGTACCTGACGGATCCTCTTCGGGTAACCAAGGGATATCACTGTTATCAGGATCTTCCCATTGCGGGTTATTTAGCTGAATTTCATTGGGATCGCGGACCCGTCCCTCTAAATCGGCGATGGCAACACCACCAACCGTAATGATGGACAAGATAATTCCTACCAAAACACCTGAGATAACAAGGTGCAGAGGATAAATACTCTTAAACCTCTTAAAGAAGCTCTTACGCTTCCTTGTCTGTTCTCGGGATTTCTTGAGTTTCTTCGCAGCCACCGTCACATCTCCTGACAAACGCGGCACCGGGAAACCCGATGCCGTAGTTTAGACTTTTCCCACATCATTATGCACTAGAATGCCTGATTGTGGCTAGTATTTGACGGATTTTTCTATCCTCAGCCAAAGAAGTTGAAAAAACCTCCTCCTGTAGGAAGACCCATATTATAAGTGAATACATAAATGACCAAGCTCAGACTCAACCAGAACACCAAGCTTACTAACAACGCGGCATAGATCGAGAGTCTGCGTTCCCTCTTCTCGAAGGAAAGAGATAGTAGTGTTGTGACCAAAACCAGGATCGGAATTAGTCTGGTGAAGATTAGCCAAAATTCGCCACCGTCGACATAGTAGTGAGCAATTTTATAGGCAGGATTTGAAAAAAGGTTGACTATAAAAGCCAGTATGGCTGAGCCCAGTACCATCGTCTGCAGTGATGAAAAGCGAGCGAAGTAACGACCAATTTCTTTGTTCCCCTTAAGTATATTCCGTTCAGCCAAGTAGCCGATGAAAAACATGGCTCCATAAGTGACGATCGCTACCAGCCAGAAGATGAAGAACGGGCCGGCTCTCCAATTAAAATACGGAGCAACCGCCAGTGTGCTGAAAAGTGTTACCAAGAAGGGAACAATGCTAGCCAAAAGCGGATGAATACTCTCATCGCTACCGAAGAAACTCTTTGCTAGCCACGGAAAATAATGCTTCCCGTCTGTTTTGAGTCGGGATTCAAATAACATCCGTCGAGGTTGTTCCGTGCTATGAGGTGGAGGACCTTCGCCTTCCAGGTATCCGGGAGGCATCGTCGGTTGCTGGTGTGGATTCTGATGGACATCCACTGTGTGGCGAATATCTCTCAATCTCTTGCCGCAGTATGGACAGTAATCGTTTTGTGGAGATACTGCTTCCCTACAAGATGGGCATGTCTGCATAATACTCCCCCCTTTCACGTGGTGATCCTAAGCACCATATTACAATGGTATTTAAAATCAATTTTATTATACTAATTCCTCATTAATCTATTATCTCCTGCGTTACAGCGACAAAGACTGTCAATTTGTCGTTAAATATTCCTATATTTTTTCTAGAGGATACGAAGTCCACAGATCCAACAATATGGTCTAAAATGAAAGATACTTATATTCGAAAAAGCATTAAAGATTTACTGATGGAGGTTATCATGCGAGCTTTGATTCAACGTGTTTCACGTGCAGACGTTCAAATAGATGGAAAAGTTGCCGGAGAAATTGGGAAGGGTTATGTCGTCCTTCTTGGTGTTGGTAGCGAAGACGATGCCGACAGCTGTGCCAAGCTCTGGAGCAAAATCCGTCGTCTACGCATCTTTCCTGACGAGAACGGCAAAACAAATCTTGATATTTCTCAGGTAAATGGTGAGTGCCTCATCGTGTCACAGTTCACTCTTTTCGCAGACCTGCGCCGTGGGAATCGGCCCGGCTTTTCCTACTCGGCACCGCCCGAATTAGGCAATTCCCTCTATGAACTTTTCGTCGAAATGGCGAAGAAGGATATCGAAAACGTGCAGACCGGTGAGTTCGGTGCAGAGATGCAAGTCACACTCACTAATGACGGACCATTTACCATCTGGCTGGACACAGAGGAATTCTGACTTCGTGCCTCAAACTCTTGTGTCGGAAAATATGTGTGGAGGAAACAAAGATGAGAAAAACTAACAAGTTCATTTCTCTTATTGTCGGAATTCTCTTTATTATTGCGGGAATAATTGCCCTCGCCGACCTGATCAAGATCCCCATGATTATCGGCATTCTCTTAGGTGCAGCCGCAGCAATTCAGGGACTGAGGATTGTCTGGCTTTATATCCGAACAGAAGACAAGTCCGGTTTCAGACCTAATATCATGCTCGCTTGGGGCATTCTGCTCCTTGTATTAGCCGTTTTCCTTTTCGTCAATTCGACTCTTGCGTCCGCCTTAGCAATTTATCTGGTCGGTGCTTGGTTTGTCGCTGAAGCAGTGGCATCCTTTTTCACTCTGCGCCTACTTGATGCCAACAGCAAAATTGTCAGCGTCATTCTCAGTCTACTGATATTGGCCGGTGGGGCGGTTCTCATCTTGCATCAGCCACTGAAAATCAGCACTGAAATGATCACGCTTCCGATCGCTATCACACTGATTCTTGACGGTATCAGTATTTCCTTGCTGGCTATATTGAGACGCGATCCACCTGAGGGCATCGATCCTTTTGGTGAAACAGATGAGGCCCCCCGACTGAAGAGCAAAAACTAGAGCCTAAAAATCTTAGAGTTTTTTATAGCTTTAAACGGGCGTAAGGAAGTGCCTGCGGTATGACTTGGAAGGAAAAAGACGGCGTGCGAAAGATCAGGCCATCGTAATTGCCTAATATTTCTTCTCCGTCCGCCGTGGAAAACTCTCCAGCTAAGACATCTTTAAAATTGATGAAATGGCTGTTCACGTGCTTCCCCTTGAGGTAGCGGAGGAGTATCGGGACAAAACGCAAATTGCCCATCCAGGTGGCCGAGCACAAGTTCAAGACTCCGTCATACGGATCAGCCATCGGCGCAGGATTAAAGCCGTTGCCATAATAGCCGCCGTTGCACAAAGCCACAGTGACATAATCTTTTTCACCGCTAATAGTCTCACCATTTGCAGCGTGCAAAGTAAATTTTGTCGGGAAAATCTTTCTGCTGTTCAGGTTTTGCAAAATGCTGACATAATAGGCATTACCGCCCAATTTGGGGCGTGACTTCATCAGCTCATAAGCTCGGCGTAGGATTAGCGTGTCCAAGCCAAAGGAAACAACGTTTAAAGAGTAGGTGGAAACCATACCGTCCTCGGTATTTACTGGCGGGTGATACTCGATCAATTTTTCCTCGTCTGAATATTGGCTGAAAAAACTGACTTCCGGTGGAAAGACTAAACGCATTAGATCGAGACGTTCTAATTCAGGATACGGCATCGCCTTCACAATATCTAAGAGCGAGGGCCGCTTCCTCCCATAAATTGTTTTGGCAAAATCGTTGGCGGTACCGGCCGGAATGACGCCGAAAGCGCAGTCACTTCCGTGAACAGACTGTGCTACTTCACTCAACGAACCGTCTCCGCCCGCAACGTAAACCACACCCGTAGCACCGTATTCCTCGGCAAAGAGTCGGGCAGCTTCACTCAGGTGCCCCTCATGTTGGGTGATTAAAATATCGTAGTGGTCAGACAACCCCGCTTGGTGAAAGGACTGATCAATCTGTTCACATAGTTCCGTAGTATTGTATCTACCTTGACCGGCCTTGCCGCTGAGAATAATTAAAAATCTTCGCCCCGCTTCCATTACACCAAACCTCTCCACTTGCCCTGCTCATATTTGTAAACCTAATTTAATGATTCGATTATAACTTAGTAATAATAGCTTGTTTCAGCCGGTCTAGGCAAGATCTGAGTCGATAAGGGCCAGCATTTGGAAATGGCGGCCATGTTCGCTGTCAGCTGCAAAATAGACCTGATCATCCTTGCAGATCAAACTCAGCTCCAGCTCGATGTTGGGAAGCACTTCGTGATTGTAGTGTATGAGCAAATCACGAACTTCGTATTCCTTGTGATCTTCAAGGCTGAAGCAATCGTCAAACCATTGCAGATAACTGGTGTTGTTCACGTGGCCATTCATGTCGAAGTCAGAATATACCGGCAGATACTTGAAGGTTTTAATCTCGCCAGTGGGGACATCAATCTTGCTGAGAGGTTTGAGATCGTCGAAGCTGCGGCTTTTCCGAGAGGGATACGGAGGCAAGCCGAGCGTTTCCGGGTTTACCATGCTGCGGGTATCCAGGTCGATGATGCTCCAGATGCTGGAAGATCTCAGCATTGTTTGTCCGGCATCGTTGTCGATCGAAAAGAGACGCGGATAGACGCCGAGGCGTGCCGGTTCTGCCCAAGTGTAGGTGTGGATTTTGTCGTACACGCGGGGAAAAGCAGCAAACTTCAGATGATAGCGCAGACAAACCCAGCAGGCATTCTTGGCGCGCAAATCATCAAAACCATAGCCATGTAAGTCGCTATGTTTTTCGGCCATTCCCTGCATCCAGGACAAAATAGACTTTAAGGTCCACTTGGAATTAAAATCAACTTCTTCCGCTAGAACTATACGTTCTGTGTAAAAACGACCGTTTTCATCTTCGATATATTTGCTTTCATTATTTTTCATTCACTACCTTCAGTACTCAATGCCGGAGCGCGCTGCCAAGCCTTCACTTTCATAAGGATGCTTGCGCAGTGTGATCTCCGAATAATAATCGCTGAGGTCAATTAATTCCTGCGAAGGATCCCGCCCGGTCAAAACAAGTTCGAGCTGTTGGGGTTTGTTTTGTAAAAGCTCGATCAGTCTTGCTTCCGAGATCATCTCACTTGCAATAGCACCCAAGATTTCGTCCAGAACTAAGAGATCATAGTCGGCTGCCTGGCGGAAGACTTCTTCCAACCGTGCGGCGAAAAACTTCTGAGACTCCTGTTTTTCTGCAGGAGTCATCTGGAAGACAAAGCTCTTGATCGGCTGACCCGAAATCACTGTAATACCCAGTTTCTCTAATTGCTTCAACTCTGCGGAATCACCTGATTTGAGAAACTGAACGAAGAGCACTTTGAGTCCGGATCCGTTGGCGCGGACTGCCAAGCCAACGGAGGCAGTGGTTTTCCCCTTGCCATCTCCGGCATACAGATGAATTTTGCCTAGGTTCTCACGTATAGCTCTCATTTCAGATTCCTTTCAGACTTAGGAACATCCAGTCGTCTCACCGCAGTCTAGACAGACTTTGCAGGTACCGTTGCGGACCATGCGTGTTCCTGAACAGTTAGAGCAGGTGGAGCCGTCGTAAAGACGCTCACCGTTCTTCGCTGCCTCGCTGGCGTTTTCATGGATGTACTCATCCATGCTGATCTGGGTCGGTTCAACGATTTTGCCCTTGGCTTCGCTGCCGTCAGGCTTGACCTGAACACGTGTGTAATCTCCGGTCTCGATATCGATCACTTTACTGATCAGGTCCGAAACGGACGTACAGTATTTAATATATGGATGTCGTTGTACGAAGCCGTAAGGCTCAAACTTCTGGCCGCGCAGCATCTTCGAGATCGATTCAGGCTCAATACCATACTGTAACATGACCGATATTGTCTTGGACAGAGAATTGAGCAAACCGGTGATCAATGTACCTTCGCGGTCGGTAGTCATGAACAATTCTACGACTTGGCCCTCGGCGTCGCGGTTCACCGTGATGTAAACCTTGACATCTTCAATCTGGGCCGGATGCGTCACACCGCTACGTATACCATCCGGTTTGACACGCTCATGCACGCGGGGACCGGCTAGTGCTTCCTCACATTCTGCCAAGGATTCGCCTGTCGTCTCGGCATAATTCAGTAATTGCTGATAAGACATTTCGTCTAAGGGTACGTCGCTGCGTACTTCTGTGCCTAGGCGCAAATTTAGGGGCTGCGTAAACTTAGAACCGTCACGGTAAAGTGTAATTCCTTTGATACCCAGCTTCCAGGATATCAGCACGACATCGGCAAAGTCTTGGACCGTTGCGTCGTTAGGTAGGTTAACCGTTTTGGAAATGGCGCCGGAAATCAATGGCGAAATGGCTGCGACCATCTTGACGTGGCCAAGATAATGGATATAACGTTCTCCCGTTCCGCACAGGTTGGCGGTATCGAAGACTGCCAGATCTTCATCACGGAGATGGGGTGCGCCTTCAATTTTCCCATCAAGGATCATGCCGCTTTCATCTTCTCGCAAAATGTAATCCTTAATATCTTTGCGTTCAGCTTCCGAGTAACCTAAGGCTTTAAGACCATTATCTACCACCGGGTTGACCAGTTTCATGAAGCCGCCGCCGGAGAGCTTTTTGTAAGTTACATGTGAGAAAAAAGGCTCGATACTTGTAGACGCGCAATCCATTGCAAAGGAGATGGTGCCGGTCGGAGCCATGACGGAAACCTGAGCGTTGCGATAGCCATGCTCCGCACCTACGCTCTCGGCCTGCTCCCAACTTTCCTTAACCTGATCACTCAGATCCGCCAAGCCTAAGTCCTGCAAGGTTTCGTGCGAGAGAATAGGCAGGTCGTAGCCTAAATCTTCCGGCGCATCTTGACGAACTCCAGCAGCGCGGCTGTGGTTGCGAATAACTCGCTGCATATATGTTTTATTTTTGTCGTAATGTTTGAAGGGACCACAACGACGAGCCATCTCCGCCGAAACGCGGTAACTCTGACCGGTTATTAGGCCGGAGAGCGCAGCTCCGATCTGACGTGCTTCGTCGGAATCGTAAGGCAGGCCGAGCGACATCAGCAGTGCTGCGAGGTTGGCCATACCCAAACCGGTAGCACGGAAAGCCCAGGTTTTGCGGGCTATAGCTTCGGTCGGAAATTGTCCCCAGTGGATCGAGGCTTCGAGTACAAATTGGCTGAGGTTGATCATGTGCGTGAATGAGGCAACATCAAAATATTCAGTTTCGATATCATAAAAACGGAGAACATTAATAGAGGCCAAGTTGCAGCTGCTGTCGTCGAGGAAGGCATACTCACCACAGGGATTGGTCGCGTTGATCCGATTGTGTTTGGCTCCGTATTCGCCGTCTTCGCCCGCGGGGCAGGTGTGCCAAGCGTTGAAGGTATCGTCGAATTGCGGAGCTGGGTCCGCACAACGCCATGCCGACTGATTAAATAATTCCCACAATGATTTCACAGAGACTTCGCGATTTACATTACTGTCTACGCGTCCGCGTAGCTTAAACTTTACGTCCTCTTTGCGATCGAGTGAGTCTACTTGCTTCATGAACTCGTCGCTGAAACGAACGGAATTGTTGGAGTTTTGGCCCGAGACCGTCACATAAGCTTCGCCGTCGATATCTGCATCGTAACCCATCTTTGCTAGGGCGATGACTTTGTCTTCTTCTTTGGCTTTCCAAGACATAAAGGTTTCGATTTCGGGATGATCTATATCGAGGCTGACCATTTTGGCGGCGCGGCGAGTAGTTCCTCCGGATTTGATGGCGCCGGCATTGCGGTCAAGGCCTTTGAGGAAACTCATCAGACCCGATGAGTGGCCGCCGCCTGAGAGAGCTTCACCTTCTGCTCTAATACCGGAGAAATTTGTACCGGTTCCGGAGCCGCCTTTGAATAATTTGGTCTCAGTGACATAAGCCTCCGAGATGGAATGCGGTCCCATTAATTTATCTTCAATCGAGAGGATGAAACAAGCAGAAGCCTGCGAGCGAGTATAACTATCGTCCGACTGCACAACTTCGTCTTTTTCCTCGTCGTAATAGAAGAGGGCGTTGTCGCTGCCGCTGATGTCATATTTCAGTTTCAGTCCGGTATTGAACCACTGAGGAGAATTGGGGGCAAACATTTGCGCCAAGAGGGCGTAGATGATCTCGTCGTACAAAATCTCATATTCCGACTGGTCAATCATGCCCTCGTCCAGGAGAGAGGCCAACCAGAAGGAAACCATGCGGTCTGTGACCTGGCGCATAGAGTGTTCATGGCCGCGGTCTGTCGGGACGCCGGCTTTGCGGAAATACTTGCTGGCGATAATATCACAGGATTGTTGCGAGTAGTGTACGGGGAATTCAAGATCTCGCATATCGCAGATAACGCGCCCTGTCTTGTGGTCTTGCAAGTAGACATCAACCTTATGCCACTCAAAAAGATCAAATACCGACTTATCACTATCCTCTAATTCTGTAGTAAAATGTCGTTTAATGTATTGCTTATCCATCTCCATCATCTTCACCTCGTAAAATAAAAATACGCTATATAGTGCCTTGTTTTAGATAATACCACTACATGTTGTGGTTCTACAGTAGAGATATTGCAATTCCGAGCAATGTAACGTGATTGTAACAATTGGAATTTTTGAAAACTTTGCTACTCCAAAATATCTTTTTTAGTATAAAACAGCTTTTAGATAAAGAAATGATGAAGACTGTGCCCTCAGTAGCTTTTGTAGCTTTTTTGTTGTAAAAATTTACAAGGTGCCTTATAATGTCGTAGTAAATATGCCTAATTATAATATTGAAACTTATACATGTGTACTATGGTTCAGATAGGGATTTTAAAATAATTGAAGAGAGGTCTAAACAGTGAGTATTGTAGAACAAAGTGCTACTTTTATTGAATTTGATAATCTGTTCACAGTTGTGATCCACGCCATTCAGGGTCGTGGCATGCATGATGGAGAGCCTTTGACCGAAAAGGACAAGAAGGATATCAAAGTACTCCTAAGCGAGTGCCGTGGTATCGCCAACAAAGTATCGCGCTGTCTCAATACGCAAATCAACCGAGCTGAATTATCCTCTTTGATGCGCAGATACGAGGTCAATAAGCCCTTCAAAGTCAGCCCCATGCTTTATGAATTTCTCGATGCTAATTTGCATGTTTATGATTTATCAGATGGAGATTATGACTTCACCGTCACTCCGTTGACCATTGCCTGGCGCGAGATTGATGAGAAGGGACTAACTAATTATGACGATATCCTGAATGAAATCTTGCCACGCGTCGGCGCAGAACACGTCGAGCTTGTCCCCGAGACATCATCCGTCATTCTCAAAATCCCGAATATGCGCCTGGACCATGGTGCTTCCTACAGAGGTTATACCCTCCATTACATCAAGGAGCATCTCCAGAGGAGCGGCGTTACGAGCGGATACATCAATATGGGCGGCAACCTCTACATGATCGGTCGCAAACCCGACGGCACCTCTTGGCGGACCAGCATAATTAATCATCTGGATGACGGCAAACCGATCGGCATAATTGAACTGGAGAACAAGGCCATTGCCAGTGCAACGGTCGACGAACGCGGCTATGTCAAGGGAACTCGCCTCTATCGTCATCTGATCAATCCTTATACAGGCAAAAAGCGTGAGTCCGGCCTCTTCAGCGTCACCTGCGTGTCCGACTCTCCTTGGGTAGCGGATATCCTGACTACGGTCCTTTTCCTGATCGGTTTGGAGCGCGGCGAGAAGTTTATGAAAGAACTCTCGAAAGAGATGGGTGTTTACATTGCTTATTCCGCAGTCAACAATGATGGAGAGGTCTTTCTTAGCCCTAGCCTAGAATTTGTTCCCGTTGAGGATCTCTAATGAACTCAGACTCAGAACTGTTCCAGCCTGAGTCTATCCAGTCTTACCGGGATGTAGCTTTATTCTGTATAGAAAAGCTAGAAGCTAATAATTACGAAGCATATGTCGTGGGCGGTACCGTCCGCGACATTTTTTTAGGCCGTGAAATTTCCGATCTTGACCTCGCAACTTCTGCGCAGCCGCAGGAAGTGCATGAGGTCTTTTCAACTTTCAGAGTTTTGGATACCGGCATTAGGCATGGAACCGTCACGCTGCTAATCCCCGTAGAGGGTAAGGCAAATTTCCAAGTGGAAATCACCACCTATCGTCTAGAATCTACCTACAGCGATGCACGCCGTCCCGATCGTGTGGAATTTACAACTTCCATAGAAGAGGATCTGGCTCGTCGTGATCTGACAATAAACGCCATGGCTTGGCATCCTCGGCGCGGGCTGCAGGACCCTTACGGCGGACAAGCAGATTTAAAGGCGGAACTGCTCAGGGCCGTGGGCGCACCTGAAGAGAGGTTCGAGGAAGACGCTCTGCGTATCTTGCGCACGCTGCGTTTCGCCGCTGAGCTCGGCTTTAAGATCGAGGAGGCAACGGACCGATCCTTGCGGGAAAAGCAGGAGCGCTTAAAACTCATTGCTGTTGAGAGATTGCAGGTAGAGTTTTTCCGCCTGATCACAGCGGCGTATGCGCCGCGGGTCCTCGACAAGTATTGGCAGGTGATCGCGGTCTTCCTTCCCGAATTCAATAAATTCGCAGACAGTGCCTTGAGGACAAAATATTTACCGCAGTTGGCTTCGCTGCCGCCGCTTCCGGCCGAGCGTTTAGCTTATCTGGTGGCAGTTTTTTATCTGCATGGAGATGTGGGTGCACCTGTGAAACGGACGGGGCTTCCGGCCGCCTCCCTCTGCCGAGATTTGAAATGTTCGAAAAAACTGAGCGACGAAATCTTCGTCTTAAGTAAGTACAGTGCGCGGTCTATCCAGGCTGATAGGGTCTCCGTTGATGCGGCCCGACAGGAGCTGGACTCGGTCGGCCGGAGTTTTAAAGAGATTCTCGAGATAAAGCGGCTTCTGGGACGGACCCGGGAGGAGGAGCTGGAGGAGATGGAGCAGATTGATCAGGAACTGAGCGCTGCCGGACTCTTGGGCATTAAATCGCTTACGCTTGATGGTCGGGATTTGCTTGAACTTGGTTTCAAAGGCGAGGCTATCGGAGAAGCCCTCAATAAACTCTATACAGCTGTCCTCTGTGAGAGTCTAGCTAATGAAAAGGATGCTTTGCTAGAACGCGCTGAGTCGTACCGGAGATCCGGCAACTAAAGCTCTAGTTCTCCTTCTGCAGTAAAATCATCATCGTCGTCTTCCTCGCTCTGTTCATCAGAATCGCAGGGGTCTGTCGACTTGGCCAGCTTATCCTGCTTGGCTCTTTCTCTATTTTCCAGATACTGAACATAAAAGGCGGAGCTGAGCATGAGGATGCTGCCTTGGATTTCGCGAGGGCTAAGTAGCTGTCCCAAGATAACCGTGCCGCCGATTGCGGCGAAAACGGCCTCTAAGCTCATGATCATGGAAGCGACGGTGGGCTGGCTGTCTCTTTGTGCGATGATCTGCAAGGTGAAGGCCACACCGCAAGAAAAGATACCCGCGTAGAGTATCGTTGGCAGGGCGGCGCTGATCAGCGGGGGAGCCAGGCTTTCGAAAAGAAGGGCTGGTACAAAGGACAATACGGCGGAAATTAGGAACTGGGCGGCGCTGAGCGCAATCGGATCGACGTCCTTAGCGTATTTCGCAATGGCGATGATGTGGAAGCTATATCCTAGTGCGCCAAGTAGCAAGAGCAAGTCTGAGGTGGAGAAGCTGCCGGTATCTGCAAAGGTCATCAGGAAGAGTCCTGCCACGGCGATTGCGACAGCGATCCAATGGCGGAAACCAACCTTTTTGCCGAAAATCTGGCTAATGATCGGGACAAAAACTATATAGAGGCTGGTGATGAAGCCTGCTTTGCCGGCGCTTGCTGTCTGTAGGGCGTACTGTTGCAAAGAGCTGGAAGCAAAGAGGAGTAGGCCGATGATGAGGGCTGCTTTAAAGAATTTGCGATCGAGCTGCGGCTTGCGCATGATCAGGAGAGGAAGCAAAACCAGAACCCCGATGGTGTAGCGCAGCGCGTTAAAGGCGAAGGGACCGATATGCTCCATGCCGGCCGACTGGGCGACAAAAGTTAAACCCCACAAGAGGGCTGTCAAGAGAAGAAGTAAATGTGCTTTTTTGCTTTTTTCCACTATGGTTCCTTCTTAGTGTTGCCTTAGCGGCGTATTAGTTGCAGTGTGCCTGATTTGTCTCCGGCGATTGTTAGGCGACTTCCGTCGAGGAGAAAGCTGGCTTCTTCTCTGATGGTCTCGCCTAGTTGTGTCGTGGACAAGCTGAGCCTGTTTTCGGAGATGAATTCATATTTAATGTTTAGTGTGCGGTATCTGATTATTTCGTATTCGCTGTCCGCATCGTCTTCTGAAGCACGTGGTATTTCGGCTGATATTTCAATCTCTCCGTTCGAGCGGAACTCTAAGAGGGTCGTGCCCTTGCCTTGGCTGACATCCATGTCTCCGCTTTCGAGAGCCCACAAACCCAGCAAAGGGTTTTCTTCCTTCTGGCAGGCGACAGGTAGCAGCAGAAAAGAGAGCAGCAAAAACAGCGTGAGGATTAGTGCGGGCTTCTGTTTGCTTTTTCTATGCTTCACTCAGTATTCTTCCAGTCTCAAAAATTTCCAACCTTATCTGCATGCATACCATAATAACAAAGCTGGACGAGAAACGTGCTAGGTTCAGAAACGTGCCTGGCACAAAAGTTAACTTGTGGTACAGAAATGCTTGATTAAGTTCAGATTCGTGCCTGGCACGAAAATAAACTGCAGTTGGAGCAGAGAGGCTTTTTGCGGCAATTGTTTTTGCAGTGCTCAACGATCAGTGCATGCGCCTCTTGTAGCCAACACAGCTCGGAGCTTGTTCCGAGATTGACTTCGCTGTCCTCGTAGGGGCGCGCGTCCTTGACCAGCTTTTCCAAATTGGCGCGTAGTGACTCGTAGCCGCGAGGTACTTCGTAACCCAGTCGCAAGAGCAGTCTGCGCGTATATGCATCGATCAGAAACACAGGCTTCTGCGCAGCATAAAGGACAATGGAGTCGCAGGTCTCAGGGCCGACCCCCTTGATGGCAAGCAACTCTGATCGCAAATCATCAAGCGGCATTGAGTGCAGCCTTTGTGTGTCTTCACCATGGGAGACGAACCAATGCGCTAAAGCAAATAGGCGAGGAGTTTTTTGGTTGAAAAATCCTGAAGGCCGAATCCAAGTTTTTATCTCTTCCGGATTCTGCTCAAGTAGCCAGCCTGCAGTAAATCTGCTCGCTCCTGCCGCTTCCTTCAGATTAGTCAAGGCCATCTCAACATTAGTCCAAGCAGTATTTTGTGTCAGAATTGCACCAGCCATCATTTCCCAGTCCGTGTCAGCCGGCCACCAGCCCAGAGGTCCGTAGGTTTCATATAAATTCGCCAGACAGTGCAAAAACCCTCGATCCAGAGCTTTAGGTTTTTGCTCCTTATCTGGGTTAATTAAATGTGTCATATCAGGTGTCTTTTCTCCCTTTTTCCCTTAAAGCGGGAAGAGTACGGTTGATAACCAAATCACGAATATGAGGGTAACAGCGCAAAGAATCGTCGTCAACAAGACAACCTGTGACGCAAAATCCGCTTCATTGTCGTTGGCGGATGCAATTAAAGCCGTATTCACTGCAGTCGGCAACGCAGATGAGATGAATAGCGCTCTTGCCATTACGCCGCTAATCCCTAAAAGCTCAATCAAAAGCAGCGCTATAAGCGGGCTGCCGACAAGCCTGAGCAAAGCCGCAACCCACACATCGCGTTTCCCTAAGGTAAATTTCGTGTAGGAAAGCTGCACGCCCAGTGCAATAATGGACATCATTATCAGTGAGTTGCTGCTGATCTCCAAAGCCGACCAGAAAAAGGCCTGAGTAAGATCGTAGGGTATCTGTTTAAGTAGCAGCACTAAAGGTACAACGTAGGTCATGGGCATTCGCAAGATTATGCTCAGCGCATCTCGAGCCGACGTCTTGGCGCGAGCGGCATTGTAATAACTAACCGTATGAGTCAGGATGTTTTGCACCACAAAAACAACGATCTGTATCGACAGCGCCAGATCTAGCCAGGGGGTCGCGCCTTTGATCAGGTAGCGGCCACTCGCAAAAACCAGAGTTATCAGTGGAATTCCGATATTACCTGCATTGAAGTACGACACAGAGTTTTGGAATGCCATCCGCAACGCAGTCTGTTGACCTAAAAGCCGGGACACTACGTTCGAAACAATCAGCAAAGCAATTAGCAAAAGCACGCTGAAAAGCACTATCAACAACTGATCATTGCCGAAGTCCGTATTGTACAGCTGGACAAGAGCAAACGACGGCATTGTCACGTAGAAAATAATATTGCTTAAAGTCCCGACATCCATCTTGAATTTGCGGCCCAGTATCAGGCCGGCCAAAATCAAGAGGAACAGCGGGA
>LSQX01015551.1_pt1 | contig 17813 bp, 17 predicted proteins | sample 654561 | NCBI WGS metagenome assembly LSQX01 (sample SAMN04489861, study PRJNA283612) | anaerobic digester metagenome | isolation source: 4 biogas reactors fed with cattle manure at either 37C or 55C with and... | place: Denmark: Kongens Lyngby | collected 2014
GCGCTCCGACGGCCAGGCCGGAGCCGCCGGTGGGCGGTTTGGGGGGTTGGGGGGCCGAGGGGGGCGCGTACCCACTGGCGGGGGTCACGGGGCTAGGTGTTGCCGGCGGGGCCTGGGGTGGTGGCGGTAGATTGACCGGCGGAGGCTGCGGACTGGCCGGAGGCGGCGGGATGGAGGTGCCACCGGTGGGCGGGCCGGGAGGTGGAGCTGCTGTGGGGGGTGGGGCGGGGCCGAGGGCTTCCTGAATCCGCTCCTCGCTCCAGCCCTTCTCCCGCAAAGTCTGCGCAATCTGCGCGTCGTCGTAGCCGAGCGCGCGCATGGCCTCGAGCCAACTGTGGACCTCTTCGGATGCCATGGCAAGGCCTCCTTCACTCAGGCTGGCGTGGCAGGACCATTGTACCGCAAATTGCCCCACAGGGAGACCCCTGGGTAGCCGCCACCGGTTCCGGCTCCGCTGCAGACACATATTCGGTCTCCACCTCTTCAGGCGTCACCTTCAGCAGACGGAATCCGCGAGGCTTGCCGTCCGGACAGGGCCCCGTCCACCAGGCGCCGGAGAGTGCACCGCTTTCATAGACGCGGTACCCGGCCCAGTCGTATTCCCGGGCGGCGTGGGTATGCCCGCAGAAGATCCCCAAGACCCGCCTTCCGGCGAGCGCGGCCTGCAGCGTTTGCGAGTTGCGGCACGCTCTCGGCGGCTGGTGGCAGAAGATGAGCAAGGGGGTTTCCGGCGGGGTGAGAGCGAGGTCGGCGCGCAACCAGGCCAGGCATTCAGCACTGAAGCCGGAAGGGACGCTGCGGGCCGTGGAGTCCACCAGCGAGGCATTGAGCGCCAGCAGGTGCACTCCGGCATAGTCGAAGGAGTACCAGGGAGGCCCCACCAGCGCTTCATAACCGCGCTGTCCGTACAGAGGGCCTTCCGGGGAGAGCTCAGTTCTGACCTGTGGATGGTCGTGATTGCCGGGCACGTTGAACAGCGGCACCTGCAGCGGGGCCAAGGCCAGGGCGTAGTCAGTGAACAGGCGCCGGATGATGATCTCGTCACGCACCGGGTTGCTGTCCATCACCAGATCGCCGGTGGAGACCACCAGGGCGACCGGCGGCTGCGCGGCGTTGATCTGTTCACAGAAGGCAGAGATCTTGTCCGTGGCCGGCACGATGTGATGGATATCAGTGACCTGGACCATGCGCCAAGGCGAAGCCTGCGTCTCGGCGCGCAGGGGGAAGTCACAGGTGGCCGCCTCCGCGGAGGCGACGCGCTCGAACCAGCGATGGCCGGCAGGCCAGTAGCCGCTGGGAATGGAGAGCCGCACCAGCGTTCCGGTCTGCGACAGGGGCAGGACATACCGCCCCCGAGCGTCGGTGGAGACCACCTGGCCGCCGTCAGAGACTAGCACACCGGCCAGGGGCTGCTCGCCGGCCTCACAGGCGCCATTGCCGTTGGCGTCCACATAGACGAGACCACTGACCGTGGCGGCCTGCACCGGCACGACCAGCAGTATCAGCCAGCCCAGGAGGGTGAAGCGTATGAGACGCTGCATCCAAATCACCTCTGGTTTTCCCCAGCCCAGCCTGCGGGCAGGAGGAATAGCGAGCCTGCGCGCACAATTAACCATAAATCTACCATGCGCGGCGGCGCAAGGCAAGGAGCAAGCATGAAACCTGAGGCAACCCCGGAGGAGACCAAGAGCGGTGGGCGCAAGCCCAAGAGCAAGACGCGGCTGGTCATTCTGCTGGTGATCGTCGGTGTGCTGGTGGTGGGGATGGCGCTGGCCACCTACTTCTTCCTGCTCAAGTCAGGGCCGGACCAGGTGGTGCGCATGTATGTCGTCGCTGAATCCACCGGGGATTACGCCACCATGCGGACGCTGCTCTCCGAGGACAGCGCCAGCCTGCTGCCCCCGGATGATCAACTCCCCCCGCAGTCGGAGGAGAGCACGCTGCCACAGATGGACATCGGCAAGCCGGTTATCGAGGGCACGCGGGCCACGGTTCCGGTGAAGATAAAGCAGGAGGTCCTGGGGGCCTTCGCCGGGGAGCAGGAGCTGACCATCGTGCTGGTCAAGGAGCAAGGGCAGTGGAAGGTGGACCTGAAGGCGACGGTCATGGAAGAGTATGAGCGGCGCATGGGTGGCGCTGGGCTTGGAGGGCCACCCTCGGAGGGGCCCGCACCGGAGCTGAGGGCGCCCGCGCAGCCTGCGCCCCCGGCTGAACCGACGGAGAGATAGACTCGTCTCTGCACTAGCTGGCTGGCGGCGCAGGGGGGCGGCATGCGACGCGTACGCGAGCAGCAGAAGGGGGCCGTGTGGCAGATCGGAGCTGCCGCGCGCGGTTCACAACCATCATGTTACGAGCTTTCTCCAAACAGCCACCGGTTGCTTTGACCATTGCCGGCACTGACTCCAGCGGGGGCGCGGGCATTGCCGCGGACCTGAAGACCTTTGCGGTGCTGGGGGTGCATGGCGCCTGCGCGGTGGCCGCGCTCACGGCGCAGAATACCACCGGGGTCACGGATACCCTCGTGGTGGAGCCAGAGTTCCTGGTGGCGCAGATTGAGGCGGTGGTAACGGATCTGGGCTGCCAGGCGGTCAAGACTGGAATGCTGGCCACGGCCGAGAACGTGGAGGCCGTCTACCATGCGGTGCAGAAGCACCGTCTGCAGAACCTGGTGGTAGACCCGGTTATGGTGGCAAGCTCCGGCGCGATTTTGCTGGCTCCCGAAGGCAAGGCGGCCTATCGTGAGATGCTGATTCCCGTGGCCACGGTAATCACCCCCAATCTGCCGGAGGCCGAAGCGCTGCTCGAGCGTAGCATTGCGAATCCGGACGAGATGGTGCAGGCGGCTCGCGACCTGTGCGAGCTGGGGTGCAAGGCAGTACTTATCACCGGTGGACACCTGGCCGGCGAGGCCATGGACGTGCTCTACGAGCGGCGCGCGGGCCGGGCCCACTTTCTGAGTCAGCCGCGGCAAGACACCGAGAACACCCACGGCTCCGGCTGCGTCTTCTCGGCGGCGCTGGCTGCCTTTCTGGCCAGTGGCCAGAATCTCCTGGGCGCGGCCACGCGGGCCAAGGACTTCATTACCCGGGCCATCAACCAGGCGTTGGAGTTGGGGCAGGGCCCCGGTCCCGTTAACCCGATGTTCCGAGAAGATCAGAGGGAGAGGTAATCATGATCAAACTGTCCGGCTGTATCGAGATGTTATTTGGGGAGCTAGCAGAGTTCGTGGAGCGGATTCCGGCGGCGGCGCGGGCGGGTTTGGACGGGATTGAGTACTGGGGCTACTCGGCCAAGGACCTCGACGCCATCGGCGCGGCTTGCCGCAAGACCAAGCTGCCGGTGACAGCCATGGTGGTGGAGGCTCCGGAGGGCATGTTGGATTTCCACCTGGCCGACCAGTTCGTCGAAGCCACCCAGCGAGCCCTCGCCGCGGCGGAGGCGGTGGGGTGTAAGAAGCTCATCTGCACCACCGGCAACGAACGCCCCAACGGCGATCGCAAGCTCCAACATGCGGGCATTGTGGCCTGCCTGCGCGCCGCGGCGCCGTTGGCCGAAGCGGCGGGGGTCACGCTGGTTCTCGAGCCGCTGAATACCCTGGTGGACCATGTGGGCTATTTCCTGGACACCAGCCGCGAGAGTTTCCAGATTCTGGAGCAAGTGGATAGCCCCGCCGTGAAGCTGCTGTATGACGTCTATCACATGCAGGTGATGGAGGGGAACCTGATCTCTACCCTGACCTCGCACATAGACCAGATAGGCCACTTCCACGCCGCGGACGTTCCTGGTCGCCATGAGCCGGGCACGGGTGAGATCAACTGGGCCAATGTGCTGGCGGCGATCAACGACAGCGGCTACGACGGCTACGTTGCGCTGGAGTACAGTCCGAGTCCGGGGACGGCTACGGTGGAGAGTCTCAAGCACATCCTCCAGCTTCGCGATCAGATTAACGGGTAAGCCCATCCCGGAGGCCCGCAGCGCCCGAACCGTCTGACAAGGGGAGAAAGGCGCAGGAGGAGTTGCTTCACGTGAAGAGGCTCAATGTAGGCCTCATCGGCTGTGGAAGCTTTGCCAAGGCCATCCACGTCCCCAACCTTCTCAAGAACCCCAAGTACCGTATCCTGGCCACCGCCGATCTCAATGAAGAGGCAGCGGTGGAACTGGCAACGGAGACTGGGGCGGCATATTCCACCTCCGACCCCGAGCGCGTTTTCTCTGACCCTGAGATTGACGTGGTCTTCATTACCACTCGCCATGACTCTCACGCCGGGCTGACCATCCGGGCCGCGGAAGCGGGGAAGCATATTCTCTGTGAGAAGCCGATGGCTCTGAACCGGGAAGAGGTGCAGGCCATTGTGGCGGCGGTCAGGAAGGCGGGGGTCAAGTACACGGTGGGTTACAACCGGGGTATGGCTCCGCTCGTGACCAAGGCGCGCGAGCTCCTGGCCGCGCTCCCAGACAAGCGAATGATCTACCACCGCATCCAGGCGCATTTCAGCGCGACGCACTGGACACATGATCCGGCGGTGGGTGGGGGGCGCTTTGTGGGGGAGGGGTGCCATATCTTTGACCTGCTCTGTGAGCTGGCGCCCGCGCCGCCGGTCACGGTCTATGCCTCGGGGGGCACTTTCCTGGACCCCGAGGCCGTGAAGATACCGGACAGCGCGATAGTGACCATCACCTTCGCTGACGGTTCGGTAGGCACGACCTTGATCGCCAGCGCGGGCTGCGGGACTTTCCCCAAGGAAGTTACCGAGATCTACTGTGCCTTGCGTGCTGTCTACATCCACGACTTCCGCGAGATGGAGTACCACGGTTTTGAGGGGCAGGAACGGGTGAAGGTGGAGTTGTCGGCGACGGATAAGGGGCAGCCGGTAGAAATTGAGGCGCTGGCCGAGGCGATCCTCAACGATACCGAATCGCCCAATGGCCTGACCCAGGCCGCTCGGGCCGCGGTCATCAGCTACATGGTTAATGAATCGGTCGCCTCCGGGCAGCCCATCCCCATCAGCGAAAGCGACTACGTGTTCTGAGGAAGGACTCCGCCATGATCCGTATTGGCTGTGTGAATCCTGATACCTCGCATCCCCTGGCCTTCTCGCAGTACCTCCTGGAGGGCAACCGGGCGCGCTACGTGGCGGTGTACAACGATAGCTTCCGCGGCGAGGATCAGATCGAGGCGTTCATGCGCCGCCGGGGGCTGGAAAAGCGCTGTGACACCCTGGAGGAACTGGCCGAGATGGTGGACATCGGCTTCATCCAGGACTGCAACTGGGATCGGCACGTGGAGGAGGCGCTGCCCTTCCTGGAGCGGGGCAAGCCGGTGTTCATTGACAAGCCGCTGGTGGGGAACCTCGCCGATTGTCAGAAGCTGGAGGAGTTGGCGGCGGGAGGAGCGGTCATCCTGGGCTCCTCCTCGCTGCGGTACGCCAGAGAGATCGCTGAACTGATGGCCCAGCCGGAAGAGGAGCGGGGCCGGGTGGTCAGCGCCACCGGATTCATCGGCGTGGATGAGTTCAACTACGGCTGCCATGCGGTGGAGGGGTTGGCTTCACTGACCGGCACGGGGGCGGTGTCCTGCCGCTTTGTCGGGCGCGCACAGGCTGAGAAGGTCAGGTGCGAGACCTTCTTCGTGCGCTTCGAGAGCGGGGTCAGTGCTGTGTATCACTCGTTTCTCGGCGTTTGGCAGCCCTTCAACTTCGTGGCCATGACCACCAAAACCACGCATGTCGTACAGGTGGCCGGCGGAGGCTTGTATGCGGGGATGCTGGATCGCATCTGTGACTTCATGGAGACCGGAGCTCCCATGCCCAGCCTCCCGGAGCTGACGGAAGCGGTGAAGATCATGCTCGCCGGGCGGCTATCGCGGGAGCGCGGTGGGGTGGAAGTAGCACTGGCGGATCTCTCCGAGGACGATCCCGGCTTTGACGGCGCGGCTTTCGCCGAAGGATATGCCGCAGCAGCCTCCCCCAGTCTTTACCTGGAGGGAGACTACTCAGACGCCGGCGTCGAGGGGCAAACAGCCTCTGTTCTTGCGCGGCTTAGCCGCCAGTCACCTCGAAGGGGAAGGTGATGAACCCCAGGTCCTGCCCCTCGTACATGAGGCGTGTCAGCATCACGTACTTGCCCGCGCGGGTGAGCGTGGGCTTGTAGGGGAAGTATGCTGCGCTATGGGGGCCGAGCCGGACGCGGCGTGGTTCATACGCCGCCTGTTGCCCGTCGGCATCCAGGATCTTAAGGTAAGCCATCGGCGACAGATCGGTGTCGGTGTTGTTGATGGCGGAGACGAAGAGCTGGACGTCCTGGGGCCGGGTAAACTCGCCGGCCATGGCCACGGGGCGGATGGAGAGCGAAATCGGCTCCGGGCGCAAGGCTAGCTCCAGTTGCCCGAGAGCTTGCCCGGCTACCGGGAGTATGGCAGCCTCCACCAGACCCCGCTCAGGTTCGCGAGCCAGGCGCGGGAGGCGAGCCGGGCCACCAGTAACGGGCGGTGTCTGTAGCCACACCGAGGCGGGATCCAGCGGGTCCCGGACGCGCAGCAGCAGGCTGAAACCGTCCTGGGTTCCATCTGTGGCCTCGGCGGTGAGACCATAGGGCAAGGCGAGGTCCAGGCTGAGCGGTACGGAGGTCCAAGCGGTCTCCGTGGTGTCCGGCACTATCAGGCGGTTCCAGCCATAGACGCCGTCGCTGGCATCCGGGATCAGGGTGGGATTGGGAAGCAGGTTGCGGCGCCTCAGAACATCCAGAGTGGGCCTGTGTGGCGTCGGGCAGACAACGTGCTGAGGAGCGGTCAGGCTGATGTCGTCGAAGTCCGCGCCCTTGTCGGCTCCGGAGACCCCGAGCATGATCCGGACAGCAGCCAGGTCGTCGCCCGCGCACGCGGGGACGGGGAAGGAGAGGGCCACCTGTCGCCACGTGGGGGCTGCGGGTTGGGGTGCGGCGAGTATCTCGCCGAGGGGCTGGCCAAGGCCGTCGCAGAGCACCAGCCCGAAGAGCGCGCCGCCGGTGCTGCTCTGATAAGAAGCCGTGAGGAAGACCGTACTGCCGGGCTTGACCAGGCGGTAGCCCTGCGAGACCAGGCGGTCACCGGTGCGCGCCACGGCCGGCGCGAGATAGACGAACTTCCGCCCTTCACAGGGGGCGACGGCTCCCATCAGCCAAGTGCCGGTGGCCTCCCACCCCTGAGGCTGGTTGCTCTCGACGCGTTCAAAGCCTCCGTTGAAGGGAAAGACGGAGAGGGGATAAGCGGCGCCGGTGGTCGGCGCAACAAGCATGACAAAGGCCACAATGAATGCTGCGAGTTTGGTCACGATAGATTGCCTCCACGTATAGTGTAACCCACTTGCCGTCGACAAAGCAAGAGACACCAGAGAGACGACGGAGGTTCCCTGAAGAATCGGCGCGGGTTGACGCCGCAGGGTGACAGGAGTACAATGCATGAGGTCAGATTGCCGACAAGCAGTCTGGAGATTGTGTGACTGTGTGCTCCGAGCAAGCCCGGGGCTTGGAGGCCGGGGCGAGGCTCGCCGGGGATTGATTTGCAGTGCGACGGAGGTCCGCAGGTATATGGTTATCTTTTTCATGACAATAGCGACGCTGGCCGGTCTCGCCATCGTGGTGGCCATTTGTTTGCAGACGGCTAGCCCCGACGCCGGCTTCAGCGCGGCCATGGGTGGGGGGAGTGGAGGTGGGGCGGCTCGCAAGGGGGGCACGGACCTGATGCTGGAGCGGCTGCTGAAGGTCAGTGCCGTGACCTGGATCCTGGCTTGTCTGGCCCTGGCCATTGTTCAGGCGCACACGGGCTAGGCGTCAGGCGGTACAAAGCGAGCAGCTGATGCGGCATCTATGGGCCCCCTGGAGAATGGAGTACGTGGCTGGCGAGCGAGCGGCAGGCTGTGTGTTCTGCGAGGCAGTGGAACACCCGCGGGAGGCGCACGTCCTATATAGCAGCGAACATAATTTCGTCATTCTCAACCGGTTCCCGTACAATAACGGGCACATGATGGTGGTGCCCAAGCAGCATGTGAGCGATTTTCTACAGCTCTCGCGGGAGCAGTTGGCCGATATGATGAGCCTCGCGCAGGGCGCGATCGAGGCCTTGCGGCAGTGCATGAAGGCTGAGGGCATCAACCTGGGGATGAATCTGGGTCAGCCAGCCGGGGCGGGAATTGACGACCATCTGCATCTGCACATTGTGCCGCGTTGGAGCGGCGACACTAATTTTCTGACCACCGTCGGCGAGACGAGAGTGGTACCGCAGGCCCTGGAGGTCTGCGCAGCTGAAGTGCAGCCGGTGCTGGAAGAGATCATGCGGCGGAGGAGCACCGCCGGGCCACAGCAGTCGTGAGTCGGAGACAGGGAGGACGGGAGGGGCGCCAAGCGGGGCTGTGGCACTTGGGTATAAGGGGCAGATAATATGAAAGCACCAGACGCAGTTAGACTGGCCCTGATGATGGCGCTGTTGGTAACACTGCTGGTGGCCACGCAGGGTGCAGAGGCCGCGGTCACGATCCTTTCGCCCCAGGAGGGGCAAGTAGTCCACGGGCTGGTCACCATCGAGGCGAACAAGAGCGACCCGGGTGATGGCTGGCTGTCCATGCGCATTACGCCCACCAGCCGGCAATATCTCATCGCCGGTTTGGCCCCCCTGAGCTTCACCTGGAATACGCAGGAGCGGGATGACTCGGGGCGCCAACGTTACCGTGACGGTGAGTATACGGTGGAGGTTGTTGCTTATGACGCCGCCGGGCGGCAGCAAGAGCGGGCCGAGGCGAAGGTGACGGTCAAGAACTCGCTGGATCTCACCGAAGTGGGCGAGCAGGTGCTGCTGCAGACGCATTACTCACGTGGCGACGTGTACCTCTATGAATTGCAGGCTTCCCAGACCGTAGATGTGCCCGGAAGGGCGGGAAGCATGCTCCGCAATCCACCCAAGGAGGCGGCGGCCCCAGCGGCATCGCCCTATGGCGGGTATGGGGGGGGCTACGGGGGCGGAGCCATCGGTGGGGGGAGCGTGGCAGAGGTGGAGGTGCCGACCCCGGGAGATACCGAAGGCATACCCTCGAACATCAAGATGAAGGGCGATGCCCAGTGGACGGCGGAGGTGCTGTCGCCATCGGCGACGGGCCGGGCGGTGGTGGACGCCGACCTGCGGCGTGGATACTACACAGTGACCTGGCAGTGGCCCAAGCAGGTCAACGAGGATGCCGAGTGGGAGAGCAACGTCTCTGACAATTTCTCAGGGTGGCTGCCCGGCAACCAGGTAGCGCGACCCAGAGAGGGACAGCTCTATCGGGTGAAGATTCTGCAAACTGGTATGGTCGAACCCATGCGGGCCAGTGCAGGGATGGCCGGGTTCCCGATGGGGTATCTGTTTATCGAGCTGCCCCAGGACCCCGTCGAGGCGGGAGCGACCTGGAACGGCAAGATGGGCGTGATCACCGGTCTGACGGACACCACACCGCGGATCATGGAGGCCGCCTTCAAGCTGGAGGGTTTCGAGTACCGGGGCATGCACCGCTGCGCGCGCATCACGACGACTGTCACTGAGAGTGATGTGCAGATACCCTGGGATCTGCCCGGGACGACCAAGTCCACCCCGGGAGCGCCCGGGGCTCCGGGGGCGGCACCGGGCGGCCTCGCGGAGGGAATGTTCGACGCGGTGCGGCAGTACGCCGAGGCGTTGGGGGAGGCGATGGATGGTGGCGCCCCGCCCTCCGCGGGCATGACGCCGTTGCCAGGCGGTGGAGGCCAACTCGGGGGAAAGGCGGCGGCGGGTCCGGCGGGTGAGCCGGAGGGTACGTTGAAGGGCGACATCACCATCAAGCGCGTGGCCTATTTTGACATTGACGCCGGGCGTTTCATCGGCTTTGAGGACTCGATTACCAAGAAGATCACGAAGATCCTCCTGCCGCCGGAGGAGGGCATGACGGGTTTCGGTAGTGCGGCGGCTGCCGCCGCAGCGGCCAAGGGCAAGCTGGAATACCGCGACCTGTACCACGTCGATGCTGAGAAGCTGATGGGGGGCCTGGTGGGCGCGGGGGCTCCCGCGCTAGGTGGGGGCGTTGGTGGTGAGTCGTTCCAGCCGACCAGTCCGGCTGCCGGTGGTTTCGGCGGGCCGGGAGGATATCCCGGCTTCGGCGGAGCCTCCGCCGGAGGTATGGCTGCAGCCGTACGCCCGGTGCGAGCTAACATTAACATCAGCACTGACCTGACGGTGGAGGAAGTAAAGCAGGTAGCCGGGCACGCTGTTGCGCAGTTCTAATCACCGCCAGGCCCTGGGGGGCGGGAATTACGAGCGGGGCGGTCGCGCAGTGGTTGGGCTGTTCTGAGGTCCCCACGATGAAGTACAAGGTCCTGACGGCACTCCTGGTGTGCCTTAGTTTTTCGGCGGCGGTCCACGTTCAGTCATTGGAGGCCGCTGCCGTGACCTCTGGCCTGCAGGCCTCACTCGTTGGACCGCTTACCCCCCTGGAGAAGGCGTCGTCCGGCGCGGAACTGCCCGTGCGCCTGGCGGCGGCGGAAACGGAGGAAGCCCCCTTGCCACCGGGGCACCAGAGACATCTGCAGCTGGCTCTGTGGTATGACGGGCCGGCTGCCAATCTGGCACCGCTCAACGCCATCATTGCTCTCTTCGAGAAGCAGCACCCCGACATTCGCGTGCACCTCAACCCGCATCCCACGATGAATGCCTACGCCAAACTCAATGGCTGGTGTGGGCTGGATGAGGCCAATGCCCCCGATCTGGCGGTGATCAATAGCAGTTGGCTGGCGCTGTTCGCTCCCCGGTTGGCCTCGTTGGACGAGTTAGAGAGGACTCCAGCGGCCGCGCGCCTGCTGGCGCCGGCGCTGGAGCTGATGAAGGTCAACGGGCGGTTGCTGGCCGTGCCGTGGTGTCTGGGGGCCCGCGTACTGCTGGTGCGTCCGGACCTGCTGGCTGAACGGCGGCTCTCCGAGCCGCAGAACTGGGGGCAGATGGCGCTGATCACTGCGCCCGGGCTGCACCGGCCGCCACAGGTCTGGGGCATGGGGCTACCAGGCGCGGCGGGGGGAGGGGGCGCAGTGCTGCTGCAGGAGATGCTGTGGGCCGAGGGTGAACGGGTCATCGAGGCCCATGGGGGCGTGAATCTGGCGACGCCAGGCAAGATCAAGACCCTGGAACGGTTTTGTGAGTTGGCGCGCTATGCGCAACCAGAAGTTCTGAGCTGGTCGCAGACGGAACTGGAGAACGCCTTTGGTGAGGGGAGAATGGGGCTGCTGGTCTCCGATACCTGGGTAGCGCAGGCTTGGCAGAAGATCGAAGGGGCGCCGGAGTACCGGGCGCTGCCGCTGCCGGGTGGCGAGCAGCCAGTCGCGGACGTGCTGGGTGACGGGCTGGCCGTCTTTGCGCGCAGTCAGCATCAGGCGGCGGCAGTTCGATTTGCCCACTGGGTGATGAGCGGCCTGGCGCAGAAGAACCTGATGGCGTGGGGAGGCCTGGCTGTGCATCAGGACCTGCTGGCGGAGGCGCGCGAGGATCCGGTGATCGGGGCGGTTATCCCCACCATGGCAAAGGCGCAGGGTGGGGCGGCAAACGCTCCGCCGGCGGCCTTACGGGCTCTGGATTACGCGATATATCTGGCAGTCAGTGGCAAGCAGCCACCCGCGGAGGCACTGGCCCTGGCGCAGAAGGTGCTGGCGGGGAGCATGACAACTACCCCTGGGGCGCCACCGGGGTAGGCAAAGAGGGGACGAACGGGTGCCCCCCTGTACCTCAGGATTTCTCTCCCAGTGCCGCGTGGCTCTCCTTAAGCTGCTCGATAATGTGCAGGTTCTGCGGGCATTTCTCCTCGCATTGCCCGCACTCGGTGCAGGCCAGCGCGTTGAGCTCCTCGGGGTGGCGCTCATTCCCCAGCCGTCCGTACATTCTCCGGGCGAGGTCTGTTAGTCCCCAGACGCGGTGGTAGTTCATGGCCTTGAAGATCTCGGGAATCGCCACGTTGTTGGGGCAGGGCAGGCAGTAACCGCAGCCGGTGCAGTACAGGTCCGCGAGTCGGGCATTCTCCTCCGTGGCCACGCGTAGCGCTTCCAGTTCCTCAGCCGTCAGCGGCTCCTCGCGGCTGGCGGTGGCGCAATTCTCCTCCACCTGCTGCAGGGCGTTCATTCCAGAGAGCGCGCAGGTGACATGGGGGTTGGCCAGGACGAAGCGTAGAGCGATCTCCGGGGTGCTCAGCCCTCCGCCGAGGACCCCGGCGAGGCGTTCGGAGGGGTGCGCGAGCCGGCCACCACCGACTGGTCCCATGATGCAGACTCCCAGACCCCGGTCGTGGGCGTGGGCCAGGACGTCTTCATTGGCGCGGTCGAGGAGGTTGTATTGCAGGATCATCCCCTCAAAGACGCCGGTGTCAATCAGTTTGAGCATGTTGTCCGGGGTGTCGTGGCAGGACATGCACAGGTGGCGGATGAGGCCCTCCTCCTTGGCTTGATACGCCGCTTCCAGGCCTCCGCCCGCGACGCTGAAGCGGTTGACGAAGTTGTCCCAGGTCATGCCGTGGACGATGCAGTAGAAGTCAAGGTAGTCCGTGTCGAGCTTGGTCAGGGACTGTTCGAGGCGTTGGCGCCAGCTTTCGTTGGTCCACTCCGAGCAGGCGTTCTTGGTGGAGAGGTAGACCTGATCGCGGCGGCCCTTGACCGCCTTGCCGACCATGATTTCGCTCTCACCCCCGAGATAGCCCATGGCGGTGTCGAGGAAGTTGATGCCCAGGTCCATTCCGCGGCGCAAGAGGGCCACGGATTCGTCATGGTCTCGGGGCAGGCGCATGGCACCGAAGCCGAGCGCTGAGACTTTGATGCCGGTGTTGCCATATGTACGATATTGCATGATACTCCTCCTACAAGATTAGAGTTTAATGGGAGTAGACTGAGAGCGCAAGGTAACCGGGGAGAAGGGGACGCGCGTCGAAGGCAGGAGAGGGAACGATTCACTCCACGGACAACAGAGAATGTGCCTCCCGAAGCTGCTCCATGATGGGGAGCTTTTGCGGACACTTGCCCTCGCACTCGCCACATTCCACGCACAGGCTCGCGTCGCGCGGCTTATCACCGGCACTCAGCCGGCGGTAAGCACGGCGCGCGGAGTCGGTCAGGCCCCAGACGCGCTCGAGGTTGAGCGCGGCGAGGACGTCCGGAATGGCGACACCCTGCGGGCAGGGCAGGCAGTAGCCGCAGCCGGTGCAGTAGAGTCCCAGGAGCCGCTGGCAGTCCTCCAGGGTCTTGACCACCAGCTCGTGCTCCTCCGGTGTCAGTGGCTCCTCACGGCTGGCGGTGGCGCAGTTCTCCTCCACCATCTGCAGGTCGTTCATCCCGGAGAGCGCACAGGATACATGAGGACTGCTCAGCACAAAGCGCAGGGCGATGTCCGGCACACTCTTCACGTTCTCTAGCATGCCGGTCAGGCGTTCGGAGGGGCTGGCCAGGCGCCCGCCGGCGACCGGCCCCATAATGTTGACCCCGAGGCCCCGCTCATGGGCGTGGGCGAGGGCCTCCTCGTTGTGCCGGTCGAGGAGATTGTATTGCACCAGCATCCCTGAGAATACGCCCTCGTCTATCAACTGGATAAGGTTCTCGGGCGTGTCGTGGCAGGAGAAGCACAGGTGGCGGATGGAGCCGTCGTCCAGATGGCGCTGGACCAGGTCCAGCGGGCCGCCGGGCTGGGCGAAATGCCCGGTGTACTGCTCCCAGCTCAGGTCATGGACGTGATACAGGTCAATGTAATCCACGCCCAGGGCCTCAAAGGACTGCTCCAGGTGCTGCTGCCAGAGGTCGGGGGTGAAGACGTAGCCGGGCCGGTAGCGCAACGGCGCCAGTGAGGCATTCTTCGTGGAGAGAATCACCTGCTCGCGGCGGCTGCGCAGGACCTCGCCCACCCGGCGCTCGCTGTCACCATAAGCCCGTGCCGTATCAATGAGATTGCCGCCGAGCTCCAGATAACGATGCAAACAGGCGGAAGCGAGCTCTTCGTCGCCGGGCTTATCCCGGTCGCCGCCATAGAAAGGCCGGCGCATGGCGCCGAAGCCCAGGGCCGAGACTTTCAAACCAGTCTTCCCGTATGACCGATGCTGTATGATGCATACCCTCCAAACGGAACCCGGGCCGATCCCCAGGCAATCGGCCAAATCTTCGCCTCCGGACTCTCTCCTCGAGAGAGTGAAATGGCGGCAACAGCGGGGCACAGGACCGGTGCCCCACCGGCCACAGGCTCGGAAGCCTGTGCTACCCTCAGAAGGCGCCCTCGGGAATGGTGCCGGCCTGGACCTCCAGAGTCTGCCGGTCGGAGCCACGCTGGATCAGGAGCGTGATCGTGTCCCCAATCTTGTGCGCCAGGATGAGCTTGCCGAGGTCCTCCGGGGTTTCTACCGCCTTGGCGTCAACCTGCAAGATCACGTCGAGTTGCTGCACGCTCGCCTTGGCCGCGGGGGAGTCGGGGGCGACATGCACCACAACGAGGCCCTTCTCCGTGCTCAGGCCGAAGTAACGAGCCAGCCCCGGGCTGTTGGGCTGAGTACCGATGCCCAGCCACGGGCCACGGTTGATGAGGAAGTAGAGTAGCTCCTTGGCCTCGTTGACCGGGATGGCAAAGCCGATCCCCAGGTTGGTCTGAGTGGGGCTGAGGATCATCTCGTTGACGCCGATGACGTTGCCGCCGAGGTCAATCAGCGGCCCGCCGCTGTTACCCTCGTTGATGGCGGCGTCGGTCTGGATCAGGTAACGGTCTCCGAGCTGGCTGCCGAGCGGGGTATAGCCTTTGCGGCTGACCACGCCGACCGTGACGGTGTTGTCAATCCCAAACGGACTGCCGATAGCGAGAACCCAGGCACCGACCGGGACCTGATCGGAGTCGCCCAGGGGCAGGACAGGCTGGTCCGCAGGGACGCCCTGCGGATCGAGCACGGCCAGGTCCTGGCGGCTGGCGCCAAGGATCTTGGCCGGGTACTCCTGGCCCTCGACGGTACGGATGGCAACCTGGTCGGCGCCGGCGATGACATGCGTGTTGGTGAGCACATACTTCTTGCCGTTGTGCTCAAAGAAGAAGCCGGAGCCGAGGCTACGGCGGGTTCCCGGGGAGCCAAAGGGCAGGCCAAGAGGCCCTGGCGTCTGCACGCGTGAGGTAGCATGGATGGTCACCACGGCCGGGGAGGCTTGGGCGGCGGTCTGGACAATGGCGTCCTTCTCAGTCTCCACCGTCACCGAGACGGACCGACCAGCCACCTCCGGGGTGGCCTGGGGGGCCGCCAGGCGGCTTACCAGGAACGAGCCGCCGGCTCCAGCCAGCAGGCCCACGATCAGACTCACCACAATAACGGCGCCCCATCCGGGGCCTTGACGTGTAGGCATGGATTCTCCTTACTCCAGACCGCGCAGGGCGTTGACCATCTCGATAGCGGTGACCGCCGCCTCGAAGCCACGATTGGGCACGCGGGTGCCTGCGCGCTCGATGGCCTGCTCGATGGTGTCGGTGGTAACCACGCCGAAGATCACTGGCACACCGGTATTCAGACTGGCCGTGGCCAGGCCCTTGGCGCACTCGGCGGCGACGAAGTCAAAGTGCGGTGTGGAGCCACGGATGACAGCCCCCACCGCGATAATGGCATCATACTGGCCGCTCTGGGCCATTTTCTGCGCGGCCAGCGGGAGCTCAAAGGCTCCCGGCGTCCACAGAACCGTGATGTGCTCCTCCGACGCACCGTGGCGCAGCAGGGCATCCATGACTCCCTCCAGGAGCCGTTCCGTGATGAAGCTGTTGAAGCGGCTTACAGCCAGGCCGAATTTGAGGTCCGTCGCCTCCAGTTTGCCTTCGATGACGTGCATGGGATCGCTTCCTTTCAGTCGCTACTACTCCTCGGGCTTCTCCGGGTTTATCAGGTGCCCCATTTTGGCGCGTTTGGTCGTCAGATAGGCATAATTGCAGGGATTGGCGGCGACCTCCAGCGGCACACGTTCCACAACCCGCAGTCCGTAGCCCTCCATGGCCGCGAACTTGGCGGGGTTGTTGGTCATTAGACGCATCTTCGTCACGCCCAGGTCAGCGAGGACCTGAGCCCCCAGGCCGTAGTCCCGCAGATCGGGGGCGAAACCCAGCGCCTGGTTCGCCTCCACGGTATCCAGACCTGTCTCCTGCAGGTGGTAGGCGGCAACCTTGTTGGCCAGGCCAATGCCGCGCCCCTCCTGGGAGGGGATGTAGACCACCAGGCCACAGCCCTCCTGCTCAATCATCGCCAGCGCCGACTGGAGCTGCCAGCCACAGTCGCACTTGCGGGAGCCTAAGACGTCACCGGTGACGCAGCCGGAATGCACGCGTACCAGCGGGGCCGGACAGGAGCGCAGGTCGCCCTTGATCACCGCCAGGAAGTCGGCGCCGTCGAGCAGGCTGGTGTAGACGACCAGGCGGAAGTCGCCGAAGATGGTCGGGAGCTTGGCCTCGGCGCCGCGCTTGACCAGCACCTCCGTGCGGCGGCGGTAGCGGATCAGGTCGGCAATGGAGACCAGGCTCAAGCCGTGCTCAGCGGCGAAGGCCCGCAGCTCGGGGAGACTTGCGGCGTGCCCGGAGGCATCGAGAAGCTGGCAGGTGACCCCGGCGGGGGTGAGTCCAGCCAGACGGGCCAGGTCTACGGCGGCCTCGGTGTGCCCAACCCGCTGCAGGACGCCCCCCTCAGCAGCCCGAATGGGAAAGACGTGCCCGGGACGGCGGAGATCCTCCGGGCGCGTGTTCGGATCCACCAGGGCCGCGATGGTCGCGGCGCGGTCCTCCGCAGCATCCCCACTGCGGGCCGAGCGGGCGTCCACGGAGACGGTGAAGGCGGCATCAGTCTCGGGAGCGTCGGGGACCATCGGGGGGAGGTTCAAGGTCTCCAGGCGCTCGCGGGTCATGGCCACACAAATAAGCCCATGAGCATGCTGGAGCATGAAGTTGACATGATCCGCGGTCACCTGCTCGGCGGCGATGAGCAGGTCGCCGGTGGCGTGTTCGCTCTCCTCGTCCACGACGATCAGGAACTCGCCAGCGGAAAGCTTGCTCAGAGCTTGCTCAATGGAGATAAACATGTTGTTTGGAAGGGAGTTAGACCTGGCTGCGTTCATATCGGGGCTCTCGTTTACATAAACCCTTGTTCCCTGAGGAATTCCTCCGTGAAGCCCTCGCTGCGGCCCTCGCGCTGCTGGAGGTAGTTGACGACATACTTGCCCAGAAGGTCGTATTCCAGGTTGACGGACTCTCCGCGATGGAGCTGAGCCAGCGCGGTGTGGTCCCAGGTGTAGGGGATAACCGCCAGACTCAACTCCCGCTCGGTCAGGCGTGCGATGGTGAGGCTGACCCCGTCTACCGCCAGGCTACCCTTCTCGACCAGGTAAACCAGCCCCTCCGGGGGGAAGGTTAAGCTGAGCCAGACGGTCTCGCCCTCCCGGCGAACGCCGGTGACCCGTCCCGTCGCATCCACATGTCCCTGGACGAAGTGCCCACCCAGACGGTCGCCGGCGGCCAGCGCGCGCTCCAGATTGACCCGGCGTCCCACGGACCAGGTAGCGGCAGTGGTGCGTTGTATACTCTCTTGACCTACATGGAAGAGCAGTTGTTCGCCAGCGGAGGCTGCCTCCACGGTCAGGCACAGGCCATTGACCGCCACGCTCTCGCCGGGGCGGCACTGGGGCGCCAGTTCAGGGGCGCGCACGGTCAGCGCCAGACCGGTGGTGGTCCGACGCAGGTGGGCGATTTCTCCGAGGTTCTCAATTATCCCGGTGAACATGGAAATTCACCCCTTCCCCTGAAACAGGGGAGGGGTATA
>LSQX01218353.1_pt2 | contig 17813 bp, 12 predicted proteins | sample 654561 | NCBI WGS metagenome assembly LSQX01 (sample SAMN04489861, study PRJNA283612) | anaerobic digester metagenome | isolation source: 4 biogas reactors fed with cattle manure at either 37C or 55C with and... | place: Denmark: Kongens Lyngby | collected 2014
CAGCTAAGTAGCCCCCAAAATCACCCTTCTGCCCCCTTTTGCCAACATTATGCATTGTCAATTAGATTCACTTCGCACCTTGAACACGATAGGGCTGGCGGTTATATTGGCGGCGACATGCCCGGGAGGAGCGTTTGTCGGTTGTTGTCATTGCTGAAAAACCATCGGTGGCTAGGGACCTGGCTGCGGTGCTTGGGGCTAAAACCCGGATTGAGGGTGGTTTAACAGGTAATGGATATGTAGTTACCTGGGCCATTGGGCACTTGGTTAGCATTGCCCAACCCCATGAAATGAATCCGGAATGGAAGTCATGGCGGTGGGATCGGTTGCCAATTTTGCCCAAGGAGTGGGATTTGGCGGTGCTGCCAGGTACTGCGGACCACTTTGAGATTGTGAAGCGACTGATGTGCGCCCCTGACGTTGAGTCGATTATCTGCGCGACTGATGCTGGACGCGAGGGCGAGCTGATTTTTCGGTATGTCTATCGCATGGCTGGTTGCACCAAACCGGTGTCGCGGCTTTGGATTTCGTCTCTTACCCCAGAGGCCATCAAGCAGGGTTTTGCCAAACTGCGTAAGGGTGAGGACTTTGAGAACCTTGCCATGGCGGCTGAGGCCAGAGCCCGTGCGGATTGGCTGGTTGGGATGAACCTTTCTAGGGCCTACTCGCTGAGATTTGGGCCCAAGTTGCTGTCAGTTGGCCGCGTACAGACGCCTACCTTGGCAATGGTGGTCGAGCGAGAGCTTGCCATCAGGTCCTTTGTCCCTGATAACTACTGCGAAGTTTTGGCCACTTTTGGTGACCAAAAGGATGATTCGTACCAGGCGACTTGGTTTGATTACCAAAAAATCCAGGCGGATGCTGAAGCTGGGACCAATGAACCAGCTGAAAACACTACGGAATCTGGTCAACCAGAACAATCCAAAGAGCCTGAAACCCAGCGCCCCGAAAGGCTGCCTGCTGATGGGGTTTTGGCCCAACAGATTAAGGACCGCGTCCTTGGAAAGCCTGGTGTGGTCGAGTCGCTATCTGGCGCAGACAGGAATTTGCTGCCGCCTCTGCTCTTTGACCTGACGGAGCTTCAGCGCCAGGCAAACAGGTATCTTGGCCTGACCGCCCAAGACACCTTGGCCGCGGCACAAGGTCTTTATGAAAAACACAAGCTTATAACTTATCCAAGGACTGACAGCCGCCACCTTTCACAGGATGTGGCCAAGCAACTTGGAAGCGTTGTTGCCACTATCGCCCCACAGTATCAAGGTCTGGTGGCGCCCGGCTCTGGGGGGCTGCTGGGGCCTAGATTTGTGGATGATTCAAAGGTTACAGACCACCATGCCATCATCCCAACAGTGGTTGATCCCAAAACAAAGGCCATGAACGCCAATGAAGCTGGCGTGTATGACCTTGTGTGCAGAAGACTGCTGATGGCGTGGCATGAAGACCATAAAACCAGGGTTACCACGGTAATTACCAAGGTTACCTCGACTGAACTGGTTGATGGCGAAACCAAGGAAATTGACGACTACTTCAAGGTCTCAGGCACTGTTATCACCCAGATGGGTTGGAAAATCCTTGAACCGCAGTCTGCTAGGGCTACGCCAAAGAAGCGCAAATCTAAAAAGGATGAAGGCGACGATCAGGACACGCAGGCATCGAAAGAACTGCCTACCGGGCTTGCACCTGGGCAGACTCGCGAAGTCATGGCGGTGGATGTCGCAAAAAAGGAAACCAGCCCGCCAAAGCGTTTTACCGATGCAACGCTGCTGACGGCCATGGAGACAGCCGGAAAAACGTTAGATGACCGTGAGTTGGAGCTTGCTATGAAGGATCGGGGGTTGGGAACGCCAGCTACCCGAGCCGCGACCATAGAGACTCTGATCACGCGCAACTACATAGAACGAAAGGGTAAATCGCTTGGGGCGACTGATGACGGCATTGCACTGATTTCTGTGATGCATGAAACGGTTAAAAGCCCAGCCATGACAGGGGAATGGGAGCTTGCGCTTAAACAGATGGAAAGAGGCAAGGCCCCATTTGACCAATTCATGGAGGCTATCGAGCGCTATGTGCTTGAAGTCCTTGGTCTTGTCAGGAATGCCAGACCTGGCCAGCTAGAAAGCAGGTCCCCCCAACAAGCCAGCTCATCCCAGGAAAACAGGGCGTCCCAAGCAAGCAGCGCTTCAAAGGATGCAACCGCTCAGACCCCGCCAGCCCCTGGCAAACCTATGACGATTGGTGACCTGCTAAGGCAGCGATTTAACTTGCCTTCTTTTAGGCCTCACCAAGCTGAAGTATGTGCTGCAATCACCCAAGGCCATGACGCTTTGGTGGTGATGCCGACTGGTGCTGGAAAATCCTTGTGTTATCAACTACCTGGGATAGCCCTCGGCGGCACGACCCTGGTTATCAGCCCGCTGATAGCCTTGATGGAAGACCAAGTATCAAAGCTAAAAGCCCAAGGATTCAGGGCCGAACAGATCCACTCGGGCAGGACCAGGGAAGAGTCCAGAGCCACCAGTTTTGCCTACCTTAGGGGACAGTTGGATTTCTTGTTCATAGCCCCAGAGCGGCTCTCAGTCCCAGGTTTTCCAGAGATGCTTGCCAAACGGCTTCCAACCTTGATTGCAGTCGACGAAGCGCACTGCATCAGCCACTGGGGGCATGATTTTCGACCTGACTACCGGCTTTTGAAGGACCGTTTGCCGCTGCTAAAGCCGGCACCCGTAGTTGCTTTAACCGCCACTGCAACCACTAGGGTCCAACAGGACATCTGCGAGCAGCTCGGCATCCCTGGAGCGACCAGATTCATCAGGGGATTTAGGCGCGACGACCTGCGAATCGAGATGGCAGAGCGCCAACAGGCAGATCGGGTTGAGGCCACAATCAGGCTGCTGCAAAAGCCAGAGCGCCGCCCTGCGATTGTGTATGTCCCATCGCGCAAGATGGCGGAATCTTTGGCTGAAACGCTGAACTACCATTTTCCTGCCCAAGCCTATCACGCCGGCATGGATGCTGATGCCAGAACCGCCACTCAGGAGGCCTTTTTATCCAGCAACGACAGCGTCATAGTCGCCACCATAGCCTTTGGGATGGGGATTGATAAACCAGACATCAGAACGGTCATCCACATGGCGATGCCTGGCTCCATCGAGTCCTACTATCAGGAAATTGGCCGCGCCGGCCGAGATGGCAAGGGCGCCCAAGTACTGCTGTTTCACGCCCACAGCGACCGAAAAGTTCATGAAAGCTTTTTGAAGCGCGACTATCCGGAAACCAAGGTTTTAAAGGCGATCCGGGACATGCTGCCAAGCAAAGGGCTGCCAAGGGAGGCCTTGATATCGACTTGTGGCTATGACCCTGAAATAGCTGAAAACGCGATTTCAAAGCTTTGGATTCATGGGGGAGTCACGGTCGATGTACAGGACTTCGTTTTCAGGGCAGATGGAGACTGGATGCCCTCCTATGAACAGATAAGGGACCATAGAAAGAGTCAGCTTGACCAAATGAGGGAACTGACCAAGACAAGCGGATGCAGAATGACGTACCTGGTGCGGCACTTTGGCGACCAAGACGATGCCCCCTGTGGTCATTGCGACAACTGCAAACCTGGGGCCTCTGTTGTCAGGATATACAGGGATGCCACCCCTGCCGAGATGCATATCGTTGATGACATTCTGAGTGCACTAAGGCAAAGGGACGGTCAATCCACCGGGGCGCTTCATCGAGCCCTTTATCCAAGCAACACCCCTGACCGCACAGAATTTGAAAGGATAATCTCGGCCTTGGTCGGCGCCGACTTGCTTACAGTGGAAATGGACACCTGGGAAACCGATGACGGAAGAATGCAACGATTTCGAAGGGCTAGGTTAACCGCCGAGGGCAGAACTGCCCTGGATTTAGACGACCACATAATTTCCATCGAAGACATCCCCGCCAAAGCAGCCACTGTCAGAACAAAGAAAGCGGCCAAGAAAACTGAGGCCAAAACTGAAGCCAAGTCTGAAATCAAAAGCGTCGACCCAGAAATCTTTGGCAAGCTAAGGGCCTGGCGCCTAGAAATAGCCAGAGAACAAAATGTCCCAGCATTCAGAATAGTTACCGACCGAGTCCTAAAAGAAATAGTCCACGCCATGCCAAAAACAATGTCAGACCTCACCCGCGTCCCAGGCGTCTCCCCCCGCATAGCAGAAAAATGGGGCCAAGAAATCCTACTTAGACTGTTGTAAATCGCTACAGTCAATAACAGCTTTCCATAGGTTGCAACCTAGTTTTACCGCCGGTCCCATGTCCTTGATCACAAAAACGGGTACAAGGCCTCATATCAAGTATCAGTATAATCCGACAATCTACAGATTAATTTTTGCTGAAAATAAGGCCAACACCTCAAGTATGCTATCAAACTCCAGATGCCTGATATATTTGTTCTCATTGATATAGATTTCCCATAAGTTTCGAAGATAGCTGTCTTCTCTGATGTCGTGTAGTGTTACTTCGCAATCTTTCAAAGCCTCCAGACTATCCCTTTTTGTTGCCGTTCTAATGACTGCTGTTCTCAAGGTTTCAAAATCAATCTCTGCTTCCTTCAACTTATAAAGAGCATAGATATCGTAAAAATCTCTCATTCTTGTTGTGGTTATACTTCTTCTAATGATGGTTTCATATTTCTCAGCAAGAATCGTTTCTAAAGGGTAAGCAAGGACTTCTATATTACCTTTGGTGAAAATACTCGGATATCTGTATTTAATCTCTCTCGGTGTAATTGGATCTCCTGTTGTAATATCTATTTTCATAGGATTTTTAGTTTTTCCTATGTTGGCAATTAGTGAAACTCTGAAATTATCGTAATCATCATCTTCTCTAATGTGCGCCATGCCCGTTATTTCAAATGAGATACCGTCATCAATTTCGATATTGATTATTTCTTCAACGATTTTCCGAATCAGGTTTTCCTCTAGGGGTATCTCCTTAATGGTCGTGTCCATATCCATCGTTGTTCTATTCTCTATGCCAATCAGAGACGATATGAGCAGTCCACCCTTAATAACAAAATTTGTTTTGTATCTGGATTGTGACAACCTTTCTAAAAGCCTTTCAAAAAAGTACATCTGCAAGACTTCCTGTGTGCTCAGATTATTATGTCTGGCTAAGTGCCTGATCTTGCCTTTTATGCTTTCTATGCTAATCACAAAAGCACCTCCATATATCGTCTAACCTCATCTTCTATATCGAAATGTCTGCTGTATTTGATGAGGGCCGTCACGTTTTTATCTGCTGTCTTGAAATATCTGATGAGTCCATCCGTGAATATCTGCCTGTCTATCTTGCCTCTATCAAGGATAATGTCGCAGATTGTCCTTTCCGGATCGTAAACTTGAACGGCATTTCCCAAAGGAGTTTCAACAGTTGTGATCCCGATGGGATGCAGGTCTTTCTTTACATACCTGATTTGTAGGTTTTCATACCTTCTTTTGATATGTGTCGCGTTATACCCCTGGGGTACGGATATATAAAAAGTATTCGGCGTACGGTCAGATAAGTCGTGAAGATACAAGGCAGTTTGATGCGAAAAAACGATCCTTACGCTGTTTGATGAAATGAGAACGAAATCATCAATTAATTCCCCTGCCTTTTGATAAACGCCTGGTCTGATTCGTTCAATCTCCCCTTGATTTGCCAAATCAGACAATATGTGTCTGCCAATTCCTATGTTTTCAGCGTCTCTATTCGTAATAACCGAGTGTTTTAACAGATATTCTCTTAGGGTATCCACAACTCACCCCGCCACACCCTCGCGTTAGTTATACACAATTAAAGCGAAGGTGTAAAGATCCTGAGAATTGTCTTTAGAATATCTAGCTTTCAGTTTTATCTGGAGCCTTTAAGAAAGCAGTTTAAGCGCTAATTCAAAAATCATGGGTTTGGGTTGATTTCCCCAATGATTTCGGCGATCAGCTAATGATCTTCTTCTCGTTTGAATGCACGAAAAGGACGTTTCCGATGTCGTCGTATCCTTCAAAAAGCGAAAAATCGCCTTCTCTTTTGAAGGAGTTCTCATTGAAACCTATCATCGTCAGTCCAGCGTCAAGTGATCTGTTACTAATGACTTCCTTGACGGAAATGTTCACATCTCGCTCAATGATTTCGATGTTGGTTTCCGTAATTGGCATGCGCCCGCTGTTGATCAGTTCGTGCATTTGACGTCTGACTGTCGCCATCTCAGAGGCATCGCAGATGTTGAAGATCTTGATGTTGGCTCCTCTCCAACTGGGGTGGCCCATAATGATAAAGCCCAGTAAAATCATTAGATTGGCATTCACAGTATCAAAGCTACGCACCCAAATGTGAATACCGTTTTTGTACAAAATGGGCTTGCGACTAGTGCCCAAGATACAGACGTCAAATCCGCCCGCGTTTACCATGCGGAAATTGGTCGTTATGTCGTGCAGGTCATCTCCAGGCTCACTCTTTAGATACTCGAAAATGACCATGTTGTTTTCCATTCCCGCGATTCCGGGAGTCTGGACAGACTGCGATATGGCGGATGTGGTTGATGGCGAAATCAGGGTGTCGATATAAACCTGATTGGAAGTATCGAGATTGTTTAGCAAACGCTCCAATTCAGCCTTCGCTTGCTCATTCGTCTTCTTGGAATAGTAGCCGTCAATCAAGTGCAAGTAGGTGCCAAATCCGTACTTATAAGAAATCCAGTTCAGCAATTTTAAAGCAGAATCACGCCTAAACGTGTTTCTGGAAATGCATATCGCACTGGGACGCCACTCTTCTTCCGAGGCTGTTGGAACACCAGCTGTGGTTCTTTTCCGCTTGTTTTGAAGATAAATTTGCAGGCTTCTGTTCATCTGGAAAAGCGTGTTTGCAAATATCGCCGAAAAGCCTTTGCGATCACTGTGATAGTGTTCCATGTAGATGTACATCAGGACGATAGCTATGTATGCCACAAGCGTGTAGACAAAGCTGATTTGGAACATCGCCCATACTGAAATTATGAATCCCGCAAACGAGATATACCACTTCGATTTGAATGTAGGTCGATATGCCGGCGAAGAACCGAAATGATGCAAAAATGAAATCAAACAGATGCTTCCGTAGGTAACCAAGAAGAACATAGATATGATTTGTGCGACCGAGTCGACGCTACCAAGAGCAACAAAAACAATCGCAATCGCACACGTTACCAATGAAGCATTGACGGGCTCATTGTCTTTTTCACGGGTTTTGGAAAGCCATCCGCTGATGCCCCTGATCGGCAGCGAATCGTCCAGCGCAAGCGCCTGTAACGTGCGAGGGCCGACCATCACAGAGCTTAAGGCCGATGTGAACGTGCACGCGGCCAACCCGAGCGGGATTAGATACTTACCACCAATGGCTATGTCTGCCATGATTAATTGGTTGCCAACCAAAGCATTAGGCTGCGCACTGTGTGCGAATTTCAAGCAAATAAGCAGATATAAAACCAACCCCGTGAAAGTTGCGGCAATAGTGCCAATAGGGATGGATTTTCCCGGGTTTTTCAAGTCGCCTGAAAGTCCGACTCCTGCTGTAATCCCTGTAAACGCCGGGAATATAATAGCTAACACCAAGAACATGTTCCCTGTGTTTTTCAACGTAGCGTTGGCAGCAAAATGCCCCACCTCTGCTGCTTCTAAAGGTTTACCCAAGAAAAACATTGCGATAGCCAGCAAGACAAGCGCCCCTGCGGCATATAACACCTTCAAGCCCATATTGGCCCCTTTTGTCAGAACCAACACCGACAACAAGAGGATCGCTGGGATACTTATTGCTTGCCTGGGAAGCATAATACCGAAGTTGGCGTTAACGTACTTAAACAGAAAATCAAAGGCTTCGGTAAAAGCCACGATATAAAAGGCCACGCTGATTGTTTGCGAAAGATACAGCAATATGCCTAGGGTGGCACCAATGTTCAGTCCGAAAGAGCGTGAAATAATGAAGTATTCGCCGCCGCCCTCAACTCGTTTGTTTGTGGCCAGTTCCGATATGGCAAGCGCCGTGGGGATGGTGACCATATGCCCGATCAAAATGAGGATAAACGTTCCCCATAAACCGACAGAACCAACCGCAAAGCCAAAACGCAAAAAAACGATGGCCCCAACGATTGTTGAAAGCGCAGTCAAATAAACAGCCGGAGTTCCAAATTTTTTAGCGTCGCTCATAATAATTCGCCGTTTGTACGCGTTATTTTCTACAACTCAACACCGTGTTCAAATATACAAAGCTCCCGTTGATCCTACAATTGATTTTTGCTTTCAGGGCTAAACTTTTTCTCAAAACATCGCCATTTGGTTGAGGAATATTCTTGCATATCCAACCAGTTTTTGTCCTATTATCAGGATGTTCGATGCCTCAGTCTTTTAGGCTGGCGATATTGATCGGCGTGGTTTTGAGGCCATGAAACGGGTGTCAATTTGAGGCTATGTGTAAAAATCTATCAGGTATCGATGGTTTTGGTGCTGCTGACCGCCTGTGTTGGCGTGGGATGCGTCAAGGGCGAAGGCGGTTCAGAGGGCGTGGAAGACATAGACTTTCGCCAAGAGATGCGGCAGTTTGTCATTGAAATCAGCCAGTACGCCAAGCAGCACCATGCCGGGTTTGTGGTAATTCCCCAAAACGGCGCTGAACTTGTTACGCTGGACGGTGAAAGTGATGGTGCCTTGGCGGACGACTACTTGACAGCCATTGATGCTCATGGACAGGAGTCGCTGTTCTACGGCTATGACGCTGACGATCTACCCACACCTGCCGCAGAAAGCGATTATATGAAGGCCTATCTGGACCGTGCCAAGGCTGCAGGTAAGGTCATCTTGGTAACAGACTACTGCTTCACGACATCAAAAGTGGCTGACTCTTATACAAAAAATGCTGAAAATGGTTTTGTATCATTTGCCGCCAATAGCCGTGGCCTCGACAGCATCCCGCCAACACCCGCAATGCATGAAAACGCAGCTTCCATAGCCAACCTCGCGGACATCAAGAATTTCCTCTACCTAATCAATCCCGCAGATTACCCCACCAAAGACGAATTCATCGCGGCAGTGTGCGCCACCAACTACGATGCAGTGATAATGGATGCGTTTTTCGAAGACGGCACCGTGCTGTTTGCAGATGACACAGAGCAACTGCGCAAAAAGGCAAACGGAGGCCGCCGGCTCGTCATAGCCTACATGTCGATTGGCGAGGCAGAAGACTACCGCTTCTACTGGCAACCCTCATGGAATGAGCACAAACCCGACTGGTTAGACAAGGAAAACCCATCTTGGGAAGGCAACTACAAGGTGCGCTATTGGAAAGCATCGTGGAAAAGCATCATCTACGGCAACGAAAACGCCTATTTAGACCGCATTCTAGCCTCCAATTTCGATGGCGTTTACCTAGACATAATCGACGCTTTCGAATATTTCGAGTAAACGGCCCAGAAAGAGGCTAATGCTTCATTTTGCGTCGTCTGCTTCGGTCACACAATCTTATCAATCTCCTCAAGCAGGAACGGGATTATGCCCACATAGTTGATGCCGTTTTCATCTGTGTGCATTTTTCTATTACCGCCCGTTACAACAAGTTTTCTGAATGAATCACCGGTCTTGAGAAGGGGCATAATCTCTTGCTGATGCTTCTCCGCGTCGTGGATGCTGAAAGCCGACTGTATGTAAACCCTTTGGCTTCCACTGTTTACCACAAAATCAATCTCATGCCAGCGTTCAGGCAGCAGCCGGCCATCGACGGTTTTTGCGAAACGCACAGACCCCACATCCACAGCAAATCCGCGAAGCACCAGCTCGTTAAACAGAATGTTTTCCATCAGGTGGGTCTCTTCAATCTGCCGGAAATTGAGCCTTGCGTTTCTTAAGCCAACGTCTTGGGCATAGTATTTGGCCGGCGAATCAAAGTACGCCTTCCCTTTCACGTCATAGCGCCTGGCCTTGGTAAACAAAAAGGCATCCTCCAGTGCATCCAGGTATTTTTTCACGGTTTTATCAGTTGTACCCGCACGGCGCACCGAGTTCAAAGTGTTGGCCAACCTGGATGGATTAGTCAGGCCACCAATGTTGGAGGCCAACACATCCAACAGGTCATCCACATAAGACTCGGCCACCTGGTATCTTTCAACAATATCCGCCACATATACCCGCTCGAACAGGCTTGCCAGATACGCCTCTTTTTCCCTTGGGTCCTTTTCAAGCACAGCAAGCGGCATCCCGCCATACACTAGGTACTCTTCCCATGCATCAGCCTTGTCAAGGCCAGAAATGGAATAATACTCTGCAAAGCTAAGTGGGTGCAGCCGGATTTCAACGCCCCTGTCACGAAAGTTGGTGGCAACATCCTTGGACAGCATCTTGGTATTGCCCCCGGTCACATATATGTCCAGGTTGCTACGTGTCATCAGGTCGTTAAGGACGTCATAGAAGGTGGTGTATATCAATTCCCGGTCTTCTTCAGGCACTTGGCTTTCATCAACATCCGCACGCTTGATTTTGTACGACAGCTGTATTTCATCAACGAACAAATAGAACTGTTTGTCTTGACCTTCAATCTTTTCAACAACATACTGATACAACTTGTTAGGATTGCGCATGGCCTCATGCTGCTTCTTGTCCAGCGCAATCTCGATGATTTGGCTGTCGTCCACGCCCTGCTGATGCAGATATTCCTTAAAGAGGCGAGCCAGCAAAAACGACTTTCCACAACGTCGAATTCCAGTAATGATTTTGATACGACCATTATGCATCATGGCAATCAGGCGCTTCAAAGGTCGGTCTCTCTCGATAACTATCATAACGTCTCCTAATACCGGATTTAATCGACTATCGACGAAATCCGTCCCCAAGGCACTATCTTATACCATTGTGGCAACCAGCACAGACCGAATTTGATCGACTATCGACTAAAACTGATTCCTTGTGCGCTTGGTTTTGGCCCGGAACGCACCCTCAATAACTTCATATTCGCCTACAAGGGGTTGAGCGGTCCTAGACTGATGGGAAAGCAAGAAGAGTAACATTTGCCACTTTTACCTGGACTAATTTTATCCTGCCATCACTTGGCAGGCTCAGCTTCAAGATTCGGAATACAGTCAAACGAAATTGACTCAATGGTAACGGTTTCAGGGTTGTAACAATTATACGTCCTGGTAGCTTCCTTCTCCTCGCCTCCAGTTAACGTCAGATCGTGAATCTTCAACGAATACTTGTTTGGTTCGACTGTCACAAATTCGATAGTTCCGCCAGTAATTGCATATTCAATGTTGGCTGTTAGACGAACTTTATCAATAACCTTTGCCTTGGTCAGGTCAAACACGCTCCCTGCTTTAGGAGCCTCAACCAACTTGTCAAAAATGAGCTGGAACTCCAAACGGCATAGATAGTCTTCGTCACAAGCGCATAATTCATGAGGAAATGTTACCGCTACGTCAATAGCCCAGTCTGGAGATCCCCATTCCTCAAACGGCGTGTTAGGGTCTAGGCATTCGAATTCACCACTAAATATCTTGGTGTACTCCATCTTACTTGTGTGCGCACAAACATACTTCGCATAAAATTGAAGAGCTTCCTGTTCGCCAAGTGCCCGATCTCCGTAGCGCACATCTGAAACCTGAGGCTTGATCGCTCTACAGACACCAACATCAACAGTTTCGATGCAGGGAGATTCAGCTGCACATCCGAGAAACCAACTGGTCGCTAGCAGGACTACCACCAGTGATAAACGGGAACCAACCTCGTAAAAAGCTTCAAAAACTGATTGCCCAAAAAACCTGTGTTCTGGGCTAAACATTTCATCCTCCGACGGCAATGTATAATTTGCATCTCCAAATCCGACTAAGGTGAGCACTCTGGTCCTTCAAAGGAATTGCCACAATGTGATGGCCTTTCAATTATCTGAATGTCAGCTGACTCCTTGTGCTTGGTTTTAGGTCGGAATGCACCGTAACTTGGGCCGTCACCGTCATCGGGATCAGGGCCAGCACAAAAAGCAAGACGGGCACCAATGACGCCCACAAAACCCGGGACTTAGGCCGCAGCAAACGCAAGAATGCACGAGTCCCCATTTGAGCTCCTCCTAAATAGTAAGACATGATTTGAAATAACGAACCTGAACGGGGAGGATTGTACGAATTTCACTTTTCAGCTGTCAAACGACAAAATGAAAAAAATGTCGGCGGCTGGAGAATGCAGGGAGTAAAAACTCACTCGGAAAGTGGTGCGTGCTTGCTGATGTTCTGGGCAAGCACTCAACAGCGTGTACCGCCTAGAGAGTAGCGCAGCAAATGGCTAAAAGCCATTAAATTTTCATTGATTAACACAGCTGGCAGAATCGTCTCCCACGCAAGGTACTTGCTAATGCAGCTCTCAGCTAAGCACCACATGCCAGATTTCATTCTGGATATGAGACTAAGAGGCTGCCAAACTGCCCTCCTTACAATCGAGCACATTAACAAGGCTTTCAGTCTATAAACTCATTGATAAGCTAGACGAGGCTGTTTTGATGTGTGACATTTTTACTCAGATGGAACTGAGTCGGATGGAGCCGAGTAAAATGCAGTTTTTTGACAGAGAGACCGAACAGAAATGATTGAAAAAGGCCATAGCTGATAAAGACCAGTCTGTGGTGCTTATTTATGGGCGCAGAAGGGTCGGTAAAAGCGAGCCTATTAAACACGTATTGGCGAACGAAAGCACGCGGGGCATTTACTACGAATGTAAACAGACGTACGAGCAAAACAATGTCGCAAGCATGTCGACGCTTGTATCAGAGTCATTCGGGCTTTAGCCGCTTGCCTTTAGTGGTATTGAAGACGTTTATTTCCAGATACTTATCACAAAGAAGCGTCATGGAACCAAACGCCTTTTACGACAGATACATCAAAGAGGATTTTGAAAACAACTATGTCCCCAAAGCCTTTGAAGAAATCGCAAGGCAATATCTAATAACAAAGGACATTACTATTTTTTGAGAAGCTAGCCCTCTGGCTTCAAACGTCCTGTGGCCAAGCGTTGGACTAAGCTTGCGGCTTGTTGTACCATCGGGCCGCCATGGCAGACGCACTTACTCCATCCATGCAGCAGTACCTGAAGGCGAAGGCGGAATATCCTGATTGCCTTGTTTTGTTCCGGATGGGCGATTTTTATGAGCTGTTTTTTGAAGACGCGGTGGATGCGGCGCAACTGCTTGATCTAACTTTGACTTCGCGTAATAAGGAGGCGCCTAATCCTATCCCTATGGCTGGGGTGCCTTATCATGCGGTGCAGGGCTACTTGAGCCGGTTGGTGGAGGCTGGCCGTAAGGTGGCCATCGTTGAGCAGATGGAAGACCCTAAGCTGGCTAAGGGATTGGTTAAGCGTGAGGTCGTTAGGGTGGTGACGCCTGGGGTCGCGCTTGATTCGGAGCTGGGGGATCGCGTTACCGCCAATCATTTGGTCAGTGTTATTCAGGATAATCGCGGTTTTGCAATTGCGGCGCTTGATGCGTCGACGGGCGAATTTCAGGGGGATTTCGTCTTAGATTCCAATGACTTGCTTACTGTTATGGGTAAGCTTGTGGTCAAAGAAGTGCTGACTTCTTCTGGTAACTTCCAGGATTCAAGCGGCGCCGTGGACCAGTTGATTGCCGAGTCTGGGGCTGTTGAGACGGCGCTGCAGCTGCGCGATCTGGATGAGGAGCTTTTGGATGAGGAAGTCCAAAGGCTGCTGCCGCCTCCTACACCTCCAACGTTGAGGATTGCCGCGGTTTCTTTGCTGAATTACCTGTCAAGGACCCATAAGGCCTTGCTTGCAATGGTGCGGCCATTTTCGCTGCTTAGCCTTGACACGGCGATGCTGTTGCCGTCGACAACGATTAGAAACCTTGAGTTGCTGCATTCTAGCAGTCAGCATGGCGCGACGTTGTTTGGCTATTTGAACAAGACCAAGACGTCGATGGGCGCTAGGCTGCTGCGGACTTGGTTGCTGGCCCCATTGACTAATCGAAGTGCCATCGAGGAAAGGCTGAATAGGGTTGAGGCGCTGGTAAATGAACCTACCTTGCGTGAAAACGTGCGGGCGATCCTTTCCAACACGCCTGACCTTGAAAGGCTGCTGACGAAGTTGGCAGGGGGGAATTGCTCGGCGCGAGACTTGAATTCGATTGCCAGGGGCATCAGGACCTTTGAGAAGGCGCAAGAGGCGCTGGCCAAGTGCCAAAGTGACGCCTTTCGTAAGCTTGCCAATTGGCCGCAGGATTTGGTGGACTTGGCCCAAGGCATCGAGGCGACGTTTGAAGAGGATCCCCCCGCCACCACCAGGGAAGGCGGGATGGTCAGGCGCCAGGTCGTCAGGGAATTGGATGAAGCCCTGGATATGGCCCAAAATGGGCGCCAGTACATCGCCAACTACGAGGCGAAACAAAAAGAACTGACCGGGATTTCAACCCTAAAAGTCAGATATAACAAGGTGTTTGGCTTTACCATTGAAGTCAGCAAAAGCCAGGCATCCAAGGCCCCTGATTACTTTGTGCGTCGCCAGACCTTGGTCAACGCGGAAAGATATACCACCACCGAGCTTTCCGAGCTGGAGAACATGGTTTTGACTGCCCAGGAGCGTCTGATCGACATTCAGCAGCAGGTCTTTGAGGACTGGCGGCAAAAGGTGCTGGCAAGCACTTCAAAGATCCAGGAATTGGCACAACTGCCTGCAAATATTGACCTTCCTGCGTGTTTAGCCGAGATTGCGCACACGAATGGCTGGTGCAGGCCTGAACTGCATACTGGTTCGCACCTGTCTATCATTGAGGGGCGGCATCCGATTGTAGAGGCGTCGCTGCAAAGGGGCGCTTTCGTTCCAAACGACTTTGAGCTTGACGGCTGGAACTGTACTTTGACCATCATTACCGGACCAAACATGTCTGGAAAATCGACCATCATGCGGCAAGTGGCCTTGATTGTGCTGTTGGCCCAGATGGGGTCGTTTGTGCCAGCCAAACAGGCCAAGATCGGGATTGCAGACGCCATATTCACCAGAGTCGGGGCCATGGATGACTTGGCTGCAGGCAAGAGCACCTTCATGGTGGAGATGTCTGAGGCCGCCGAGATGCTGAACCGCTCTACCGCCAGAAGCTTGGTTATTTTGGATGAGATTGGGCGCGGCACATCGACCTTTGATGGGGTGGCAATTGCCTGGGCAATGGCTGAATTCATCCAAGAAAAGATTGGCTGTCGCACGCTGTTTGCCACGCACTATCATGAACTGACAGACCTGGTCAGGTCCGTTCCCAGGACGCGCAACTGCAGCGTGGCCGTCAAGGAATGGGGCGGTGAGGTGCTGTTTTTGCGCAAGTTGGTTGAAGGCCCAGCCAGCAAATCATATGGGATTCAAGTGGCAAGGCTTGCAGGTCTGCCAGACGAGATTATTACTAGGGCCAAGGAAGTTTTGGCCAATTTGGAAAGTACTGAATTGGATGCTGTGGGACGTCCAAGATTGGCCATGGGACGCGGCAAAACGGCAAATTCAGGCCAACTGGACCTGTTTGCAGCCTTTAACGAGGCCCCGGATCCCATCATCAGCCAATTAAGCGGTATGAACCCAGACAAGCTCACGCCCATTGAGGCGCTTCAGATTCTTACGGACTTGGTACAAGAGGCTAGGAGGAAGACCCAATCATGACCGTGACCATTGAAGAGGCCGTCCAGAAGATCAAGGATGGCGGCATGGTGATTCTTGTTGACGATGAGGACCGCGAAAACGAGGGAGACATAGTTGCGGCCGCGTCCTTGGTGACCCCAGAACAGCTGACGTTGATGGCCCGCCAGGCGCGCGGCCTGATCTGCTTGGCCATGGAGCCGGAAATGTTGGACCGTTTGGGTCTTGAGCAGATGGTCGCCCACAACACGGCGCCCTACTCTACCGCGTTTACCATCAGCATTGACGCCAGGGACGGGGTCACAACCGGGATTTCATCCAAGGATCGCGCCACGACCATACGAAAGGCGGTTGATCCTGATTCTGGGCCCGCGGATTTTGTCACCCCTGGCTCTATTTTCCCATTAAGAGCCGTGCCAGGTGGGGTTTTGCGCCGAACTGGGCAGACCGAGGGGTCGGTTGATTTGGCAAGGCTGGCTGGGCTGCCAGCCGCTGGGGTAATCTGCGAGATCCTGCGTGAAGATGGCACTATGATGCGGCTGGCCGAGTTGGTCGAGTTTGGCAAGAAGTACGATATGCCGGTGTGCACAGTCGCGGATCTGGTTGCCTACAGGCTAAAGACCGAGAAGTTGATAAAGGAAGCTGCTGCTGCCGAATTGCCTACTGATTATGGTGAGTTCAAGGTCCGCGCCTTTACTTCGATCCTAGATGATCGAACGCATCTTGCCTTGATTTTGGGTGATATCACGCCTGAAAAGCCTGTCATGGTCAGGGTCCACAGGGCTAATTTCCCGGGTGATACATTTTCGTTCAGGGAAAGCCGCGGAAGGGCCGATGTCGAGTATGCTTTAAGCATGATTGCCAATGAAGGGGCCGGCGTTTTTCTGTATCTGAACCGTGAAGAAACAGGCGCGGACCTGCTGTCGTCATTACAGCATGTGGAGGACACCAAAGACCCCACCAGTCAGCTGGACAAGGCTGTAGGACTGGAATCTAAGTTGACGTTTCGCGACTATGGGATTGGTGCCCAAATCTTGCGAGAGCTTGGCATAACACAGCTGAGACTGCTTACAAACACACCCAAGCGATTTACTGGATTGACTGGATTTGGCCTGACAGCGGTTGAGTTTGTTCCCATGCACCAAACCTGATGCGGTTTGTTGAACTAACCTTGCAGATTGGCCGGTGATTTTGGCTTTTGGATTTGTCGTTTAGTGCGGTTTGCCGTACCATACCGCCGGCTGGTTGGGATCATGCGATATTAGTGGTGCCGCACTATTGATTATCGCAGCTTTTGATAGTATGAACTAACAAGGCTTGGGGCCAAGGCGGAAACTGAGCACATGGCGGAAACGAAGTCAATTCTGTCTCAAATGGTTGCAACCTCGGTTGCGCAAGAAGCTCACGTCACCAATTTTTTCGATGCCTTACGCGAGCTCAGGCGGGTTGAGCTGGAATTAGCGACCCCGTACGGGCGTGGTGACGCGATGCTTGCAGCCCGTGCCAAGGAGCTCAAAGGCTACAAAGATGTCTTTTTAAAGGCAGAGGCCCAAAGACGACCACGCTTCACGGTCATGGACCGGCGGGCCGATCCAGATGCACCCATTGTGGTCGAGCTCCAGTTTTCAAACGGCGTGCAGTTCTATGAATCCCTGCATCTAAGCCTCACAAAAGGCGGCCTATTCATCAAAACCGACACTCTACTACCCATTGATTCAATGCTAGAGGTCCACTGCAAGCTAGAAGAAGAAGACATCTCCTTCAAAGTATCCGCAAAGGTAGTCTGGATCAATCCCAGAGACTCCCAATGGCGCCCAGCAGGCATGGGCTTAAAGCTAATGCGCATGTCCTCCGTCCAACTTCAAGTCATCGAAGACTTCACCAACGGCGAGACACAGATACAGACGCTGTCTCACTTGTCAGAGTAAATTTCCCGCAAAATCAGGGGCAGGGGCGGGGGCGGTGAGTAGACCTTCCCCATTGTAGTTGTGTTCCTGGTCGCCGAGCGTGTACGTTTAAGTGGCTCGTGGCTCTAGCTTCAACGAGCTACAACGCTAACCTCTACCAAGATGGGTTCGGTGCCGTAATCGGTTCTTAATGACAACCTGGCGACTCTTTCAAGGGGGGCCGGTGACTCATTTTTAATGGCCTGACCCCAGGCCGGTGGGA
>LSQX01194207.1_pt2 | contig 17812 bp, 15 predicted proteins | sample 654561 | NCBI WGS metagenome assembly LSQX01 (sample SAMN04489861, study PRJNA283612) | anaerobic digester metagenome | isolation source: 4 biogas reactors fed with cattle manure at either 37C or 55C with and... | place: Denmark: Kongens Lyngby | collected 2014
AGCAAAACCTGCCGTTGCAATAACAGTGTGTTGCGATTGCAAGCAATCGCTTCCGTTGTTATAAGGAGAGGCGTGAACAGTCCTCCACGACCAGTTGTCGCCAAACGACACGAAACCTGGTCGGGTTTCACAGGAGTAACTTGTAAAATGGAACAGGTCTGTTATTTTGCTGAAAACCTTTCGTTTTCAGGCTGGTTATGGTAAAATGAACCAAAAGCATTTGCGAGGTTAAAATGTCCGAGCTTTTCCAAACAGCCGTAACGGGGCTGAATATTGTTCCCACCATTTTGCTGGGTCTGGTGTTGTTATACTGGATTACGGTCATTCTTGGAGCGCTGGATATTGATTTTCTCGATTTTGACGCTGATGGTCCGGACGATGTGCCCGATGTTTTTCAAGGTTTGTTGGCATTTATCAATGTCGCCAACCTTCCTTTCATGGTTGTCTTCAGTGTCCTGATTTTATTCTTCTGGATTTTGGTCATGCTGATGTACTATCTACCCTTTCCTCCCGGCGGCTGGGTGAATGCTATCCTGTACATTCCCGCGCTGATGCTGTCCATGTTTTTAACAAAGATGGTGATTACACCTTTTAAAGGGCTAATGGATATCACAAATACCGGAAGACAGAAAGAAAATGAAAATTTGATCGGTATTCTTTGCACGCTTCAAAACGATCTGCCCCCCGAAAGGCTTGGCCAGGCAGAGGTTGAGACGGGAGGGGCATCTCTTAGGATCAATGTAAAAGCACAGGGCAGCGAAGCGCTCAAAAAAGGTGAAATCGCTTATATTGTTGGCAGGGATCCAAAACAAGAGTTCTATTTTGTTTCAAGAACTGCCAAAGCCTCGGAAGGAAAGCTATCCGTCCAGGCAGATAAGGCTTCATCATAAAAGGATAAAAAGGCCCTTCCATGGGAAAAAACCATTCATCATAGATTCAAAAAAAAGAATAAGGAGTGGAATACATAATGCCGTATTTATCACAGATGTCTCTTGTTGTTATTGGTGTCGTAGTTGTTCTTATCATAGGCCTGCTGGCAATGTTCTCAAGGTTCTACCACAAGGTCGAGCAAAGCAAGGTCATCGTTAGAAATGGTGTGGGCGGGCCTGTTGTATGCTTTGGCGGAATGTTTGTTTTGCCCATCCTGCACCGTTTCGAAGAAATGGATATTTCGGTCAAGCGCGTCGAAATTGCCAGAGAGGGAAAGGACGGCCTGATCTGTAAGGACAATCTGCGTGCTGATATCCGGGTTGCCTTTTTTGTACGCGTGAACCAAACCAGTGAGGACGTATTAAAGGTGGCACAGCTGCTGGGCTGCCGGAAGGCTTCCGACCCGGCTACACTGATGGAATTCTTTGATGCAAAGTTCTCCGAAGCGTTGAAAACTGTAGGAAAGAAGTTTGATTTTGTTCAGCTTTACACCGAGCGGGAGAAGTTCAAGGATGAGATCCTGCAGATCATTGGAACCGACCTGAACGGGTATGTTCTGGACGATGCTGCCATCGATTACCTGGAGCAAACTGATGTCAACAGCCTGAACAGCGACAATATCCTGGACGCCGAGGGTATCAAGAAAATTACCGAGCTGACTGCAAAGCAGCTGGTTCTTGCGAACCAGATAGAGCGGGACAAGGAAAAGACCATCAAACAACAGGATGTTTCAGCCAGGGAAGCCATACTGGAGCTGGAAAAACAAAACGCTGAAGCCGAAGCAAAGCAAAAGCGTGAGATAGCCATCATTCAGTCCCGCGAGAATGCTGAGGCCGAAAAGGTTGCACATGAAGAGCGTTTCAAGGCTGAAATGGCTCGGGTGAAAACCGATGAAGAGATCGCCATTGCCGAAGAAAACAAGTCCAGGCAGGTCATTGTGGCGCAAAAGGCCAAGGAAAGCACCGAAGCCGTTGAAACCGAAAGGGTTGAAAAGAAGAGGCTGCTTGAAAGAACCGATAAGGAAAAGCTGGTTGAGCTTGCGCTCATTGAAAAACAAAAGGCGGTTGAGGAAGAAAGGAAGAACATCCAAACCGTTATCCGTGAAAGGGTGGCTGTCGAGAAGGATGTTGTCATAGAAGAAGAAAAAATCAAAGACACCCGAGCCCTTGCAGAGGCCGAACGAACAAAGGCAGTTGCGCTGCGCAAGGCCGAGGAAGAGGCTGAAAAGAATCGCATCATCGAAGTACAGTTGGCTGAAGCGTCAAAACAGGCGGCCGAAAAACTGGCTGAAAAACAAGTGATTGATGCCGAAGCCAGGCTGAAATCGTCTGAAAAGGAAGCCGCTTCCATCAAAATTGTTGCTGACGCAAGAGTAATTGAAGAGGCAGCTTCCGGACTGGCACAGGCAAGGGTTACAGAAGCCAGGGCTGTGGCCAACGAAAAAGAAGGCATTGTTAAAGCAAAGGTTCTCGAGCTGACCGCAGAGGCGGAAGCCAAAGCGATTGAAATGAAATCGGTTGCCGAAGCGAAGGGTATTAAGGAAAAGGCCGGCAGCATGAAGGTTCTCGACGAATCCGGCAGAGGCCATGAAGAGTTCAAGCTTGAGCTTGAAAAGGAAAAGGAAATTGAACTGGCCAAGATCTCCATTCAAAAAGAGGTTGCCGAGGCTCAGGCCTCCGTTATCCGTGAAGCGCTGAAATCCGCGAAAATTGATATTGTCGGAGGAGAGACCATGTTCTTCGATAAGATCATCGGTTCCATCGCCCAGGGGAAGTCATACGACCGTCTGGTAGACAACAGCAAGGTCTTAACCGATGTTAAGGAAACCTTTATTACCGGCGATCCGGAATATTTCCGCAAACAGTTGCAGGATTTGATGGCCAGGTTCAACCTAGGCAGCGATGATCTGAAAAACCTGTCCATAGCGGCAGCCATACAGAAAATGATGCGGCAGGCCGATTCATCAGAAAAGCCCATGCTGGAAAAGCTTTTCGCTACGGTCGAAAAGGCTGGGGTGGGCGACCATCCTGTAAATGTTCAGGTATAGCCTTCAGCAACCGCTGAAAGGTAAAGGAAAGTTGTTTCAAACGAGGTAAATAGGTTTGGAAAAAGCAATCAACCATAAAAATAAAGCAGAAGCATTTGAAAGCGGCACCTATGAGGTGATCCGGAACCGATTGAATCAGCAGGGAATTCAACTGAAGGAATGCATCGACCGGCTGAATGCCGCCAGAAGAGATGTCTTCGGCGCCATCGAAACAAAGCTGCTCGGCAACGAACGCATCATTACCGAACACAATTGTGTGCCGCGGGACATGGTTCCCGTTGATTCATGCTTCATCTTCGGATATAACGTGGTGATGGGGCTGAAAGCAAAGGTTGAGCTTGCAGACGTATTCTCCATATACGGGTACAAGGGCCGCGCTTTTCAAAAGCTTTCACTGGAGCTTATCACCGACAAACTGTTTCAGAGCGAGTTTGACGAGTTATATAAATACTATAAAAACACCTTTTTCTCAAAGTTTACTGTCATCGAGCCCTATCTGTACATGGTTTTCCAGACCGGCAAAACCTCCTTTGACATCAAGGCCTTCAAATGGCTGATCAAAGACGGCAAACTCACCTATATCGATTCCAGAAGTGAGCATGAGGTCAGGTTTGAAAACAAAAACGGGTTCGACTGGATCCGCGCAACCCGGGATGATCAGCGGGAGGGCAGGCACCCGCATATCTCCATTTTGGATACAGTGTTTGTTGAAACCATCGGCGGGGATTTAACCATCAAGGTGGAGGACAACACGACCACCGGCGAAGGCATTTATGCCGAAAAGGTGGAAGACCCGGACCAAACCCTGGATGATGCTGAAATCTGGTACGCCCGGCTGGGTCAGCTGATCCTGCTGAAAATTCGCCCATACCAGGAAGAAAAGGTTCGCTATTTCATCTTTAACAGCAAGCTGAAGAACATTGTTCGGGTGGACGCAATCCGTGATAATTGCATGGTTTTGCCGGGAGAGCATGGCATCATTTTCCCATCCGGCTATTATCTGGTCAGCGGCGAATACAAGCTGTTTGACATGCCGCTGGCACAGCCGGTTTTCGATCAAAGGCTCAGTTCCTTCAATGGTGAAGATTTTCAATACATTTTCTACAACATGGACACTGGTGTATACCTGATCTACGCCTACAACATGATCGAGCAATCCATTGAAACGCCCATTGTCTGTAACGGCTACTCCCATTTTGACAACGGCGAAATGGTTGTTTTCAGGCATGACGCCGATCCCCGGAAAAATCACATGCTGCAAATCTGGCAGACCCCCTTTGTTGGTAAAAACTATGTCAGCGAGAAAAGGAGCGAATCCCTGCTATATAAAATTGGCAATAAAGATATCGTGCAATGCATGGCCGACTGCAGCGTGATATACAGCCTGATCCGCAAAGGTGAGGGTTATCAGAGCATTTATGTGGATATCGTTCGTCAGGCAGAGCAAATCATCGATACCTATTTCTGGCTGGACAAGGCAGAAGCCTGCGGCTTGAAGGAAACCCTGGTCAAAGTCAGAGATACTGCGGCCTTTGCCGTGGACGAGTATGAAAAGGTCATCCGTATTCAGGCAGCTACCAAACAACAGATCGAAGAGGTTCAAGACACTGCCCGGGAACTGTTCAGGAACATTCAATATAAAAACTACGAAACCATTTATGAGTATGTTAAGGTATTGTCCGAACTGCGGGCGCTTCGCGGCAGGATTGCGTCCCTTCGGGATTTGCGGTATACCAACCTGCCCCTCATTGATCAGCTGGAAAAGAATGTTAAGGAAAAAAACGACGATTTTTCGAAGCGTTGCGTTGCGTTTCTTTTGAATCCGGAAGGACTTGCACCGTATCGTACCCGTGTTGACGAGCAGAAAGCCAAAATTGACGGAATCACTAAGACCATAGACGGAAATCAGCTTTACAAGGAGATGGACGAAACCTCCGTAGATCTGGAAATGCTGATCGAGCTGGTGGGCAACTTTAAAATTGATGATCCGGTAAAAACCACGGAAATTATCGAAAGCATTTCGGCCATTTATTCGAGTTTGAATCAAGCCAGGGCAAAACTGAAGCAAAAACTTGAACAAATGTCCTCCGTGGAACTGACAGCCCAGTTCCAGTCCCGAATGAAGCTGTTAAACCAGGCCGTGGTCAATTATCTGGAGCTTTCAGATACGGCTGAAAAGTGCGATGAGTACCTGAACAGGAGCATGGTTCAGATACAGGAATTGGAAAGCAAGTTTGCCGATTTTGACAAGTTTGTGCTGGAGCTGACCGAAAAACGGGAAGAGCTTTATAACGCTTTTGAAAACAAAAAGCAGGTACTTGTCGAGGCCAGGAACAAAAAGGTTCTGTCCCTTTTCCAGGCGGCAGAGCGGGTTCTGAAAGGCATTTCCGCTCGCCTGGCCAGCTTTGAGACCTCCGAGGCCATTAACGGCTATTTCGCCACAGACATCATGGTCGAGAAGGTCAGAGATCTGCTGGATCAGCTGCAGACCCTTGGCGATACCGTCAAGGCCGACGAGCTGGAAGCCAGGCTGAAGACGGCCAAGGAAGAAGCGCTTCGTCAACTGCGGGACAAACAGGAGCTGTACCTGTCCAAAGACGTGATCCGATTGGGGCAGTACATTTTCTCTGTCAACACCAAGCCGGTGGATCTGGCTATGATACAACAGGACGAAGCCTTGTATTATCATATTACCGGAACGGATTTCTGGGACAGAGTGCAGGATGAGAGTGTCTATTCATACCGACATGTATGGGATATGACGGTCCCGTCGGAAAACGATACGGTTTATCGGGCTGAGTATCTGGCATGGAAGCTGTTTGATGCGGCAAGGAAGGGAGAGGCTGAAAGCCTTGAGGTGCTTTGCTCAGCCACGGAGCCCCAGCTATCTGCAATCATCCGTAAATTCATGGAGCCCAGGTATCAGGAAAGCTATACCAAGGGCGTTCATGATGCCGATTGTCAGAAAATTCTCAAAAGCCTTTTGGAATTGCACCGGGGCATTGATCTGCTGCGGATTCCGGCCGGTACCAGGGCGATGGCACAGCTGTTCTGGAAGAACTGCCAGCCCGACACAAAGGAAATGTTGAACCTTCGCCTGAAAGAGCTCGCCAGGGTTTCCCGGTTTTTTAACACAAAACCGGCTTTGAGCCATATCATCCCCTTTGTAACAGAGAAAATGAAGCAATCCGGTCTGAGTATATCCTGCTTTGATAAAAACAAGATTCCCCAGGCGGCGGAATACCTTTGCCTGGAGCTGATGCGCGGTGATGATTTTATCATCAGCCTGGAAGCCCAGGAGGTTTACGAGGGTTTTGTAACCGAATTGGAACATCAAAATGCATATGAGCAGTTCAGACAATCTTTGCGGGCGGTTTCGAAGGATCAGGATGGGTTGTTCTACCTGGTACTGGAATGGCTTCAGGCTTATTGCTGTAAGAACACAGCCCCAAAAGAGCTTCCTCCGGAAAAGCCAACTGTACAGTCTTCTTCCAATAAAGGCCAGCCACAAGGAGGAAAGTATTCACCACAGTCACTGGCAGCTAACAGTCCCGGCCCTCAGTTGGACGACGAAGTGCTTTTGGAAGCAGCAGCCCTTTTCGTAACTGACAGCTACGCCAGGGACAGAGTTGTAAACTGCAGGACCCATATGCAAATCTCCGGCCTTGTGGGAAGTCATCCGGTTATTCGGGAGGGTGAATATTGCTTGTCCTACACCGTGTTCATGGATAAGCTGCAAAGGTTTGAGGACGAAGTGGTTCGGGGTTTCCAGCGCTTTTCCGAAATAAAGAAGGAGCTGTTGCAAAAATATCGCCAGATGCTGCAGCTGGAAGATTTTAAGCCGACGGTGCTGTCGTCCTTTGTTCGTAACGAGTTGATCGATAAGGTTTATTTGCCGCTGATTGGGGCAAATCTGGCCAAGCAGCTGGGGGTTGCCGGAGACAACAAGCGCACGGATCTGATGGGCATGCTGCTGCTGATCTCTCCTCCGGGGTATGGCAAGACCACCTTGATGGAATATATCGCCAGCCGCATGGGGCTGCTGATGGTGAAAATAAGCGGGCCTGCTGTGGGGAACCGTGTTACATCGCTCGATCCGGAACAAGCCGACAATGAAGGCTCGAAGGAAGAGCTGAAGCGGCTGAACCTGGCTTTTAAAATGGGCAATAATGTGATGATATACATTGATGATATCCAGCACTGCAACCCGGAATTTCTGCAAAAGTTTATCTCGCTTTGCGACGGGCAGCGCAAGATAGAGGGTGTCTATGATGGCACAGGCCAAACCTGGAACCTGCGCGGAAAAAAGGTGGCCGTGGTCATGGCCGGGAACCCCTATACCGAAAGCGGTGAAAAGTTTAAAATACCGGATATGCTGTCCAACCGGGCCGATGTGTATAATTTAGGAGACATGCTGCGTGAAAATGAACAGGCCTTCAGGCTGAGCTATATTGAAAACGCCATCACGTCAAATCCGATCCTGAACAAGCTTTCAAACCGCAGCAGAAATGATATTCATGCGCTGGTGGCACTGGCGCAGGGAGCGGAGCGGGAAACACTTCGTTTCGAAGAAGCATACTCGTCGGATGAATTGCAGGAGTATACTTCCATTCTGGAAAAGCTGTTCAAGGTCAGGGACACAGTTCTGATGGTAAATATGGAGTACATCCATTCAGCAGCACAGGCTGACATATACCGCAAAGAACCTCCATTCAAGCTTCAGGGTTCTTACCGGAATATGAATAAGATCGCCGAACGGGTGGTGGCGGTGATGAATGAAGACGAGCTTTTCGAGTTGATTGCGAAAAGCTATGAAAATGATGCACAAACCCTGGCCACCGATGCCGAAGCAAACCTTTTGAAGTGGAAGGATTTGATGGGGTCGCTGACGCAGCAGGAGCAGAAACGCTGGGAAGAGATCAAGCAGGTTTTTGAAAAGAACAAGCTGGTCAGTGGTGATGACAAAATGGGGCAGACCGTTTTGATCATGGACAGCCTGAATTCGAACCTGGCGAAAATTAAAGAAATTCTCGCTGAGAAGTAAAACAACAGGGGGACGGTTTCACCGTCCCCCTGTGTTTATTAATCCAGGTATGGCCTGGCATACAATTGCTTTTTTGTTAGTCCGTTCTTTCGGGCTGTTTGGATCCAGCCTTTATCGGCCATGAACAAGTAAAGCTTCCGTGGGAACCCCAGATCGCTGGAGAAATTCTTCACAGGCTCGGTCGATTTGCCCTGAATATCCTGCGCCATGAAGCTGAAGCCGTTGTCCAGCGTCATGAATGTTTGCTTCATGTAGGGGATATCCTTCATGCTTTCAGAAAGCATTCCCCCGCCACCGATCATGATCCCGAAACGAAAGTCGGCTCCGGTTTTCTTGCTGAAGCATTCAATTACGCCAATGGCTTCACTATTGATACCGCCTTCCGGGAACCCACAGTTCACAATTGCATAGACCCTTGGTTTCATGGCATATCCGCCATTATTGCTTAAAAAAATATTAAAATCCTGTAAAAACCGCATCAAAATTGCAGGCAGGCAGAATATGTACAGTGGAAACGTAAACACAAGGGCATCGGCATTGAGCGTCAAATCAAAGTCTTTTTCCCAGCTTTTATGGGTATGACCATCCCGTACATTCACCCTGAAAACCTGGAATTCATCAGACTTCATAAAACCTTCCCCATAACTGTTCAAGAAATTTGAAGCAGAGGGGTTGGACATTTTGGGACTACCGTTGATAAAAACGACTCTCTTCATTTCCTGCATCACATTTCATCTCCCTGCTTTTTTAAACTTATTTGATCCAATGCTTTAATTATTTCCATGTCATTATCCTGATAAAACAAGACTCCGACGTTAGGCGGGGTGTCATAGGGACAAAAAGTGAACCGAGTATAAATCCCTGTGATGGGGCGGACAGTTTAGGCTGTTCGCCTCTTTTTCTGTTTACGCGGCGGGGTCCGTACTGGCTGCTGTGGCGGCGCTGGTGGCTGTGAGGGTCTCGTCCGTCAAGATGTCCTCCCCCTCGCCCAACTCGGCCTCCAGCGCTTCCGGTTGCTCCACAGGCGTGTCCATCAGCCCGATGTCCCGATAGTAAATGCAAATCTCCTGTTCGGCGGTGCGGGAGTATTTCTTCGACTTCTCGCCTACTACAATCTTCTCGATGAACAGCCGCAGGATTTCCGGCGTGAGCTCGGTGATGCTGCTGTACCGTTTTGCCTTGTCGATAAACTGCGCCACGTTGGTCAGCGAGTTCCGAAGCTGTTCCAGCCGTTCCTCCAGCTTCGGGAGCTTGTTTCGTAGCTCTGCCTGCTCGGTGGTGTACTCTGCGGAAAGCAACCGGAAGTGCTCATTCGGGAGGCGCCCAAGAACGTTGTCCTCATAAAGTCGCTTGAACAGGGTGGTGAGCTCGCCGTCCCGCCGCTTGGCGGCGTCAATCTCTCGCTGGATGCGGGTAATCTCCTGCCGGGTTTCAGCGGAATTTTTGCGGGTAATGTGCTCGGCGAACAGCTTTTCTTTTTGCCGGGCGTAGTGGGTAACCCGCTTGAGATCATCCAGAATAATCGCCTTAAGCTGAGTTTCTCGGATGTAATGGGAACTGCATTCCTCTTTCCCGCGTTTCTTGTAGGTGGAGCACATGAAGTTGTTTTGCGTTTCCTTCATGGTGTGCGCCCGGTGGAGCACCAGCGTGCTGCCGCAGTCGGCGCAGAACACCATCCCAGAAAAAAGATTTGGCGTATCCATCTGCTTAGGCGGGCGTTTCTTGTGCTTGCGGATATCCTGCACAATGTCCCATAGCTCCTGTGAAATGAGCGGCTCATGGGTGTTCTCAAACCTCAGCCAATCGGATTCGGGGCGTTCAATTTGCTTTCTATTCTTGTAGGACACGGTGGTATGGCGCATATTGACGGTGTGTCCGAGGTAAGAAACATCACACAATATATTGGCAATACTCGTGTTACTCCAGTTGTATGGCCGTTCTGTATCCAGATTCAGCAACGCCACGCCGGTCTGCCGGTAGTAGTAATTGGTGGGCGTCAGCACCTGCTCCGCTTTCAGCTGCTTGGCAATCTGACTGGGGCCCCTGCCCTCGGCGCAAAGCCGGAAAATATGCCGTACAACCTCCGCACTTTGCTCATCGGGGACAATCTGTTTAGGGTTGTCCTCGCTCTTTTTGTAGCCGTAGGGCGGCCTTGTACCGATCCGCACCCCGTGTTCCGCCTGCGCCTTTTTGACCGCCCGGATTTTCCGGCTGGTATCCTTGGCGTAAAAGTCGTTGAACAGATTGACAAAAGGGGTAAAATCGTTGTCTCCATACAGGCTGTCCACGTTGTTGTTGACAGCGATGAAGCGGATGCCATAGCTGGGAAAAATCATTTCCGTATACTGCCCTACGAGCAGGTAATCCCTGCCGAGACGGCTCATGTCCTTGACAATCAGGGTTGCCACCTGATCGCTTTCCACCAGCGCCATCAACTCTTTCCACGCCGGTCGGTTGAAATTGGTGCCGGAATAACCGTCGTCATACAAAAACTTAGTATTGGAAAACCCGTTGTCCTCTGCGTACTTCTCCAGCATCAGCCGCTGATTCTGGATGCTATTGGATTCTCCCTCGCGCTCGTCCTCCTGGCTGAGCCTGCCATACAAAATTGTATATTTCTCTTGGTTTGCCATAATTAAAAATCCTCCTTTTCCTGCGGCAAACCGATACGGTACCATATAGCATACCGTATCGGTTGCCACAAGTCTATTGATTTCAGGCAGTCCGTGTATCCTTTTCAAGTTCCGTGTCGATGAGTGCCAGCAGTCTGTCCGTGGGAGTGGTTTCAGTATCTGCCGGGAACACCGAGCGGATGCGAAAGCGTCTGCCCTCGACATCCATTATGCGGTCTGTTCTGGTCTGCCCGGTATCGAACACCACCATCGCATCCTCAAAGCAGGGAGCGCATTTCCCATCCACTACTTCGTCCCATACCACCTCGGTGGTTTCGTAAGCGCCGAGAATGCCGGTATCCAGATAGTGCCGTGCAATCATTTTTTCTCTGTCCATAGGGTTCCTTTCTCCCCGTTGGGGTTACATCGTCAGATCCATTTCCTGTTCCTGCTCGCTCTGGAGCTTGTGCCCCTGGGCAAGCTTCTTACGGACTTCCCGCTGCTTCTGCTTGCTGTCTGTCCATGAGTGCGGCTTAAGCGGAGGCGGCACATCGCACACTCTCTCCAAGTTTTTGCCGAGTGAAATCAAATCTTGAGCAAAGTGTCCGGCCTGCTCCACTTGTCCCAGCCAGCCCTCAGGCGGCTCCGGGGTGAGCGGTACAAAGCCGGTCTGTTTGCGGTACTCGAACAGCTTCTCCAGATTTTCCTTGAGGTAGGTTTCGTCATGGAGCTTGTTGTCCCGGCATTTCATGCCATTGGGACAGGTGTAGGTGATATATTTCCGGCTGTCGCTCCACTGCACCTTGTAGCCTTCATACTCCATGTTCTGAATAAAGCTCTCCCGATCCGGACTGTACAGCAGGGCGTCCTCGATGGCTTTGATGAGAGTAAACTTCCAGCTCTCACCTCGTTCGGCGGCGCGGTATTCTCCCGCCAGCGCGCGCTTTTTCTTCTGCCCTTTGTAATAGCTCTCCAGCACCGGCTGGCCATGCGCCATGCAGATTTCGTCGTTGACCCTGCGGTGCCGCACCAGATCGTCGTGGTTCTGGTGCAGCTTTTTGCCTGTTTTGAAGCTGACCGAATTGACCAGAAGGTGGTTATGGAGGTTATCTGTGTCGCAGTGGGTGGCAATCAAAACCTCGTAGTCGGGAAACTGCCGGGCGGCAAACTCCAGGCCGATCTGATGAACCTCCCGTGGTGTCAGGTTAGCGTCCTCGGGGAAGGACTGGACGAATTGAAAGAATTGCTGCTTGTCCGTTTTCCGATACTGCTGCTTGGTGGTCATCATTTCGAGATAGGCGGTATAGGTGCTGCAGTTAAACCCGGATACCAGGCTCTGGCCCTCGTAGGTGGTTTTCCTTTTGTTGATGGCGTAGAGCATGGTTCCCAGCAGCGCTCCTTTGGTCTGCTTCTGATTTTTGATCGGGGTAAAGGTAGCCATCACAGCACCTCCGTCAGCTTGCGAAGCTCACTATGGATGTTTGCAAAGGTTTCTTCAAACTCATCCAGCTTAACAGCCTGTACCTTTCCCATATTGCAGAGAATCACCAGCTGATTGAGATTTCTGCCGAGGGCTTTCAGCTGACTGACCATTTCCGGCAGGCTGTCAATGACGATGATCTTCCGGTTTAGAGCCGTATCGATCATAAATTCTGAGGTTGTCCGTCCTGCCCGTTTTGCTCTGCCGATAACCGTTGCCTTTTCCTTGGGTGTCATACGCAGATTAAAGCGTTCACTTTTCATGTGCTTATTCGCTCCTTTCGTTCCACGGGGTGTGGGGCAGCGCCCCGCTTAAATGCGGTCGGCGTACAGCCAGACGCTATGCTTGCCCCTCCCAACGGGAGGGTTTTAACGCTGTGCATTTCACTCACCTCCTATGCGATAATGAATGATAAATTGAAATATTCAATTCACTGTGTTATCATTATCGTACAGACAGAATCCGGAGTACACAGGGAAGCGCAAATGACAGATTTTACAAAAGTTCGATTATTTGCAGAAAGGAGAAAAGCATGGCGCAGTATCCACATATTCGGGTCTTTTACGGCAGCGATGGGCTGGTCCATTTCATGCCCTTTACAGATGAAACCCATAATGGGCAGTATGCGAAAAAGCACATTGGCCAGGGATTGATTGACTTTAGCGAACTGGATTTGAGCGAGTATCGGCTGCTGCTGGACACGACAAAGGGTATTCCGCTTACGATGGAGCACTACCAAGAAATCAGGGATGCCGTTTATGACGTAGCGGAAACGCTCAAACAAAAACACAGCTATGCGTTCTTCTTCCTTGTGGGGCTGCTCAACAACATTTTGAAAACGCCCATCTACTACAAGGACGATATCGACGCCGAGCAATTGAAACAGCTTGCCATCTGTCTGGAGGAGTTGGAGCGTGTATTGGAGTTGCAGGAGGTTTTCCGGGAAGCGGTCGACATGTGCCTGGACAGAGAAAACCGCCCGGACAAAATCATGTCCGAGCGGCTGTGCGAGTTTATGGCGGGGCATCCCGAGTTCGGGGACGCCGCGGTGAAAATGCAATACGCCATTCTGCCGAAAAAGAAAGGCAAGGTGGATATCGATACGCTGCGGGATATCCATGACTGGAAGCTGACCGAGCGGGACGAGCTGCTGGAAATCATGCATCAGGATAGCGAGGGCGTGAGCCTGATGCCCTACTATCTGATTGAGTATCTGGACGAGATGTTATTCTTTGAGTTCACCGAAATGCTGAAAAACGGGCAATATGTAAAGAGGTGCAAGCTCTGCGGGCGGTATTTTGTGCTGACCGACAAACGTAAGCGAGATTTCTGCGACAGGCCCTACCATAATAAACGCACCTGCAAACAGGCGGGGGCCAAGCTGTTCTTTGAAAAAGGGATTGAGACCGATACCTTTTTGCAGCAATATCTTACCGAGTACAACAAGGTCTATTCTCGCAGGTATAGAGCTGCGGGGAAATATTCCGGGGAGCACAGCGGCAGGGATTTGACCGAGGAGCAGTTCAAGACTTGGGCTACCGCCGCCAGCCAGGCCCGACGGGATTATGTGGAGGGCAACATCTCCGGCGATGAGATGCTGGCGAAGGTGAGGATGGATTAAAACCAGAGAGAAAACAGGTGTGTAAGGATTTGTTGCCACATTTTTTAATGAAGCCTATTGACACGTGATTATAATTATGATATTTATAATATAATTAATATTCGTATTATAGAAACTGAGGTATGCATATGCAGATTTGTCCGTTTGAAATCCAGCGGGAAATTCATAACCGCTTCGCAAAAACCTATAAAGCCTTCGGCGAATTTGTGGACTCTGGCGAACTGTGGGATGCCTGCCTCGCCGTCGTGGGGGACACGACGCTGATGGGGCACATCATATTCTGCAACGATATCCACCAAATCCCGCCGGTACACACATTCCTACGGGCCAACCAAAAAATACGGCAGGATTTGTCGGAAACGGAAAAACGTTCGGTAGGGGCGTTCTGGGGATTTGTATTTAAGTTTGTGTTTGGCTACCGAAATCAAAAGAGCGTGACCGCACGGGTCAACACGGTCAGAACCGCGTCGTACTTTTTTGATGCCCCGGAGGACATCGAAATTATTGCCGACGAAGAAAGGAGCGCTGAAAAATGAAGCTTGCCGAAGCGTTGATCGAACGCGCCGATCTGCAAAGGAAAATTGCTCAGTTGGAAAACAGAATGCAGCAAAACGCCAGAGTGCAGGAAGGCGACGAGCCCGCCGAAGCGGTGGAAAAATTAATGCCCGAGTACGAGAGTCTTATGGATGAGCTGGAACGACTTATCGTCAGGATCAACAAAACAAATAGCGAAACGCCCTTCGAGGATGTAACGCTGGCAGAAGCCATCACAAAACGAGACTGCCAGAAAAGCAAAATACGCGCCTATCGCGAACTGCGGGAGGCAGCCACCATCGCGCAGGACAGGTACAGCAACAAGGAGATCAAATTCGTTCGTTGTGTGGATGTTGGCAGGCTACAAGAAAAAATTGACAGCCTGTCCAAAGCCTACCGTGAGCTGGATACAAAAATGCAGGGTCTGAACTGGACGGTAGAGCTTCTGGAGTAAATGAAATGGGTAGAAGGCGGAAAGGCGTGGCACAGCCCGATAAGGGGCCAATCTTATCAAAAAGATTTTCAGCTTTGGACGAGAGCTTTCATACAACTGATCGTCGAAACTGTAAAATCTGACAAGTTACTGCGTATTGTGAGCACCGGTGCCGATTTCAGCCTTTGAGGGCGGGTTTGGGGGATTCATTTATGGTTAGGATTATCATCCATCGCGGCGGGCATGAAATTGGAGGCAGTGCGGTCGAAATCCGCTCCACAGGGGGCCGGATCCTGCTTGATCTGGGCGCGCCGCTGGACTTTGACACCCGCGCTGCTGCGGATATTGACGCTTTGCGGCAGAGAGGCGTTCTACAGAGGATACAGGGCCTGTACGCCGACGATACGCCGTCTTTTGACGCGATTCTGCTTTCGCACGCGCATCTCGACCACTCGGGACTCCTGCCCTTTGCCCACCCGGACATTCCGCTGGCTTTGTCGAGCGGGAGCAGGGTGCTGATGGAGCTGGGTACGCGCTTTCTTAAGTATCCGGTCTTACCGAACAGGCAGGTCATCTTTGAGATGTACCGCACATTCTCCATTGCGGACATGGAAATCACGCCATACCTGATAGACCATTCCGCCTTTGACGCCGCTGCGTTTGAAATATTTACGGACGGACGACGCATTGTATACACGGGCGATTTCCGTCGCCACGGTCGAAAGGCCGCAAGCTTTGAGAGATTTATGAGACGCGTCACGCCCGCGCCGGACGTCCTTCTCTGTGAAGGCACGACACTCGGGCGCACAGACGCGCCGGCGCAAACAGAGACGGAATTGGAACAGGAAATCGCAGAGCGCCTGAAGCGTACGAATGGAATCGCATTATTTCAGTGTGCGTCACAGAACATTGACCGCCTTGTCACCTTCTGCCGGGCGGCGCAAAGAGCGGGTCGCATCATGGTCATAGACCGATATACGGCGGCAACGCTCGCAGAGTTGCACAAGCTTGGAAACAAGCTGCCTACGGCTGGGAGGCATCCGAATTTGAGTATTCGCCATCCGATGGATGCGCAAAAAACGCTCATGTTGGTGCGTCCGTCCATGCTGGCGGAACTTTCGGCGGATGATACAATACGAAGCGGCGTGTTTTTCTATTCCCTTTGGAACGGCTACCGCAGCCAGCCGGGGCAGATGGAACTGGAAAAGTTTCTGGTCGGGCGAGGCGTTGAACTCGTGGAAGCACACACCAGCGGGCATGCAGATACACATACGCTACGCTTATTGCTTGAAAGGCTAAAACCCAAACAGATTATTCCGATTCACACGCTTTCTCCGGAACACTTCCGGGAATTCTCGGACAGGGTACGGGTTGTGCAGGATGGGGAAATTGTTGAATGCTGAGCCTGATAAGAAAATGTTAAAATGAGGAGGAAATTTTTCATGGGAACGACTTATACCAAAGCTGAAATTCTGACCAAGGTTAATGAGTGGCTGACGCCCCAAAAGATCTTAATGCTGTATGCGCAGGATTTTGTAAATTACACAGGAATTACGGCTGACACGAAAGAAAAGTACACGGAGGTCATCGCAGAGCACCTGCTGGATAGGCTGTCAGCCTTTGAAAAAATCGAAAAGATCACACGGAGAAGCAGTTACAATACCGGTCATGAGCCAAAGGAAATCGACCCTTCCTCCCCGCGTACAGAAGAACAGATTGCACGCAGCATGCTGGGGCATACATGCGATTACATAGGCAAAATCATTGACTACCAAACGCCGCTTAAAAATGTGCAGAGTGATGATGCCGGAAAAATTGATCTGTTGTCCTGGAACGAGGCGGAAGAATGTGCTTATATCCTTGAATTTAAGGCGCAAGACAGCCTGGAAACCTTGTTGCGCTGCGTATTGGAGATCGATACATACAGCCGCATTGTGGACTCCGAAAAATTGTTGATCGACTTCAAGCTCCCCTCTGGAACAGTTGTGCGCAAGGCTGCACTTGTCTACCGGCACAGTCGCATCCGCACCCACTTTCATGGCATAAATGTGAAAAAGCTGATGAAGGCGCTGGGCGTGGATCTGTTTGTACTGAACGAAGACAATAAAATCGTGGAAGCACATTATTTTGAGGAGTTGGGGGGATAAGCATGGCGATCATTGCAACTTCAACGGTAAAAAAATGTGTCACCTGTGAGTATTGGGGCGGAACGAGAGCCGCGAGTCCGACAGGCCGGGAGGTCAAATACAAGATCAGGATCACCGATGGTGACGCTGGCGTCTGCGGCAACAGAAGCTCTGTGAAAAGAGGTAAGCCGGTCAGAGGCGGGGATACCGGATGCACCAGGTGGGTGAAATGGAACCAGTTGAAATAGTATTCATTACCCAATGGAATGCCGCCAGGAATAGGAGGCCAATATGCGGACATTGTTCCTCTGGGAAAACTGCCATATGTTCGATGGACAAAGAGCCTATTGGGTTGAAGTGCCGCTGGAGGTATTCCGCAGCGATATACAAGGTTCGGTTCCTGGAACGTGTACCTATAGGGACAACTTGGACGCGTATTTACAAAGGGGTGACAGAGCCGCCGAGGATTTCCCCGATTTGGTGAAGAATAACCATGTTTACCTCCTGGTGCGCGAAGACGGCCTGGCATATGAAATGCCCGAGCAAACGACGCCCTATTCTCCTATGTGGAATGCCTATTGCCCTTTCGTTGTGTTCCACAAAAAAATTGCCAGCCTGTCGAGCCTGTCACGAATAGATGCACGGGACATCGATGAGGCGTTAAAGAAAGGCAGGCCGATGGACGGGTGTGGCGTGTAGCGCGCAGTACACTATGCAAAAAGATCGGAAAACACGTTTGAGTACGTTGCACTGCCATAAAATCAATAAGATAGGCGGGATTCATGGGGAATCCCGCCTATCTTATTATGCCGTATTCGGTTTGCCCTATTGGGTGGGTTCACGAAGGATGTTCGGCAGCCACCGGTCCAGCACAGTTTTATTGTTGCACGAATACTGACCGAACACAATGGGACTGAGGTAAAAGGCCACATCGCTGTTGATGAAGGAGCGGTTAATGGAACCCATTCTGTCATTGATGACACAC
>LSQX01371474.1_pt1 | contig 17804 bp, 14 predicted proteins | sample 654561 | NCBI WGS metagenome assembly LSQX01 (sample SAMN04489861, study PRJNA283612) | anaerobic digester metagenome | isolation source: 4 biogas reactors fed with cattle manure at either 37C or 55C with and... | place: Denmark: Kongens Lyngby | collected 2014
AATCCCTATGTGAGGACAGCTTTGCGGGCTTTTTTTATTCTTGACTGAAATCATGGCATGGTTTAGAATATATTAAACCATAACGGCGCATGTTATTTAAACCGAGTGCTTTATGATTTTTTGAAATAGTCGGTTTAAGTTCGTTGCCGTTTTTATGTTTCGTAGTATGGAAGTATGGTAGCAGGAGGAAAGAAATATGATTATTGTAATGAAACCCGGTGCGAACCGGGAGAATATCGACAGAGTTATTGAAGTTCTTGAGGAGCACGGGCTCCAGGCACATCTTTCAACCGGAAAACAAGTAACTATTATCGGAGTCATCGGAGACAAATCGGTTTTGTCCGAATCAAATCTTGAAGTTTTGGACGGAGTTGACAAACTAGTTCCCATTACCGAAAGCTATAAATTAAGCAACAGGAAGTTTAATCCCGAGCCCAGCGTCATACGGATCAAAAATCAAACAATCGGTGCGGATTCCTTTTGCATTGTAGCAGGCCCTTGTTCAGTGGAGGGAAGGGAACAGATTATCAGAGAAGCCAGGTTTTTATCCGGGTTGGGAATCCGCTTTTTAAGGGGAGGCGCTTTTAAGCCGAGAACGTCACCGTATGCATTTCAGGGTCTTGGCCGTGAAGGGCTGGAATATTTGCGCGAAGCAGCCGAGCAAACAGGCATGATTATTGTAACCGAAGTGACGAGTTTAAAAGCTTTGGAGATTGCGGTTGATTACGCAGATATTTTACAGATCGGTGCAAGAAATATGCATAATTTTGAGCTGCTGAAAGAGGTGGGCAGAACCGCAAAGCCTGTTGTTCTGAAAAGAGGTCTTTCGGCTACAATTGATGAATGGCTGAATGCCGCCGAATATATAATGCGGGAAGGAAACAGCGATGTAATATTATGTGAAAGGGGAATAAGATCTTTTGAAACGGCCACGCGCAATACGCTTGATATAAGTGCAATACCGGTGATTAAGAATAAATCCCATTTACCAATATTAATTGACCCAAGTCATGCATCCGGTGTAAGGGAGTATGTCCCTTCACTATGCAAAGCAGCACTGGCGGCGGGCGCGGATGGTATTATGCTTGAAGTACATCCTAATCCGGCAAAAGCTTTATCAGACGGTCCGCAGTCTTTGAATTTTGATGAGTTTACGAAACTGCTTGAAGAGCTCAAACCTCTATCGGCTCTTTGCGGGAGGGTGATATAGTGAAAATAGGTGTTGTAGGTCTTGGGATTATTGGCGGTTCAATTGTGAAGGCTGTTAGTAAAAAAGGGTTGGCCGAATGTGTTGTCGCATATAACCGAAATGCTGAAGTAACTGCAAAAGCATTAGCGGAAGGAACAATTCAGCAGGCTGCCTATGAAATAAATGATTCCTTCAGGGACTGCGAAATAATTTTCATATGCGTTCCGGTAGATATAGTGCCGTTCTACGTAAATAAGCTCAGCGGGCTTGTAAATAGCGAATGCATACTTACCGATGTCGGAAGCACAAAAATGAATGTGGTCAACGCAATACGCGAGATACCTCTTGATTGTACTTTTATCGGGGGCCATCCGATGGCTGGTTCCGAATCCGCCGGATATAATGCTGCGAGGCATACTTTGTTTGAAAACGCCTATTATGTGCTTACTCCGTTTAACGATACAAACAAAACACATTTAAACAAGCTGATTGAATTTATTGCCGCATTAGGAGGGCTTCCCGTTATTATGGAGCCCTCGGTTCATGATTATGTGACCGCGGCAATAAGCCATGCTCCTCATGTGTTCGCATCGGCGATTGTCAATATGATTAAACAGCTTGATGATGGGGATAAATTAATGCATACGCTTGCAGCGGGAGGATTTAAGGATCTTACACGCATTGCGTCGTCTTCTCCCGTAATATGGGAGAGCATATGTCTTGCCAACAGTGAAAATATTTTGAAAATACTTTCAAAATTCGAAGAAGGTATTGGTTCCTTCAAAGAAATTCTTCGAAAAAAAGATACCGAAGCCATAAGAGATTTTTTCGGCAGCGCAAAAGAATACCGGGATTCATTCTCCGAAAGGAAGCTTGGCTCGCTTATAAAAACATATGATATTATTGTTGATGTGGAGGATCAGCCGGGAGTAATAGCGGCAATTGCGGGCGAACTCAGCGGGTGCGGTATAAATATAAAAAATATTGGTATCATTAACAGCCGTGAATTGGAAGGCGGAGCACTTGAAATCTGTTTTTACGACAGGGAAAGCCAGCAGAGCAGTTATCGGATTTTGCAGTCATTGGGCTATACCGTCAGCATAAAATAGCCGTTATGTTAAGGCAGCAAGCGGTCGGATAATGTATAACATTGCCGAAAATAAAAATTATATCCCAACCGCTTTAGAAGTTGTGATACAATTATATATGTAAAGTTATTATATTAAGTCATAAAGAGGAGTAATAAAAATGGTATACAGAGAACTTGGCAAAACCGGTCTGCAAGTCAGCGAGATTGGCCTTGGCTGCGAGCATCTTGATCGCAAGCCTTATTCACAGGTTGAGGAAACTATTAATGCTGCTCTTGAATACAATATTAATATTTTAGATGTGTTCATGCCGGGAAAGGAAGTTCGCGAAAACATAGCGAAAGCCCTGGGCAGCAGACGTAAGAATGTTATAATACAAGGGCATATTGGTTCGACAGATATTAACCAGCAGTATGATATAAGTCGGGATTTGCCTACCGTACGGCGATACTTTGAAGATATACTGCGTATCTTCGGCGGCTATATAGATTTAGGAATGATGTTTTTTATCGACTCGGATGAAGATTATAGAAACGTTTTTGAAACAGATTTCGTTAAATATGTAGAACACCTCAAAAATGAAGGATACATACGACATATCGGATTTAGTTCACATAATCCGGCAACAGCAATAAAGGCAATAAACACAGGATTGCCGGAAATGCTTATGTTCAGTATAAATCCCGCGTTTGATATGCTTCCGGCCGAAGAATACGTTTTGGATCATATTGATAAAGGTTTTAGTGCGGAATTGTTTCGGGGTGTTGATCCGAAGCGCGCGGAACTATATAAGCTGTGCCAGAAAAAACAAATTGGAATTACGGTTATGAAGACACTTGGCGCCGGCAAATTAATTTCACCGGAACATACCCCGTTTGCAAAGCCGCTTAGCGTGCATCAATGCATTCATTATGCGCTTTCCAGACCTGCGGTGGCAAGCGTAATGCTTGGATGTCAGACATCGGATGAGGTTAGAAACGCTGTTCAGTATTTTGAACTGGATGATTCGGAGAAGGATTATGCCGAAATTATCGGAACAATGCGCAACGATTTTAGAGGAAACTGTGTATATTGCAATCACTGCCAACCCTGCCCTTCGGAAATTGATATTGCTGCGGTCAACAAGTATTTGGACATAGCGCGGTTAGATCCATCGAATATACCGCAGTCGATCCGCTCTCACTATTTTAGCCTCGACCATAACGGAAATGATTGCATTGCCTGTGGAAACTGTGAGAACCGCTGTCCGTTTGGTGTTCCGGTCATTAAGAATATGGAGGAGGCAGAAAAGCTTTTTTGAAAGACTTTTTGACCGGCTGATATGATTTTTTAGAAAGATACAAAAAAAGACTTGGTTAATGCTATAGTTAACGGAGCTTTACAAATGGAGAAAACGGGGAAAATATTAGAGAAAGATTTGTATTGGCCGGTGCATAATTACTTTAAAAAACTTGGCTATGATGTGCATGGAGAAGTTAAAGACTGTGATATAACCGCTTCAAAAGGCGATGAACTAATAATAATTGAGTTAAAGCGCAATTTGAGCATAGATCTTCTTATACAGGCTGCAAAACGCCAGAGGATTACCGAGAGTGTATATATTGCTATACCGAAACCGAAATACAGTGTATACACAAAAAAATGGAAAGATTTATGTTTTATAATCAGAAGACTTGAACTTGGTTTAATAACCATATCGTTAAAAAATGGTGTTGAGCAGGTTAATGTGGTATTTGAACCGTATCCGTTCGATAGACGGAAAAGCATGCGGCTTTCAGGAAGAAAGAGAAGAAATATTATCAGTGAAATAGACGGACGTCATGGAAACTATAATGTTGGCGGAAGCACGCGAACAGAAATAATGACAGCTTACAGGGAGAACGCAGTCCACATCGCATGCTGCTTGAAAAAGTACGGTCAATTATCCCCGCGTAAATTAAGAGAGTTAGGGACAGGTGAAAAGACCCAATCAATACTTTCAAAGAATTTTTACGGTTGGTTTGAAAAAGTGGAAAAAGGAATATATAAATTAAGCGACAGGGGGCACGAAGTATTCGGCAGGTATCCCGAGCTTTCATCATATTATAGTGATATGGTAAAAGACAAGGAAAATGCATAGCCCCCCAATTGCTTAATGTTAATTAACCGGAAATAACTTTTACGTAAAAATTACGGTTTCTTGGCCCGTCAAATTCGCAAAAATAGATTCCCTGCCATGTTCCCAACACCAATCGCCCGTTTTCAATAATGACAGTAACGCTGCTTCCGGTATAGGAAGCTTTTAAATGCGCTGTGGTGTTACCTTCGGCATGCCGGAATTCAGGGCGGTCATGCAGGGTTTTGCTAAGGGCGTACAGCATATCGTTAACAACATCCGGGTCGGCATTCTCATTAATTGTTATGCCCGCTGTTGTATGAGGGCAGAACACAACGCATATTCCATCCTTAATGCCGCTTTCCGAAACTGCCGAATTTACTTTGGAGGTAATATTGTAAAAGCCTTCCGAACCTGTTCTGAGGTTATACCTGAAAACCATGATTTATACTCCTTTCAATGCCAGAAATCCGGACCGAACAACTATTCTGTCATCCCGTTACACTATTGTATACTCTTTTTCGCAGGAGAACAACAGGCACAATAAATGTTCCGCCTGTACTTAAATCCACTGTTCCTGACAATTTTTATTGTTACGGCAGGCGTCTTCGCGGTAAACCTGTTACGACATGTTTCTTTGAATAGCGTATTTAACATTAATTCAAGGCAGGAATAACAATGATAAACGAATGCTGAAAGCGTTCAAAACATGTAAATGTTTCCGATAAAGAAATAGCTGAGCAAATGAAAGCTTTGCTCAAACTTATAAAGCCGATAACTTGCGGCAATTTGTTATGATATGGTATAGTAAAATTAGATTGACAAGCCGTTTTTTTGAATTTGGGAAAAATATTCCGGGAGGTTATGGTTTTGTCGAAAGTGGTACAAAAGAAAAAAAAAGCTAACAGTGTTCATAAAAAAGCCGGTTCCAGGAGAACCGTCCAAGTTTCAGGCAGTAATGGAAATAAAAAAGCGGCCGCCGGCAGCAAATCAAGTTCCAGGAATATACGGCAGCGGCGTGAATTTACAGGTGTAATTCTTATAGCCTTAAGTATTCTTTTTGGGCTGAGTATTTATATGCGTGATATCACCGGTATTGTTGGTGAAATTATACTGCATGTTCTAACCGGATTGTTTGGTTTTGTCGCCTATATTATGCCCCCGCTTGTTTTTGCATACGGCATTTTACATATATTCTACCCGCAAAGGCCGCGGGTAAGAAATAAAACGCTTCTTTTTTTCCTGCTTTTTATTATAGTCGGAGCAATCTTCCAGGCGGGTTCATTTAACCAGTCGGATTATGTAAATATGTCCCTGTTTCAATATCTGAAATCCTTTTATCAGGAAGGGCGCGGTATTGTAAACCTGCCATATACGCTTAACGGCGGAGTTATCGGCGGAGTGATCAGCGTGCCGCTTTGTTTCCTGCTTCAAAAAACCGGAACCATTATTGTACTTGCCACATCAGGAATTATTATTGCCATGATAATTACGGAGATTTCAATAAAGAAAACAATTGTCCGCGCGGCCGATAAGGTAAAACAGATTAATATCCCTGTAGTTGATACGTATGATGATGCTGATGCTTATGAACAGGACGAAGCGGTATATCTTAAAGAGCTTGATGAACCAGTCGTGACGGAAAAGCCAAAGAGGGTATTTTCAAAAGGAAAAATAATTGATTTTCCTCTTAACAGAAAACCCTCGGAGCAGAGTGATAGTTTTACTACCGAAGAGAAAAAAACAAATGGTTTACAGGAAGCCGCAATGCCAAAGAGCAGAAAAATATCCGGAGCAGCTAATAAAATCGAAAAATCATTAGAAAGTGATGTGAGGGTTAAGCCAATGCAGGGGAAAGAATATCATTTCCCTCCCTTTTCCTGCCTGAAGGCTCCGGGTGATGAAGGTGTGAATATAAGAAAACTAAGGGCTGACGCGCTTGAAAATGCGAGGAAGCTTGAAGAAACCCTAATTAATTTCGGAATCAGCGTTCAGGTGGTTAACGTAGCCGTAGGCCCAGCGTTTACAAGATTTGAACTGCAGCCAAGCCCGGGGGTAAAGGTCAGCCGCATTGTTAATCTTGCCGACGATATTGCATTAAGCCTGGCGGCGCAAGGGATAAGAATTGAGGCTCCCATTCCAGGCAAGGCCGCAGTCGGTATTGAAGTGCCGAACAGTGAAGTGGCGCCGATAAGGCTTAGGGAAGTTCTTGAAACGCCGGACTTTGTGAAATATAAATCCAGGCTTGCAGTAGGTTTGGGAAAAGATATTTCAGGGGAAAATATCATTATTAATCTTGCAAAAATGCCGCATTTATTAATTGCGGGCGCAACGGGCTCAGGAAAGAGCGTTTGCATAAACAGCATAATAATAAGCCTTTTGTACAAGGCAACTCCTGAAGAAGTAAAGCTTGTTCTGATTGATCCCAAAGTTGTAGAACTTGGTGCATATAACGGAATTCCGCATCTTCTTATTCCTGTTGTCACCGACCCTTCGAAAGCTGCGGGAGCGCTTCAGTGGGCGGTACAGGAAATGACAAGCAGGTATAAGCTGTTCGCCGAGAGGGGAGTACGGGACCTTGCGGGATACAATAAGGCTGTTAAAGATGACCCGGAAGCTTTCAGACTTCCGCAGATAGTTATAATTATTGACGAACTTTCCGATTTGATGATGGTAGCACCGCATGACGTTGAGGATTCGATATGCAGGCTTGCACAAATGGCTCGTGCTGCCGGAATGCATCTTGTTATTGCAACACAGCGCCCTTCGGTAAACGTTATAACCGGTGTTATTAAGGCCAATATACCGTCAAGGATTGCATTTGCTGTTTCATCACAGGTTGACTCGCGTACAATTTTAGATATGGGCGGCGCCGAAAAACTTCTTGGTAAAGGTGATATGCTGTATTATCCGGTTGGCACGCAAAAGCCTATCCGCGTAAAAGGAGCGTTTGTTAGCGATCGAGATGTTGAAAGTGTTGTCAATTATGTAAAAAGCCAGGTTACAGCCGAGTATGATGAAGATGTTATCGAAAAAATTACCGCGGCTGAAGATGAACCGGACACATTGGCAATGGATGCGGATGAACTGCTGCCGCAAGCTATCGAGCTTGTTGTTAACTGTGAACAGGCATCGGTTTCCCTTATTCAAAGGCGTTTTAAAGTAGGGTATGCGCGTGCGGGAAGAATAGTTGACCAGATGGCGGAAAGAGGAATAATAAGCGGGTTTGAAGGAAGTAAGCCCCGCAGGGTTCTTATTAGCAAAGAACAGTGGGAGGAAATGAAAATGGGCGGAATGGATAGAAAATAACCTTTTAGATTCCAGCATAAAATACATATTTTTTTTGGAGGATGAGAGATGAACATCCCATTGTTTTTTGTGGCGTTTGTGGCCTGTTTCCTTGCTTTATATATGATGAACCGCTTTATTAAAAAGCCCTCGATATTAATAGGTCTGATTTTGGGCATACAGCTTTTTTCGGCGACGGTGGTTGTTTTTGCCCTTATACAGAACGTTTTAACAATTCCGGAGATTGAACTTCTTGTTATAGCGACAGGGATTGCTTTACCTGCGTTAGTTGTTGCATTTGATCATATTGCTTTTTATCGAAAAAGAAAGAAAATGGGCATAACGATCCCGTTTATTGATAAAAAAGAAAAAAGAGGGAAGCAGGAATCGGACACTTCAAGCTTTCTCAAAAATGTTGAGCTTTGGAAGAGAGAAATCCACGCTATGGATGTATTCCGTTCATTATCTGTCCAGGATGCACGTATTTTAGAGAATATAAAAAAGAAGCTAATAATTATACAGCGTTTGATTAACCTTGAGCGATATGAAACCGCCGCCGATCAATATCGTTTTTTATACGAGATTTTTCCTGATTCCTATGCGATTTGTTATAATGCAGGGTATTTGCATTGTTTCGTCGGCAGATACAGAGAAGCCTACAAATTTCTTAGGAAAGCATATGAATTGGTCAAGCAGGAAAAGCAGTGGGGAAGAGATTTTGAAGATATCGAAAAAGGCCATAAGCACTATCTGCCCGAAGATATGAATCTTGCGATAGAATTTGATATCGGTTATTCGCTTTATAATATAGGGAAATATGAGCATTCAATCCGCCATTTTAAAAAAGTGTTGGAAAAGAAACCGGATTTGACTGTAGCATATAAAAACATTGCCAGGGCTTATCTTAAAATAGGCATGGATGATAAGGCCGTTGAATACCTGGAAAAAGGACGAATGGATGTAAGAGACAGCGATATGCGGATTGTTCTTGGCTCTATTTACTACAGAAAGGGCGACATGAAAAAGGCTATTGAAGTGTTGGATGAGGCGGTTAAAACAGATGAAAAGCAAATCGAAGCATTAAAATGGCGCGGAAAAGCAGCTATCAAGGAAAAAATTTATGACAAGGCTGTTGAATGCTTTAGTACCCTTATTGACATGGAGCCTGCCGAAGCTTCCCACTATTATCATCTTGCCCTTGCACAGAGATTTATAGGGAAAAATGAAGATGCTTTAAGGACATATGAAGCGGGTATAGCGCAAAACCAAACGAACAACACTCTTCTTTATTACTATGGAACATTGCTTGATGAGGTCGGTAAAAGAGAAAAAGCGGTTGAGGTTTTGTACAAATCTATACAATACGACGAGCCTTTAGAAGACACATTTAACTATCTTGGCGTTTTGCTTGGGCAGATGAAACGTTACAGGGAATCGGTGCAGGTATTTGAAAAAGGGATACGTGTTTTCAATAAATCATATCAACTTCATTTTAACCTTGGAATTGTTTTGGAAATGTCAAGAAGGCTCGAGGACGCGATAATTTATTTTGAAAGGGCGTATGAACTTAACCGTAATGATCCGATGCTGTACTACCATTATTCGGCTGTGCTGCTGAAAAAAAGGGATTACGCAAAAGCGATCAGAATATGCAAGGCGGGGATGTCAAATTACCCTGACGATGCAGAATTGATATACGGATTGTCGAAGGTATATACGCATATGGGCGAAAAGGATATTGCCGTTGATTTGCTGAAAAAAGTGCTGGAACTGGATTCCTCATTCGTTACCCGGATTAAAGAAGATCACGATTTTAAAACGCTTTACCGGCATCCGGGCTATCGCTCGCTTATAGCTTCATGATCCGTAAGTAATGGGTATATAAGTGGAGGTGCTGGCCTATGCAGGAACTGTCAGTAATAAAAAACAGAATACTTAAGGCGCTTTTGGAAAACATACTGCCTTTTTGGGAAAAGCGCATGGTTGACAGCGAATTTGGCGGGTTTTACGGCTTTGCGGCCAATGATTTGAGTGTTGATAAAACTGCGGATAAAGGCTTAGTGCTCAATTCACACATACTATGGGCATTTTCTGCCGCATATTCAGCTTTTAATGATGAAAACCACCGAATAACAGCGGAGCATGCTTACCGTTTCTTAAAGGATGCGTTTTATGATCATATCCACGGAGGGCTGTATTTTACCGTCGATTATAAAGGCTGTCCTGTGAACAGGCAGAAACAAATTTATGCTATTGCTTCAGGCATAAATGGGCTGTCAGAGTTTTATAGGGTGACAGGAAACAATGAAAGTGTTTCAATGGCTGTTGAACTGTTCAAAATAATTGAACAAAACGGTTTTGACAGTAAGAACGGCGGTTATTACAGCACATTCTCGGAAGACTGGAAACCTTCCGATGGCATGATGTTGAGTTCAAATGATATAAATGCGGCGAAGAGCGCGAATACGCATTTACATATTCTTGACGCTTATACCAACCTGTACAGAGTTTACTCCGACGGCTTGCTGAATGAAAAGATTTTTGGACTGATACGGTTAATAATTGAAAAGATGTATGACAAAAGCAGTGGGCATTTAAAGCTATATTTCAACGAAAACTGGATACCTGTTTCTGATATTATTTCTTTTGGTCAAAGTATTTCCGCAAGCCGGCTTATATATAAGGCTGCCGAGATTTTGGACGACAAAGAATTGAAGGAGTTGGCCGGGAATGTTTCGCTGGAAATAGCCGAAGCAGTTTACACTCAAGGGTATGATAAGGTTTTGGGCGGCATATACAATCAAATTTTGTCACCATATGAAATTGATTTTAATAAGGATTGGTGGGCACAGGCTGACGCTGCATCCGGTTTTCTGAATGCATATATTCTGTCGGGCGATAAAAAATATTCCAACGCCGTATTAAAAACATGGGAATTTATCGACAAATACATTGTTGATCACCAGTACGGCGAATGGTTTAGTTCCGTAACAAGAATAGGAAACCCAAAAATAAACCTGCCTAAAGCGGAAATGTGGAAAAGCCCGTATCACAACAGCCGCTTTTGTTTGGAATATATATCCGCCTTAAGTTAAACCATCAATGCGGTATATCTTGACAATTCCGGTAATGTGCCGTAGAATATTTCACGATTCAGATGCTTTTATGTTTTGTTTAATTAACATTAAAATAAAAGGATAGGGGAAATTTGAAGTGGAAGCTAAAATATTGAGCGGACGCGATATCGCTTCTGAGATAAGACTTGGTTTGAAAAACGACGTTGAAAAACTTAAAGGAAATGGAGTTCAGCCCGGGCTTGCGGTTATTATTGTCGGAGATGAGCCTGCATCACGCATATATGTAAATAACAAAAAAAAGGCATGCGATGAAATTGGAATTCGTTCATTTGAATACGCGCTGCCGGCGGAAACAAGTGAAGAAGAAATTATCGAACTTATAAAAACGTTGAACTGCGACAAAAATATACATGGAATACTTGTTCAGCTTCCCCTCCCACCGCATATCAACGATGAAAAGGTGTTATTGACAATTGATCCCGACAAGGATGTGGATGCATTCCATCCGGTAAATGTCGGAAAAATTATGATAGGGAATTACAGGTTCCTGCCATGCACACCGGCTGGGGTTATAGAAATGATACACCGTACCGGTATAGATTTGAAAGGCAGCGAATGCGTGGTTGTCGGCCGGAGTAATATTGTAGGTAAACCTATGGCTATGCTGCTTCTGCACGAACATGCAACAGTTACTGTTTGTCATTCAAGGACGAAAGACTTGAAAACCGTGTGCAAAAGAGCGGATGTTCTTGTAGTGGCTGTTGGCAAGCCCAAACTGATAAAAGCCGATTTTATTAAACCCGGAGCGGTCGTGATTGATGTAGGAACAAATAGAATGGAAAACGGTAAGTTGTGCGGTGATGTGGACTTTGAGGAGGCAAAGGGTGTTGCTTCGTATATAACACCGGTTCCGGGCGGCGTAGGTCCGATGACAATTGCAATGCTTATGAAAAACACGGTAAAGGCTGCAGAGATTTAAACTTGTTTATCTTTGCTCTGATTATATATCTTTAGGCTGTATTCCGTTAACGTTTCCTTTTATTATACGATAATTCTTCAAAAAATTATTTTACAATAGTTCAAAAGGTGATGCTTAAACTGAAACCAGGTCTTATCGGTTAGGTCAAAAGATATGTCCGTTTCTTGACACCATTTTGAAAAAAGTTTACAATGTTGATAGCGTAGGCATCTGTAGTGTATACTTCGTTGATTTTGCATTTGTTTGCTCTATTAAAGTAAAATTTTAAGCATTGGCGCCATATAAAAAGACTGCCGGGTAATATGGTGCATGAACGGTGTTTTGTTTGCAATAAAAAGAAAAAAGTGCGGAACACCGTTTAAATTAAGCGTAAACTTGCATATATTCTTATAACAACGAAATATAATTTTTATATGGAATAAACGTTGTACAGGAGATAACCGGTTGCAAGTTACAGTCGATAAGGAGGTGAGGGAGATAGATTATTTTATGTTGTTTTTGGGTTTGGGAGCAGGCTTGGTTATCGCAGTTATCAGTTCACTTATTATGTTCCGTAAAGGAATTGAGCATAGAAAAAAGGTGGCGGAAGCCGAAATAGGCAGTGCTGAAATGGAAGGACAGCGTATTGTAAGTGAAGCTGAGAAAATAGCTGAAAGGAAGAAAAGAGAAGCTCTTTTTGAAGCCAGAGAAGAAATACACAAAAGCAGGGTTGAACTTGAAAGGGAAGTAAAGGAAAGAAGGATTGAAATCCAGAGGACTGAAAGGCGACTTCAGCAAAAGGATGAAACCCTTGAAAAGAAAATGGATGCCCTTGAGAAAAAAGAGGAAGGGCTGAACAGGCAAATAAAAGGAATAGAAGAAAAACAGGTAAAAATTGATCAACTTCATAAGCAGCAGCTTGAAAAACTTGAAAACATTTCAGGGTTATCTGTAGACGAAGCAAAAGAATACCTGTTGAAAAATATTGAAAATGAAGTAAAACACGAAGCCGCTATTTTGGTAAAAGATATTTACGATAAGGCGAAGGAAGATGCCAACAGAAAAGCTAAGGAGGTATTGGCTACAGCAATTCAGAAATGTGCTGCCGACCATGCTTCTGAAATCACTGTTTCAGTTGTGTCTTTACCGAATGATGAAATGAAAGGGAGAATTATTGGCCGGGAAGGCAGAAATATTCGTACATTGGAAACATTAACCGGAATAGATCTGATTATTGACGATACTCCTGAAGCGGTAATATTATCAGGTTTTGATCCGATACGGAGAGAGGTTGCCAGAGTTACTCTTGAAAAACTTATTCTGGATGGCAGAATCCATCCTGCTCGTATTGAAGAAATGGTGGATAAAGCTAAGAAAGAAGTTGAAAATACAATCCGTGAAGAAGGCGATCATGCTACATTTGAAACCGGTGTTTACGGGCTGCACCCCGAACTGATTAAGCTGCTTGGGAAACTGAAATTCAGAACCAGCTACGGACAGAATGTTTTGAATCATTCGATTGAAGTTTCTAATTTAGCCGGTCTTATGGCGGGTGAGCTTGGAGAGGATGTGGCCCTGGCAAAACGTGCTGGCCTTTTGCATGACATCGGAAAAGCCGTGGATCATGAAATTGAAGGTTCACATGTTACAATAGGAGCTGATTTATGCAAAAAATATAACGAAAATGAGGCGATTATTGATGCCATCATGTCACACCACGGAGATACGGAACCAAAATCGATAATAGCCGTTCTGGTTCAGGCTGCGGATTCTGTTTCGGCGGCACGTCCCGGAGCCCGGAGAGAAACACTTGAATCATATATTAAGAGGCTTCAGAAGCTTGAAGAAATCGCGAATTCATTTTCCGGCGTGGAAAAATCCTTTGCGATACAGGCAGGACGAGAAGTACGTATTATGGTAAAGCCCGAAGATGTTAATGATGACGGGATGATAATGGTTGCAAGGGATATTGTAAAGCGTATTGAAAATGAGCTGGACTATCCCGGTCAGATTAAAGTGAATGTGATTCGGGAAACGCGTACCGTTGAATATGCAAAATAGTAATTAATTTTAAAAATTTATTAAAGCGTAAAGAAGCGTATACACGCTTCTTACGCTTTAAAAGGGCGTATATTGGTTTGAAAATACTTTTTATAGGCGATATATTCGCTAAAGCCGGAAGAGTTATACTTGCCGGAAAATTGGAAAAACTAAAGAGAGCATATAATTGGGATATTTGTATTGCGAATGCGGAAAACTCCGCAGGAGGAAAGGGCATAACCTATAATGTTGCCCAGGAGATATTTGAATGCGGTGTAGATGCGCTTACTTTAGGAAACCATACGTGGGCCCGCAGGGAAATCTTAAACTTTATTGATTCCTGCAACGGTCTGGTAAGGCCTGCAAACTATCCCAGGGGCGTTCCCGGAAAAGGACGTCTGATTATAGATAAAAACGGTATTAAGTTAGGGCTTATCAATCTTATCGGGCGTGTTTATATGGATCAACCGGCCGAATGCCCGTTTTTAACTGCCGATAAGGAAATATCAATACTAAAACAGCAGTGCAATGCCATATTGGTTGATTTTCATGCGGAAGCGACCAGTGAAAAGGCTGCGCTTGCATATTATCTGGATGGTAAAGTCAGTGCTGTTGTCGGAACACATACTCATGTACAAACAGCCGACGAACGTATTCTGAATAATGGTACCGCTTTTATTACCGATGTTGGAATGACCGGGCCGTCGGAAGGTATTATTGGTGTGGAGAGATCGCAAATCATACCTAAATTCATTACCGGACTGCCTGAGCGCTTTAAGCCTGCAAGCGGCCGCGGCTGCATTAATGCCGTTCTGATAACAATAGACGATTCATCGGGAAAAGCAGTTGATATAAAAAGAATAGCGGAAGTGTATGACATTTGACTCCATATTTAAGATTGTTTGAGTGATGGCCGAATATCCGGCATTAAGCTCTGCAGGGAGTGATTTTAGTTTGGATTATATAAAAAAATACAACAGCTGGCTCGAAAACCCGTATTATGATGAAGACACAAAAAAGGAATTGCTTAAGATACGAGGCAATGAAAGAGAAATAGAAGACAGGTTTTACCGTGACCTCGAGTTTGGAACCGGAGGTTTGCGGGGTATAATAGGAGCAGGCACAAACCGAATAAACAGATATACAATACGTAAAGCTTCACAAGGTCTATCAAATTATATTAAAAAGCTTGGAGCAGCCTCTCCGTCAATTGCGATTGCATATGATTCAAGGCGTTGTTCGGATGAGTTTGCAAAAGAAAGTGCCTGCGTTTTTGCGGTAAACGGAATTAAAAGTTATATATTTGAATCATTAAGGCCAACTCCTGAATTGTCATTTGCTGTAAGGCATCTAAACTGTGACGCGGGAATTGTAATTACCGCAAGCCACAATCCTAAGGAATACAACGGTTACAAGGTATATGGTAAAGATGGAGGTCAGATGCCTCCGGATGCTTCGAACGCGGTGCTGAAGGAAGTAAACTTGATTTCGGACTTAACTGCAATACAGGTTATGGATTATGAAAAAGCAAAAGCCGAAGGCCTTATTCAATTAGTGGGCACTGAAATAGACAATGCGTATATAGAGTCGTTGAAATCTCTTAAAGTAACGGAGATTGATCAAAATATCAAGGATAAATGCGGTATTGTGTATACACCGCTGCATGGTTCCGGAAATATACCGGTTCGAAGAATATTAAAAGAAGCGGGCTTTAATAGTGTGTATGTCGTGCCCGAGCAGGAAATGCCCGATCCCGATTTCCCGACCGTAAAATACCCGAATCCTGAAGACAGGGATGTTTTTGATCTGGCTATATCGATTGCACAAAAAAAGGATATTGAACTTATAATAGGCACCGATCCCGATTGTGACAGGGTGGGGGTAGTTATAAGAAACCGCAGGGGCGAATACGCGCCGCTGACAGGTAATCAAATAGGATGTCTGCTTCTTGAATACATTTTGTCGAATTTGAAGCAAAGAAATGCTATGCCCCCGAAAGGTTTTGTTGTGAAAACAATTGTTACTACAGACCTTGCAAAAAAAATAGCGGATGCATACAGCGTAAATATTGTTGAAGTACTGACAGGATTCAAGTTTATTGGAGAACAAATTCTTATTCGCGACGAGCTTGGAGACGAGAAATTCATTTTTGGTTTTGAAGAAAGCTATGGCTATCTGGCCGGGACATTCGTTCGTGACAAGGATGCGGTTGTCGCTTCGATGCTGATCGCGGAAATGTTCGCATGGTATAAATCACGCGGAATGACGCTTTATGATGGCCTTGTTGAATTGTTTGAGAAATACGGCTATGAAAAGGAAGCTCTTGATTCATTCACCCTAAAAGGAAAGGAAGGCATCGAAAAGATTAAAAGGGCAATGAAGCTGTTAAGAGATCAGAAGTGTTCGAATTTCGGCAGCGTGGAAATAAAGGCAATTCGTGATTATGAAAAGGGAATCCGGGTGGAAATTAAAAACAAAAACGAGCGGCCCCTTGGACTTCCTTCTGCCGACGTGCTCTATTATGAAACAGTGAATGGGCATTGGTTTTGTATAAGACCTTCCGGAACAGAACCAAAAATAAAAATATATTACGGTGTATCGGGAAAATCCGACCGCTCTTCCGCTGAATCACTGAAAAACTTGAAAACACAAGTGCTTTCAATAATTAAGCCCATGTTTGAATAATAAGATTAAAACGGCGAATGTTATATAGAAAAATATCAACCATCATGCGTATGTCCGATATAATACTTGCTGAATATTATAATTGATAATATGAAAAGGTTTATTGTATGAGTGCATTAAAGGCCAGAATAAACTATATTGCCGAGTTTTCAGACAAAAAACTTGAAACAGAGTTTTTTAATCAATACATAGGAAAAGCTATTCGGTATATCAGACCGATTATGCTGTGTTTTGGCATTCTTAATACGTTATTTATTATTCCCGACTATTTCTTTATTGAAAATCCCACCGCATTTATACAGGCAGCGGTAGGCAGGGTAATTCTTTTTATACTGGTGTTAGCGTTATTCTTTGGAATAAAACGGACGGATAATTACAGAAGGTTTGCAGTTTGGATTACATTAGGTGAAACAGCGGTTATTATTCTGTTTTTTTATGTTTTGAACTGCTATGAAACTCCTGATTTTTTAATACAGGCTTTTGGTGTAATGGTTATTCTCATTGTATTGTGTATGGTGCCGAACCGCTGGATCTACTCAATGGGAATGTCGGTTTTTACAAGCACCGGTTTTCTTATTTTATCTAAACTGCTGATAAAAAATGTTGAAGCCCGTCAGTTCTTAGCCGGTACGGTTTATATCTGGATTGTAATCGTATTGTCCGCAATTCTGTCACTTCGAAGCAACTACATCGAAAGAGTATGGTATTTAAACAATAAGGAACTTACGAGGCTTTCAATGACAGACCCGCTTTCCGGCGCGTTTAACAGAATAAAAATCAATGAAGAAATGAAAAAATGGACAGAGTATTCAAAAAGATATAATGCTGATTTTTCAATTGCCATCATAGATTTTGATGATTTTAAAGGAATTAACGACAACTACGGCCATCTTGTCGGCGATAAGATTATTGTTGAGTTTGTGTCTCTAATTAATAAAAAGATCAGAAAATGCGACATATTTGCACGCTGGGGAGGCGAAGAATTTATACTTCTTCTACCTAATACAAATATTAAACAGGCTGTTGAATTAACGGAAAGGATACGAAAGAGCATAGAAAACCATGATTTTTGTATTCCTAATAATATAACATGCAGTATAGGAGTTGCTCAAATGACCGCTGACGATGATGAAACAACTATTTTAAGAAAAGTGGACAATGTCCTGTATGCTGCTAAAAAAGCAGGTAAAAATACGGTCGTATGGTTATAAACAAATTTTGACAAGGATTTTTCTTTATGCTAAAATACCTACAACAATAATAAATAAATTGCTGAATATTCAGCAGCAGACTCATTTAATACTCGGCCGGCCGAATAAAAAGAAAGATGGCCTGTATAGCTTATTATTTCTGATTCGTTCGGTGCCCTTAACAGGATTACCAC